>VAOY01037167.1_pt1 | contig 15034 bp, 13 predicted proteins | sample 3393881 | NCBI WGS metagenome assembly VAOY01 (sample SAMN08290430, study PRJNA428436) | hydrothermal vent metagenome | isolation source: Deep-sea hydrothermal vent chimney | place: Indian Ocean: Southwest Indian Ridge
CTGATTGCCGGCGGCGATGCCTGGATCGATTTCAAGAAGTGGCAATTGATGGCGATTTTCGCGGGTGAGGGTACGGGCGGCCATATACCCAACAGCTCTTCCGTCGATGGCAGGAGCGACTTCTCGGCAATCAGGTATCTGGGTGCTGATACCGAGTTGAGGATAAACCTCGGGTACAGCCTGGGCAGGGGGGAGGAATGGGGGATCGGCGCCACAAACGTTGGTATCCCCGGTGTGCCTGATGGAGCTACACGCTCCTGGTTCGATGCAGACTATTCGGTCGAGATGAAGGGGTCTGTCCGCAGGGGGATCACTCTTTACGGCGGGGTGGGAGGACGGAATGCCGGTCTGAAGGACGATGTACGCGGAAGCGGTCTGCAGCCACGTGATCAGGGTGGATGGATATCTGCAGGAGTGGAGTGGCTGACCGGACACACCCTTGTCGATCTCAATGCGCGCACGGAGAGTGACAGGATTACCGGGCCGCAGCGGTCCCGGGACGCCGCTCTCTCGTCAGCGAGTTTGGCCGTAAGGTCTCTGGTTGGTGAAACGAGCAGTTTTCTGGCCGGAGCAGTCTGGTACCAGGTTGATGCCGGTATTGGTCAGGTAACACGCATATGGCCGCTGGCCGAGTTTACATCGCAGTATTCAGACCGTTTCAGCATGTACGTCAAATATCAACCGCGGATCGATTACCTGAGTCTGGGAGAGGCGCGACAGCAGAATCCGTTTGTTGCAAACAGTTATGTAATAGCCCCCGGAGAGGAACGGTTCCACCTCAAGGTCGGACTCAGGTATATAGTTGCCCAGCACCTGACACTCGAATTCCAGGTTGCACGTCGGCAGTTTGACAGGCTTCCGCTCTGGCGTCTGGCACCCGCTTCCGATCCCTGGAGCAACGGCCTCTTTATTCTCGACGCTGTGGGGCCGATTGGCGTGAACGAAACGAGACTCAACCTGGAGGGTACTCCTGGTGAGAACCTGGCGCTTTCAGGGGAACTGGTCCTGAGGGATCCTTCTGGAGGAGGAATTGTGGAACTTCCGCACATTCCACGCTTACAATTTTCAGGAGGCATAGACTGCAGGGGGCCGTGGAATCTGGAACTCGGCCTGCGCATGACATACCTGGGTGAAAGATACGGATCTGGCGAGCAGGCAGGCCTGGATGCGAGAAAACTCGCTCCTGCGTCAGATATGGGAATTCGGGTTGCACGCGGATTCGGTTCGACTCTGACGGGCTGGCTCGAGCTCAGAAATATTCTGGATCGGGAGATAATGGTCTGGGAGGGGTATTCGATGCCTGGACGCACTACGGCGCTCGGGCTCTCATTGAAGTTTTAACGCAGATTTTGAGGAGGCATAGATGAGCATTTTTTCCATCCTGATAAAGGGTGGCTGGCTGATGATTCCAATTGTGATCTGTTCATTTATCGGAGCAGGGATCATCGTTGAGCGCTGGCTGACTCTTCGCAAAGCCAGGGTGAATACAGGAACGCTGATGAACAGGGTTCGTCAGTCTCTGCGAGGTGGGGAAGTCGGCAGGGCAATCGATATCTGTGATGAAACCCCTGGTCCGGTCGCGCGCATGCTGAAGGAAGGAGTGCTCAGGGCCGGTGCCGGCAGGGAATTAATCAGGGAAACGGTGGAATCGGCCGGTAAAGCGGAGCTGTACAAGCTGGAGCGCGGTCTCGATTCACTCGCCACTGTTGCCGGTGTGGCCCCTCTGCTGGGCTTCCTCGGTACGGTGACCGGCATGATCAGAGCCTTCATGGATATTCAGACACTGGGTGGACAGGTGAATGCCAACGTCCTCGCCGGGGGGATATGGGAGGCTCTCATGACTACAGCGGCCGGTCTTACGGTCGGAATACCTGCCCTTATCTTCTACAACTGGCTGGTTGGACAGGTCAGGCATTTCGTTTTCGAGATGGAACATTCCAGCATGGAACTGCTCGACCTTCTGGGTGACACAGAAGTGAGTGCAGGTTCGGCCCAGCCGATGGAGGCAGACCGTGGACTTTGAGCCGGAGCGGAAACCGATATTTGCTTTCAACGCTATAGGGCTGACAGATATTGTACTGCTGCTCCTAATCTTTTTTCTCCTCAGCAGTACTTATATCCTGCAGCCCGGGATCAAAGTGGAACTGCCTGAAGCGCAGGTGGTAGAGACGGTGGATAGAGAGATCCTGACCGTAACTATTCCGTTGAGTGGAGGCGTATACCTGAATGATGAACCTGTGTCTCTTGAGGAACTGCCGGCACGCCTGCAGCAGGAACTGGCTCAGAGCGCCGATAAGGACATTATACTGCGGGCTGATGAAGAGATACCGTTCAGACGAGCGGTAGAGATAATGGATATTGCCAAGAGGGTGGGAGCGGGTCGATTCCTGGTTGCAACCCGAACTCCGGAGGAGGGCGGTCGGTGAAAATCGACGTCTACGACCTGAAGTTCCAGGGATGGACAGCCTCGGTGCTCTTCCATCTCATTCTTCTGGTTCTCTTCTTCACCATAGGAGTGAACCTGGAATCCCTTGTTGAGGAATACAGTGAAGTTCTTCTGTTCGACATCTCCTCTGCTCCTGCATCCAGAGTTGAGGATGTCTCCGCAGGCTTTCCTGTAGCTGCCGCTCCGCAGCAGCTTGAATCCACCGAAGTGGTCAGGCTCCCCGAACGGCGCCCGGTTCAGGTATGGCCGGAAGAGGTGAGCGCGGCAGCTACACGCAGGGAGGCCAGCGTCCAGCGACTCGAACCGACGAGGCTGGTTTCAGAACTTGAGAGGGCCGGACAGGAACGGCCTTCAACCAACCTTCAGGGAGGACCGGAGGGGAACAAACCTGCTCCATCTCAACCCGGCCTGCGGGAGGGACTCCTGTTACCCGATGTTCAGCCTTCTGCCACCGGAGTCGGACCAGATCTGCCATATCTGATCGAATGGATCGGTCAAAGCCGTGAGATAATACGCAGTGCACTTCCTGAATACCCGGCGGGTGTCGACAGGGATGTGGAGCTCCGTTTCCGCTTCTTGGTAACTCCCACAGGCGATGTGACAGCCATACGTCCGCTGCAGAAGGGGGAACCTGCTCTGGAAGAAGCCGCAATCACAGCTCTGAGGCAGTGGCGGTTCCTGTCTCTGCCGCAGGCTTCGCCGCAGACAAATCAGGAGGCGGTGGTTACTTTCCGATTCAAGATACGTTTTTTAAGCGGTTATTTGCCGCGACCTCTGCGTTAGACATCCTCGTCGCTGATTAAAAGTCCTGGATTGGCGGTTATTTGCCCCAATCTTGTCGTTAATCTGTGATATTGTTAAAATCTCTTGCAGAATGCAAGACTTCTGTTGCGGGTTGAAGGATGTAATTACGCTTTATCCATAGATTACAGTTAAGTATAACCGAATGAATCATACGTATATCGTTGATATATAATAAAATAGAACTGACTATCATTGTTTTATTGAAGATTGGCACGGTATGTGCATTACATTACAGCGAATTCTTTCACGACTCACTATCTGAAACAATTGGAGGTTGGTTGTGCTGAAGCGCAATGAAAAGGGTTTCACTCTGATCGAGCTGCTGATCGTCATCGTTATCATCGGTATTCTGGCTGCGGTGGCAATCCCTCGTTTCCAGGGTGTCTCCGACAAGGCCAAGATAGGTGCTGCACAGGCTGAGCTGGCGACTATCAAGAATGGTCTCGGTATGTTCCAGGCGGAGAATGACTCTTCGTCCTACCCGACGACCGCTCAGATTACCAGCCACGCCACGCTGGCTTCGGTTCTGTCGGCTTACGTACAGATTCCGAACGCGACCGATGCGTCCTTTGTTTTCGACTCGTACGCCCGGGCCACCAAGGACACGTTCGTACTCAAGGCGAAGGCCAAGGATCGAAACAGCACTATAGTGACAGTTACACCGGTTACGATTACGCCGTAATCTTGAGCCGGCAGTAAGTTTGATAATAGCACCGGGCAGTTTGACTGCCCGGTGCTTTACCTGTTACAGTTCTTCAGGCTGCCAGGGGGCCTGTGAGCAGAATCGATCCTGATTCTGTTCTTCTCTCAGGGTGCGGGAAGGCACTGAATGACGGCTTTTGTTGATCTGATGGGGCCGTGGATCGCCTTTATCGCAGGGGCTGTAACCGGCAGCTTTGCAAATGTATGCATCTACCGTATTCCCCGCCGTGAATCCATAGTTCTGCCTTCTTCCCACTGCATCCATTGCAGAGAACCGATCAGGTGGTACGATAATATTCCGATCGTCAGTTACATAATCCTCAGAGGGCGGTGCAGGGATTGCCGCGGTGCAATCAGCTCCAGATATCCGCTGATAGAATTACTGACTGCATTACTCTTTCTGGGGCTGTGGTGGCGCAATAACGGTGCGATAATCTGGTTTATCGTTGAAGTCGTTTTTGTCACGATGCTGTTGATCGGGCTGGCAATAGATCTCGAACACAGGCTCCTGCCCGATAGAATCACAATCACATTGCTGGTATTCAGCCTTCTGGTTTCCCTTCTGCCGGGCGGTTTATCGCCTTTCAAGGCACTGATAGGAGCTGTATCAGGTGGCGGCCTGATGTATGGGATAGCTGTCGTTGGTGATGCCGTTTATAAACGTGAAACAATGGGTGGCGGCGATATCAAGCTGTCGGCGGCGATAGGTGCCTTTCTGGGCTGGGAAATGCTGCTGGTCGGCCTCTTTCTGGCCTTCGTTCTGGGGGCTGCCGGAGGATTGATCTACCTGGCAGTTGGAGGCAGGGACAAGACAATCCCCTTCGGTCCCTTTCTGGCTGCAGGGGCATTACTGGCGCTTGTCATTGGACAAGCAATCCTGACGTGGTACACTGGATTTCTGACGTGAGAGAATGAGGAATCAAATGAGTCCCATACTCTACAGAACAAGGAAAACGACGCAGAACCTGCTGAGGAGCCGTATCCGTATGTCTGGAGCCCGGACAGGGGGATTCACACTGGTTGAGCTGATGGTGTCCGTCGTAATAGTGGGGATAATCAGCAGCGTTGCAGCCCCTACTTTCCGCGGTTATATGCAGATACAGAAGCTCTCGACCGGAGCGAGAGATCTGGTAACAACCCTGCGTTTTGCCCGGCTCAAGGCGGTAAACGAAAGAAATCAGTGGGTGGTTATGTTCCAGGTTGCAAATAACCAGTACATTGTGTTCTCAGACGATGGCGGAGGCGGCGGTCTGGCCACAAGTCCCGATTATGTTGAGGATAACCGTGCCAACCTGAGACCGGATCCGGGTGAAAGGGTCCTGCCTGTAAGAGAACTGCCCGGCGGCGTGCAGTTCGGATATGTGACGGCCGAAGGCCTGCCGAACGGGATAACTACAACCAGTGCGATCTCCTTCGGTGGATCTCCCCCGCGTATTGTCTTTTATCCAAATGGCAGCGCCCGTGAGACGGGTGTAATCATGCTTCATCTAAGTGCCATGATTACTGAGCAGGATCCCACCGGATCGAGGGCAGTCGTTATTTACAAGCCGACCGGTGCAGCTCGCGCTCTGAAGTACAATCCGGCAGGGAATCCGCAGTGGAAATGACAGTTAAGAATCTGAATAGAGTATATTATCCCACACTCTGCTTCGGAAGGGTGCAACGGAGATTGTGTGGACGACGTGGAGCCTCAGACAGTGGGGAGGGAGGCTTCACTCTGGTAGAGGTTGTCATGACAATGGTGGTTCTATCTATTGGAATCCTGAGTCTGGCGCCTCTGATGATGGCTGTGGTCAGGGGTAATCGCTTTGCCCAGGACATGACCCAGGCAACAGCCCTGGCCGAGGATCGGATAGAGGAGATTCTTAACAATCCGATATACGCCGACATCACAACTGCCAACTTCCCCAGTGAGGCCCAGGGACAGATCAGATCGGGAGATCCGGGTTACAGCAAGTTCGCCCGCAGTGTTTCTATTGTTGACACTCTGAATGTTCTGGGCGACAGCGTAATGAAGAATGTCACCGTAACCGTCAGCTGGTACGGATTCATCGGGCGGTCTATATCGGTAACACTCTATGGTCGGGTAGCCCGTTTTTAGGTTGGAGATGATGATGCCGCTGTATATCGATGCCTCACAGGTACCGACGGCCGCAACTGGTCGTTCGATAAACGCTGTGTCAAACCGCAGTCTGCTGAAAAGTGAACGGGGATTCACACTCGTTGAGCTGATGATCTCTCTGGTTCTGACTTCTCTGATGTTCTCGTCAATGCTTGTCGTGTTCCAGGCCCAGAATCGGATCAACACCGTACAGTCAGATGTATCAGAGACCCAGCAGAACGCACGCGTGGCGATGACGGCCCTGAACCAGGATATCAGACAGGCCGGCTATTTCGTGGATCAGTTCAACAGGCAGCCGGTCTGGCTCGATGCTGCACCTTACCAGCTGGTCTATAACGCCAATATCTCTGACCAGTTCGTCGCCATGCACCGCGATTCGGCGGTGCCTCTCAGTGATGGAACATTGTATCATCCGGGAGATTACACGAGTCCACCGCATGAAGAGAATCTCCCCTTATTCCTGGATAGATACCTGAACGAATCGGAAACGATACGGTTGACACTTGATACAACCTATGATGGATTCATTACGGGCGCAGATCGTCAGGAGGGTGCGGGAAATCCCAATATCTACGTTCTGCAGAAAGAGATAAACGGAAATCCTCCAGCAATACTTGCATACAATGTCAGGGGTCCACGCCCCTACCCGGATGGTACCATGCCGCCTCCGCTTTTCAAGTACTGGGGGATATTTGTTGCTGATGACATACTGAATCTGTGGGGAGACACGAACGACGACGGAGAACTCTCGGCTGGCGAAGCAGCTGCCCTGACCCCGGTATCCCTCGCTCAACTTCCCAATATCCGTCAGGTAGATGTGGAATTGCTGATAGAGGGCAGCCGTCCGGACAACCGGTATGTTGGAACCGGCAGCACCGATACGCAACCAAACCAGTACCGCTCATATCGGCTGCGGGGCAGGATCAGAGCCCGTAATGTAGGTATCAATCCGAGCGGTCTTGTGTTGTGCGGGAATCCTCCGGCCAGCCCGCTGAATCCCGTTGTTTACGATACTCCGACCGACCAGGGCAGCAGCATCACCATTCAATGGGACTCATCGCCGGATGAGTACGGCAATGAAGAGGATGTGCAGTACTACACGATATACCGACGTCTCGGAGTGAATGATTTCGAGGTGATCGGACAGGTGCAGGGAATGGGAGTGGATACTACTTATGTATTCGAGGACGACGGGGACATCGACAACTTCAATGCTCCCACAGACGGGCTGGAATACTACTACTACGTCGCCGCATGGGATTGCGCCCCGCAGGAATCGATTCCGTCCGTTACCGTCGGACCTGTGATAAGTATCCCCAATGGTCCCAGCCCCCCCAATATAGAGGATGCCTGGGATACTCCCTGTGACGCGGGCCGGGATATAACTGTCAAATTCACCAGAAGTGCTCAGGATGACGGCACGCCCGGGGGAGTGCAGAAGTACAACATCTATCGCGGTACAACGAGTGATACGACCATTGTAAGCAAGATCCTGGTTCACGTGCTGGCCGCCGTTGGAAGCTCTGTATACCAATGGAACGATAATGCAGGCAACACTGCCGGCCTGCCGCCGGAAAATGATGTGAATTACTATTACATCATACGCGCCGAACAGGATACCATAGAGAGTGAGAACAGCAACGAATTCGGTGCCGTCTGGTCCAGCGAAGGCCTCTCTGCAGCATACCCCCTGACAGTGGAAGACAAGCCGGCCGATGACGGGACGGCGCTCATCGTCAACTGGCGAAAGTCCTACTCCGAGAGTTGCAGCCCTCCGGCCGAGGATTATCAGCTTCACAGAAGGGTGAAGGGGACTTCATCCTGGTTCCTGGTTGAAACGATAGTCGTGGCAGGTCTCGATTACTATCAATACGAGGATAATAATCACGGATCGGGTCTTGTAACGGGCACGACTTATGAATACAAAGTGATGGTTCGAAAAGGAGGCGAATACCAGGATTCAAACATAGCCGAAGGTACACCCCTTGCCAATCCGCCTATAGGCCCTCCCAGCAATCTCGTTGCCGAAGATGTACCCTGCGATGCGGATGGAGATATCCAGCTTACGTGGTTCCCCTCTCCCGACGACGGCGCGGGTTCGTACACCGTTGATGAATACTGGATATACAGGAAGATAGAAGGCGGTGTATACACCCGGATCCTCACGGTAACGGCGACCGGAGCGGCCTCTTACAGTGTCACTGACAACGAGATAACAAATCCGGGTTTTGCTCCCGTACTGGGCAATACCTACTGGTACAGGGTGACCGCCTACGACATTGGTACTACCTCTGAAAGCGACCCGTCGAATGAGAACGACGCCATCAGCGACGGCACGCCCGGAGCACCCTCAATTACCGCTGCCTACGATACCTACGGTGGTGGATCACGCGAGATCAGAGTGGAATTCGACGCTTCAGCGGACGATGGCGGATGTTCCGACTCTGTCACCGAATACCGCATCTACCGCACTGTAACTCCAGGCGTCTACGGCGGTTACGTCGGTACGCTATATGCTACAGATTCGGGTTCATACAGTTACATGGATAATTCAGTGAATTCATCACCTCCCCCCGGATCCGATGATATATGGTACTATATGATTCGGGCTTACGATGCCTACAACCTGATCGAATCACAGAACAGCAACGAGTTCGGGCCGGTCGAACCGTACGGTGCGGGCTGCGACTGCTGTCCCATTTTCTCCGATAACTTCGAGTCGGGCAATACCGGCTGGACCACGGGCGGGACTCGTAATGACTGGGAACTGGGTGACCCGAACGGCAAGTCATTCGATCCCAGCCTGGCCCATTCCGGTTCATTTGTCTGGGGTAACGACATGGGACAGGGGTGGAGAGACGGACAGTACCGCTCGCGTGCGGACAACTACCTGATCAGCCCGTCCATGGATTTCTCGGCGTACACAACGGGCTATGTAACTCTCTCCTTCTACAGGTGGCTCTCGGTGCAGAAGGGTTCACGGGATCAGGCCAGAATCCAGATCAATACCGGCAGTGGATGGCAGACGATCTGGCAGAATATGTCGAATGAGAACACCGTGGATACCCAGTGGATGCTGCAGCTCATAGACCTGAGCCAGTGGGTACTGGGCCAGAGCAGCGTTCAGATTGCATTTACACTGAAATCCAACCGCTCACAGCAGTTCGGGGGCTGGAACATTGACGATGTGGAGGTGTGCTACACGGCGCCGACTCCCTGTGATTTCTTTCTCTATGTAGGTGATTCGATCGCCCAGAACCAGGGGAACAACCTCTTCTTCGAAATTACAAATGGCGCCGATCAGGCGGTGGAGCTGCTGGGAATGGAAATCGGCTGGTCGGCCGCGGGCAGTCTGCTCAAATCGATACGGACGCAGGCGGGAGGTCCCGGTCTGGTATGGACCGTTCCTACCGCTCTACCACCCGTTCTTACAGCAATGTTTGATACGACAGTACCCTTCAATATAGGTGAGACGATCAAGTTCAAGTTGACCTTTCAGCCTGGACAGATGCGTGGATCGGCCTTGACGCTGAGGTTTATAACATCTTGCGGAACATCTGCTGAAGTCGTCATCCAGATACCGATGTAATGGAGGTGACCGAGATGAAGAGATCATACTTTGCCTTCAGGCGCCTGCGCGGTGAAGAGGGCTCAGCCCTGATGGCCGCCTTCTGGATGCTGGTGGTCCTGCTGCTTGTAGGGCTGGCCGCCACCTATACCACCACAACCGAGGTCGGGCTTTCGGGGAACGAACGCAGCGAAGCCCAGCTCTTCTACCTGGCTGAAGCAGGGCTGGCGCAATGCAAGCGGTATCTGGACGGGCTCGGGATCCCTCTGGAGGGAACCGGTACAGACCGTACCTCTCCCGTGCAGGTCTATCTGAATGAGCCGATTGGGATTGCCGGGGGGGTAAGCGGTACTTTCACCGCATACATCGATCCGCAGGACAGGCAGGAGGGGAAACCGACAAAATTCCTCGCAATCACAGTCCGGGCGAGACTTCCAGGTTCTCCGATGGTGAAAGTTGTACAGGAGATGGTGGGGCAGGAGAATTTCGCCAAATACTCCTACTTCACCGACCTGGAAACCCAGCCCAGTGGGGGGAAGATCTGGTTCACTTCAAATGACATCCTGCGCGGACCGGTGCATACCAACAGCCAGTTCCACATCAATGGCGACCCCGAGTTCTACAAGGAGGTGACCTCGAACGCATCAACCATAGATTATGCCGCCGGATCTAATCCCACTTTCCATATGGCCGGGCAGCCTGAACTCGGTGTGGAGACCATAAACCTGCCCAACGACACCGGTTTGATCAGGGCCAAAGCACAGGAACCGGAAGGACTCTATTTCGCCGGTAATGCTGAAGTTGTGATGGGTTACGATCCGGGAACAGATTTCGCATACGTCAACGTGGATATGGGCCTTGGACCCGTCACATATCAGATCCCCGAAAATGGCGTGCTCTACGTAAACGGGGATTGCCAGATATGGGGAGAGTTGAGAGGACAGATGACGGTTGCATGCAGCGGGGATATGTGGCTGATGGATGACATCACCTATGTAGATGATCCACGAGTTGTCATAAACAGCACAGACCTGCTGGGACTCGTGGCTGAAGGAAATATCATCGTTGCGGCAACACCGCAGAATCTGGACGCCGGGGATGAAACTTTCATGTGCTGTCTGATGGCGCTGAATGAATCTTTCACCGTAGAGGACTACGCTTCAGGTTCTCACAGAGGATACCTGCGGGTAATCGGAGGGATAATCCAGACCAGGCGTGGAGCCGTCGGTACTTTTGGAGGCTGGGGCGGCCCGACAGGGTATTCGAAGGACTATATTTATGATGATCGGCTGGCAGACAGCCCTCCGCCGTCCTATCCTACAACCGGTGGCGTAACGACACTGGCATGGAGGGAGTGGGGTCCGAATTACGATATCTCCATCAATGTATTCTGACCAGCTTTCAGCGAATTGTTTCTCTGATGAAGAATGAGTGTTTGCGAGTCGTTTTTACAGGATAAAAAAGTAGCAGGGAGGAGCTTGACACCCAAACAGGAGGATTCTATTGTTGATGTTGCTGTTAAAGTGTAAAGAAGTAGAAACAGGACGAAAGAGGCATACTTGAGGTGCTTCTTGCTGCCACTATGGAAAAGTCTGCCGATAGGTTGATATGGCTGCTTTAAGGCGGGGCAAAAGTACGGTCGGTCTGGATATCGGTTCCTCCGCTATCAAGCTGGTGCGCATCCAGCATGGGTCGGACGGTTATGAGCTTGAGGGCTACGATTTCGAACCTGTGCCGTCCGGTGCAATAGTCTCAGGGGAAATCAAGGTGAGGGAGATGGTGGAGACTGCCCTGAAGGAGATCATAAAACGGAATGGCTTGAAAAAAGCCAACGTGGTTGTGAGCCTTTCAGGTTTTGCCGTCCTCCACGATACGCTCACCATGGGTGTGATGTCGGAAGAGGAAGCCCGCAATGAGGTATATTCGGAAGTAGAGAAGATAAGTCCCTTTTCGATTTCTGAAGTAACACTCGACTACAAGATCATGGAGATAGAGGAAGAGGAGGACATAATGAAGGTCCTCCTGGTGGCCGCCAAGAACGAAGTGCTGGAAGCACGGCTCGACCTTCTCAACAGTCTCGGTGTGCGCCCTGCGATTGTAGATGTAGATATATTCGCTCTCTATAATGCATTCGAGGCCAACTACGACATGGCCGATTACAAGGGCGCGGCCCTTATGAACCTTGGTGCGAACACCACGAGTGTCACATTCGTTTACGATGGACAGTTCCACTCCGCAAGAGACCTCTCCATTTCAATCGGGAATTTCAGCGAACGCCTTCAGAAAGAAATGAACCTGCCTGAAAATGCTGTACTGGATCTCCTGAGGGGACGACCATCAGAAGAAATAAACACGGTTGAGGCGGCCGAAGTAATTGCCGGCGTCGGTGCAGAACTGAGCGATTCAGTTGAAATGGCGGTTAGCTACTTCCGTTCCACGGTAGACCTGGAAGAACTCGATCTGATTATGCTCTGCGGCGGCGGTTCTACGATTCCCGGCCTGACAGCACTCCTGGAAAGCAAGAATAATGTACCGACACAGATAGCGAATCCACTCAGGAAGATAGAGTTCGACGCCAATCTCTTTGCCGAAGCCGAAGTTGAAAGCATTTCACCCACATTGACCGTGGCTATCGGGTTGGCCTTGAGGAAGGTAGGCTGAAGTGGTCTTCGAGATAAATCTGCTTCCGGAGAAATATCGGAAGAAGAAGATCGTTATTCAGCTCGATATGCGTCTGCTCGCCGTTGTCAGCGGGATCGCTGTTGTCGCTCTCATCGGCTGGGTCACCGTCAACCAGGGTCGCAAGTTGTCGGCTCTCGAGACGCAGGTTGAGGAATTGACAATGCAGCGCGATGAGCTGGCTCCCCGGGCTCTGCGTGCAGATCGCAATGAGAGAGAGATCGAGAACCTGACTACGCGCATTCAGACCCTGCAGGGACTGGGCACCAGAAATCAGATCCAGTTGCAGATTCTGGAGATTGTAAGAACCCAGATGCCCGATGACCTCTGGCTGTTCGATCTGAATGAAATTGCACCGGCGCAGCGGCGTCCCGGTACCGGCAACATACCTAGGACCAGGATCGTGAATTTCCGCGGACGGGCATTACGGAAGGAGAGAATCACAGAATTTATCGCCAACCTGCAGGGGCAGGATCTGATCCAGAGGGTACAGATGACCTATCTGCGGCCTGCCAGGGTTGAGGAGGAAGATATCTTCGAATTCTCCATTACAGCCATTCTGGTTGCAGGATGATGAGAAGATGGACCTGAGCGATCAGAAAACCCAGATGATGCTTTTAGGTGTCCTGGGTGTTCTGGGCCTCATCTATCTCTGGTTCACCTACATCCTGACGCCCAGAAACGAGACTATTGGTGAGCTGGAGGGACAGGTTACAGAACTCACAGGTGAGATTCAGCAGCTGGATTTAAAGGTGCGGCGACTTCCCCGTTCAGAGGCTCAACTGCAAACCCTGCAGGCTCAATGGGAGGAAATACTCCTCTCATTTCCCACACAGCCGAAGGAAGAAGAAGTACTGGGCAACCTCACATTCTCGGAACAGAGTTCAGGATTATACATAACGGGTTTTCAGAAGGAGGGCCGCAGGGTTCGGGAACTCCACATTGAAGAGGATTATTCCGTCAGCATGATAGGGCGATATGATCAGCTGGAGAGCTTCATCAGGGAACTCGCCTCGCTGCCCCGCAGGATAGCCGTCAGCTTTATGCAGCTCGTGCATCCGTCCCAGGGCACGGGTGGTATCGGGGGGGGTGATGGAGGTGGGGGGCCTCCTCCACAGGAGGATGAAGTAGTAATCCGCTGTACAATCACAACTTTTCAGGTGAGGGAGGGGGGTTAGTATGACAGGAAGATTCCGGACCTCCTCAAAAGCTGTGCTTCTGATCATTATTCTCAGCTCATCTGCTGTTACCTGTGTTACAGCGCAGCAGCAGGATCAGCCTGTAGAGATCTCTTCTGTTGAACTCCACCCCGGCCAGTCATCCCGGATGTTCACTCTTCGTGTGCGATGCAGCAGGGTCGCCGAATTCACTTCGTTCTGGGTTGGAGGAAGAACATTCGTTCTCGATATCCGCAACGCCTACACTCCATTCAGGGGAGACGCAACCAGAGAATGGGGTCCGTTGAGTGTGGGTGCGGTCAGAGCAAGCCAGTTCATGGAGAGTCCCGTCCCCATTGCGAGAATAGAAATAGATGTCTTGTTCGATGTGGGTTCCGCGGTCAGAAGGTCAGGGAGTGACCTGGAGGTTTCCTTCGGCCCGCCGGGACCCGCATTCCCAGCCGCAGGCGGGTGGATGCCGCCACCTGGTACTACAGGCGCTGCAGCGGCTGCTCCTCCCGATACCGGAACCGTTGAACCCCTGGATCAGCCTCCTGCCGTCAGGCCGACGATTCCACTGACGGGTGGTCGCGAGAATCCGTTCGATCCTGTCCTGAAACCTGCAGAGGAAGTCGATCGAACAAATACTCAGGAGCGTCCGCTTCCCGATGCAGAAAAGTTGATCCTGACCGGTATCATTTTCAACGAGGAGAATGCGGAAGAAACAGTTGCTCTCCTGCGAAACAACCAGAGATCAACCTTCCGGTTGAGAAAAGGTGACCGTGTTCTGTACGGTTTCGTCAGCCAGATCACGGTGAAGGAGATCGTGTTCTCACTGGATATCTACGGTAGGCGCAAAGAGGTGCGCCTGGCTCTGCCACCCAATCCTCTGGAGAGGTGAGAACCTTGCTACGTAAAAGAGTTCCGGCACCATTGATGGTGATGTTCATCACCTTAATGCCTTTATGTCATGTTTATGGGCAGACGGGGGGCATGGGACGGTCTCAACCGATCCCGGTCCTGGGCTTTGAAGGCGCCGATGTCAGATCGGTACTGACCATGATCGGTGAATATGGGGACGTCAACATCGTATTCGGAAGCCAGGTCACGGGCCAGGTGACCATGCAGCTTCGCCGGGTAACCTGGATCGAAGCACTCGAAGCCGTTATGGCGCAGCTCGATCTGGTAAGCCTGCCTGATACAGTAACACTTCGCAGCGGACTTCCCGAAGGCACGATGTTTGTCGAGATCATGCGCCGGACCGATTTCAACAGCCGGCAGCAGCAGGAACTCCAGCAGGATCGGGATATCGCGACCAGTCAGCCTCTTGAAACCCATATAATCAGGATCAATCACTCAACTGCCGCCGAGATCCAGTCGGCGATTCAACCGCTCGGCTCACCCGACGGGATGATCGTGATAGACGCTCGCACGAACAGTCTGATCGTGCGGGATTATCCTGACAATCTGCAGCTTATCAACGAAGTCATTGAGCAGCTCGACATACCGGTTCTGCAGATAAGGATAGAGGCGAAACTGCTCGAAGTTGATACCGA
>VAOY01008437.1_pt1 | contig 14920 bp, 8 predicted proteins | sample 3393881 | NCBI WGS metagenome assembly VAOY01 (sample SAMN08290430, study PRJNA428436) | hydrothermal vent metagenome | isolation source: Deep-sea hydrothermal vent chimney | place: Indian Ocean: Southwest Indian Ridge
AATCGTCAAATATGTTCAATATTCTCGTGATTTTGACGAAAATTCCGCTTTATTCGGACAATTTTTCGCGACGATTCCCAAAGTCCGACAGACTGCTAGAGACAGAGGCGGCTACATCTTTCTCGATTCTACCATCGGCGTTTGTCAGTACTCCACTTTGTTCAAACGCCTGTTCAAACAACCTCGCGGTCTTCGCCAAGCAGGTGGATGGTCAAACGGATTGTTTTGAATAGAGCAAATGTTTATTGAAGCGAGGCAATTGCAAAAATTTCCGCGGCAGAAAATGTGTATGTGCCGGGCTTTTGCAATCGCCCCTGTGTGATTATTGTTTTACCCAAACGGGTGCTGAATCCGGAGTATCTCCTTTAGTCCACCATTTGGCTTTATAGGCAGCGCCATCGTAAGTAACCAGGTCGCCGCCGCTATACGCATGGTTTTCATTCCATGCCGGAGTTCCTGAACCGCTCTGAATCAGTTTGAACGCGTCAGTCTGATCAGGAGCGTCTCCTTTAGTCCACCATTTGGCTTCATAGATACTTCCCTTATAAGAAACTCTATCGCCCGCCGTATAGATTTCTGATGCGCTATATTCCGCGGCTTCAACCGGAGTCGGGTCAGGGCTTGGGTCAGGATCCGGAGTTGGATCAGGATCTGGACCCGGGTTTTGATCACCATCAAGAACTGTAGGATTCTTGTAATAATCATTGACTCTACCAGACAACCATCCGCCATCGTCGTAAGGGTATCTGCCGACACTTGTAGTATCGCCGCCGCCCCAGAGAATGGAGAATACATGACTGTTTTCAGCTTTAGCCATATTATTTATAGTTGCCCAGTCGGTACCATCCTGCAGGAGATATTCTTTTGCAGTTATGCCGCCTGGAGCCGGGTGATCGAGAAAGTACTGTTTAACATTGCTCAAATCAGCTTTTACATTGCTGTCTCCGAGGAAATAATTCGGCGCGACGGAACCATGGTCTTCCCGGGTGTCAATTCCGCCTTTAATCTGGAGGTGTCCGCCGGGAATCTGCCACAGCATTACCGGATAATTTCCGAGTCCTTCGCTGACGTATTTCACATAGTCCAGATAATTATCCCAATCTCCGGCGTTGAAAAAATACACGCTTTCAGTGGAAGTCGTATCTCTTTCATATTTATCAAAGACGATGAAGTCAGGTTTGTACACACCTTTGTAGACTTCAAGACTGTTCATGAAATCGGATATTGATTTAGCAATAGTATTTTTGATTTCATTGTTTGGATAATCCTCGTGAATCCAGCGGGAACCATTATTTCCGTACCATATATTCTGCTGCCATCCGAAAGTTACGTCCGGAGCAAAGTTACGGATAATATAATTGTTGGCCTGAATCCAGCCTTTGAAATTATTGGCGAATACAGGAGTTCCTGAAATCGCATTCCGGGAAGTCCGGGTGTAGAGATTTTCAGCATACTGTTCCCACGGAACTTTGACATCCCAGTCGGACCATACGCCTTCCCGCATTTTGGCAAAGATTTCCAGAGGGTTCAAAGCTTGTCCCTCGTAATCAACTTTGTCATTCACAAAATGCAGGGCTTTGTACAAGGCCTCCTGGACTTTGATCGGCTGAGCGTCGATTTCGGGAAGCATGTTGTATTGTTGAACCATGCCCAGCAAATCAGGATTCAGGACAATTGATCCCGGATAGGGATTATCTGTTGTTTTGCCTGCCTGTAAAAACTTGCTCGTATGAATCAAGTTAATGAAGTGCTTGGTCAGGTTGTCAAAATCATGCAAATCCTCGAAACTTTTGCCGCCGCTCATTTCGGCAGTATAAACTACCATTACCGGGGTAACTCTTTTTTGGTATTTGCTGCTCAAAGAGTTTGCCATTGTACTGATATTTCTGGTATAGACGGGAAACTTGATTGTGCCTCTGTCGCCATTGCCGCCGTCTCCGGCATATTTGAATACCGCGTCGACCGGGCGGCCTTCATGATGACTTTCGATACCGCGGGTAACCGCGCCCATGGCAAGATAGTCAGGCCATCCTTTTACTGTTCCGCCAGTTGCGGGAGTCGGCTTATCATCTACTTTTTTAACAGTTACATTCAAGGCCGCGCTTGTTGAAGCGCCATCGTTATCTGTAGCTTTCGCAGTAATAACATAATCGCCAAACGCGGCGGGAGTCCATGCATAGTTCGTTCCCTGACGGGTCGCGCCTTCCACAGTAATGCTGCTTGCGGCAACTGTTCCGTCACTGTCGCTGCTGGTGATTTTGATCTCGATTGGAGCTAATGATTTTTGTTCGACCAGGGCTCCGGGAGTAACAAAACTCACTGTCGGTTTTACATTCGGCACTTCACCGGCAGTAATGGAAACAGTTACAGCAGCGCTGGCTGTTCCGCCATTGCCGTCACTTATTGTGTAAGTGAAACTGTCTTTTTCGCTGCTGTCCACCCTGGCGGTGTAAACGATTTTGCCGTTTGAAACAGTCGCGCTTCCTTTCCCCGGAATGCTGACATTCGCCAGCGTAAGGGTATCGTTGTCCGCGTCGCTGTCATTGGCAAGCGCGTCTATTGTTACAGCTTCACCGGCATTTACTGTCGCCGTATCATTCACGGCCACCGGTTCGCGGTTAGCGCTTTGGCCGTCATAAGCCAATGCCACGCTGTTCATATCAATACTTGTGCCGGTAGCGCCGCCGCCTATTTTATAAGTCGCGCCTGTTGCGATAGTATTACTCCAGGATGGAGCTTTAAGGCTGATCCGGGTGCCGCTGCTGGTCATGTCGGCATTCCAGATACTATTCACGCCGCTGCTGACGAAAGAAAGGTTCCAGTCGACCAGAGTTTTACTGGAATTATTGATGATATCAATAGAAAAGTTATGACCGCTGTCCCAGGCTGTAGTAATTTCGTAACGTATTTTTACGCCGTCAATTACAAATTCCTTGAAAGTCGCATCATCCGGCTCCGGGGCAGGATTCGGGTTCGGGCCCGGATCCGGATTCGGTGGGTTTACGCCGTCAAGATAGGCGCGATGTGCTTTGGAAAACTTCCAGTTATTCTGTTTGTCCCAGTTGATAGACCAGGTCATCAATCCTTTTAATCCGGTATAAGTGGTTTCCAGTTGATAAGCAGTTAATTTTTCATTTGTAGTAAGCTGGGTGAATGCTTTATGCACTTCCAGTTCAGACACGTATCCGCCTGACGGCGCGGCCGCCGCTGTCGCGGGTAATCCCGGAATCAGTTTTTCAGGAGCAACACCGCTGAACATCCAGCCGGTATTCGCTGCTTCAAAACCTTTTGCCAGCATGTCTGTCATGGCAACGATATTAGCGGGAGTTTCGTGATAATAGATGACGTCATCCAATCCGAATAAACCGCCGGGCGCATTGTAGTACTGTACCTGGAGTCCGGTCAGACGGTCTTTGAAATGCTCAATAATCGGCAGATAAACGCCCCAGGCACCGCCATAGTTTTTGAAGCCGCCCATGACATTGGCGCTTTCCGGCGCTATAAACAATTTGAAATCACTTCCAAAATGGGCAAGAATTTTGTCAACCGCAGTGATCAGTCCCTGGACCGGGGCAGTCAATACTGCCGGATTACCGCCGGCGCTGAGACCGTGCTCGATATCAATGTCAATTCCATTTACGCCGTATTGTTCAATAACCTGGATGAAAGAATCCGCGAAACGCTGTATTTTTTCTGGAGTATCAAGCACTACTGTCGCATTCGCTCCACCCGCGGAAAACGTGACAATTTTACCTTTATTAATTTTTTCCTGAATCCATTCTCTGGTAACGATTGGCGCATTGCCGCCGCCGTCCTTGAACGTGACAGTTCCGTCATCTGTTATATCGACAAAAGCGATATGAATAACATCGTAATCATCGGGAACTTGATTCAAGGGCAGATAACCGCCTGCCGCGCTTTCTTCCCAGTTATGCAGATAACCGGCCAGCCAGCGAGTATGCGTATTGGGTGCCGGTTCCGGCACCTGATTATCCCTTGCCGGGATAGTATTGGAACCATAAAAGGCATTTTTAAAAACACTGGTTAGAACATCCCGTTTGCTTGTGGTGGGACCATCTGAAGATGCCTGCCATATGACAATGCCGCCGTAGTTATTACTTTTTACATAATCAGCGCGGTATTTGGCGGAAACCTCATCTTCATAGGTATAGAATTCTCCTTTTGATTTTGAATATAGATAAGGCGTTTGGGTGGCTGGATCACGATACTTAGTAAATGCCGGATCTTTTTCCAATATCAGCAGATTATAATAATTAGCATTACCCGGCGGGGTGGCGCTGCCTGAGGCGGAAGCGAAAAGTCCCGGTAAATCAGGCAGGGGGCCATCATCTTTAACGCCCTGCCATCCCCGCGAGTAAAACGGAGAGCCGACAATGAGTTTATGAACCGGAACCCCTTGTGCCTGATAGTATTTCATTGCGAAATCACCATAATATTTATCATTTTCTCCCGAATATGGAGAACCGGGGGTTTTGTAAAGGGCGGCATGATGACCAGTTATAGGCTCCCATGCTCCATGCAGATCATATGTCATTACATTAAAAAAGTCGAGGTATTTATTCATCCCGGGGATATCAAGCTTTTCCATATGGGATAATCCTGCTGGAAGCGCGGCACTGATTTCATAATATTTTTTATCAGTAATACCTGCCTGGTTTAATGCTTGACGTAATTCCTTGAGTAATATTACATAATTAGCTCCATCCTTATCCGTTCCGTAAGGATGGCCAAGATCGTTAGGATTATTCGCCATATCAGGAGCACGTACATAACCGGGATATTCCCAGTCGATATCGACAAAATCAAAACCATACTTCCTTAGCAGGTTAACGGCTTCTTTTACAAGTTTGGCCCGCTTTACCGGGTCAGCCGTGACCGTGGGGAAATACGCGGAACGTGACCAGCCGCCAAGGCTGAAACCAAAACGTGTATTGGGATATTGTTTGCGCAGCTTTTGGAATTGGCCAATAATTCCTTTATATTCGGAGTCCCAGGCCTCACCGAAAGTTTTGTCAAAAGCGGCATAGGTATCCATGAACCCCAGGCCGCCGTCAGCGTGAACATCCACAAAAGCGTAGTTCACATGGGTTACTTTATCCAGGGGTATATCCGCGGGATTAAAAAAATCCTGACCACTATAATGGACCCAGTCGCCATAATAGGTGATTATGCGCTTATTAGTTTTACCATCTATTTTCTCTCCCGCAAAAATTCCTGTTGAGGCAACAATTCCCAGTACCAGAAGAATAGACTTCTGTATTTTTTTTAAATTTGTTAATTTCATTGTAACAGCTCCTGTAGAATTCAGTTTTCGAAATTTCTGCGACCGGATTAAATTACTTAACGCATAGTTACAGCTCTCCTTATAATATGCCTGATTATTGTGTGTTGTCTACTTTTTGTCAGAAAAAAAAGCTTGATATTCCCGTGTGGAGTCGGATCTGAAAATATCCTTTTGTCAGGATGAAAAGATGTTTAAATATTGAAAGATATCGAACGTTAATTGAACGGACCGGGTTAAAAGTTTAATCTAAAAAAACGAATACTTCCTGCCTGCAGCAATAAAAATGCTGCCGAACAAATGTCTCTCGCTCTTTAAGCCCAAAGACTTTGAAATTATTCGGCAGCGGCATTTTTAAAATATCGATTCTCAAATTTAAAATCACCTGCTTTTTTACTTATGCTCGCATTTTTTTCAAAATCCAAGCACGATTGAGGATTATAATAGACTATTATTTATTAGTATACAGGGTGTTGGTTGTTTTGTCAAGGGGTAAAACGCAAAAAAAACAGCAAAAAGTTCATTATCATCCCATACGACGCCCCCGCCAAAACTAAAAAAAGGCGGATGCAACGCCTTTTTTTATTTTTTTCAAGAATTTAAGTTATTCAGCTGTTTTGAGCTTGGTATTTTTTATTTTTCATATACCTGAATCCGTGAAAGAATTTCCGGATTGCTTTTAGATTGTTATCTGTGATTAAGGCATCTATTTCTTCTAGTTTGGCAAATTTTGCTAAAGCTTTGCGCTTAAATTTTGTACTTTCTGTTAGAATAAATATTTTACAGGTTCTTTTGCGCCAAAATATTTTGCCTCGTCAGATATGTCTATATGACCTAAAGTATCAATTCTATTTTTTAATTTCTGCTGTCGTGTGTTCATTCTAGTGCACCTCGAATGTTAAAAAATAACATGAATGGATAATTTATCAACATGTTTTTGGGAAAATATTGTTGTTTCTTTTCATTATGCATATTATAATATAAAAATAAAAACAGGAGACTTTTTATGGCTTACGATCCGGCAAAATATCAAATTGATTTAAACAAATACCCGAAAATAATAACAGATTCAGTACCTGGTCCAAAAAGTCAGGCACTGCACAAGCGCGCGACAAAACATTATCGCGGTCTATCCGGTCAGGTAAAACTTTTTCCGGTAGCATTTGAAAGTGGTCAGGGATGTACATTACAGGATGCTGACGGAAATAAATTTATTGATTTTTCCAGCGGAATATACGTTACGACTTTAGGCCATTGTCACCCTAAGATTTCTGAGGGAGTTGCCAAATATGCCAACAAATTGATGAACGCCCATGATTTCACTTCTGAAATTAAAGTTAAATTATTGGAAAAAATGGCGCAATGTCTGCCTGGCGATCTTAACAATTTTCAGTTGTATGATAGTGGAACAACCGCTGTTGAGGCTGGACTGCGTACCTGCCGTGCCGCTACCGGCAAACATGAATTTATCAGTTGTTTTATGGATTTTCACGGCAAAAGCGGACACGCTGTCAGTCTGGCACGCATGACTAAATTCAGCGGTCCAACTCGCGCGCCCGGTTTTTATATGGTTCCGCGTCCTGATTCCTATCGCCCATGGTGGGTTCGCAGTGACGGCACATTAGATACGGAAAAATATTTAGAGTTCTATGATAGCTTTATCAGGGAAAGCACTACTGGACAAGTCGCGGCATTTGTGCTGGAACCGATCCAGGGCTGGGGTGGTTCTATTATACCTCCTGATGATTTCTTCCCTAAACTCAAGAAATTCCTTGAGGAACGTGACATCCTCTTATTTGCTGACGAAGTTTTGACCAGCATGGGGCGTACCGGTAAATTCCTGGCTATGGAACATTGGGATGTAGTTCCAGACGTGGTTACACTTGGTAAAGGTTTCGGTAACGGCTTCCCAGTAACCGCAATGGCGGTAAGAACTCCTTACGCTGACGCGGTTGATAAAATCAGTGCTTCGACCAGTTACGGCGGCAACCCGATGGCTTGCGCGGCGGCTCTGGCGTGTTTTGAAGTTATCGAAGAAGAAAATCTGCTCGAACATGCTCAGCATTTAGAAAAAGTTTTTACAGAAATAATGAACGCTTGGAAAGAAAAATACAAGATAGTCGGTGATGTTCGCGCCAAAGGTTGTCTGCTTGGAGTAGAACTGGTCAAGGACAAAGCTACTAAAGAGCCTTTTGATGAAGCTGGCAAAATGGTTTATCAAAAAGCATTCCGTAGAGGGCTTGCATGGATTCCGGCTGGACATATATTAAGAATGAGCCCGCCGATTATCATGCCCGAAGAAGTAGCACGAAAAGGCATGGAAATGATTGAAGAAGCAATCGCGGAAACTGAAAAGGAACTGCTCGGATGAAAACGATTAAATTCGGTGTAATCGGTTGTGGATTGATGGGCAGAGAGTTTGCCAGTGCGGTTGCGCGCTGGTGTCATTTGACTGACATGAAAGCAAAACCTGAAATCATTGCGGTATGTGATAAAAATGAAGCGATGCTGAAGTGGTTTACTGATGCGCTGCCAAGCATAACTCAAGTTACTGATGACTACAAAGAGTTGTTGGCAAATCCTGAAATAGACGCGATTTACTGTGCTGTGCCGCATAATTTGCATGAGCAGTTTTACTGCGATATTATCAAAGCCGGTAAACACCTGCTTGGGGAGAAACCTTTTGGAATCGACAAACAGGCTAATGATGAAATAATGAAATGCATCCAAGAGCATCCGGAAGTATTTGTGCGCTGCAGTTCAGAATTCCCATTTCATCCTCCTATGCAGCGTTTGGGCAAAATGATTGAAGACAAGTTTTTTGGTCAGATAATTGAAGTTAATTCTGGTTTTCTGCATTCGTCTGACTTAAATCAGGATAAAGTAATCAACTGGAAACGAATGATTGATTTCAATGGAGAATATGGTTGTCTCGGAGATTTGGGCATGCACCCCTGTCACATGCCTTTCAAGGCTGGCTGGTATCCCAAAAATGTTCGGGCAATACTTTCAAATATTGTCAAAGAACGTCCTGATGGCAAAGGTAACATGGTACCGTGCGAGACTTGGGATAACGGAACTATGCTTTGTGAAACCGAAGACCCGAATACAGGTGAAATGTTTCCGATGACAATCAAGACCCAGCGGATTGCGCCCGGCGAAATTGACACCTGGTACTTTGAAGTAAAAGGCATGAAAGGCTGTGGTCGCTGGAACAGCAAAAAGCCGCGAACTCTTGAAACCCTCGAATATAATGGCGGCGATCAGGCATGGCAGCAGATTGATATGGGAGCACAGGTCGCGTTCCCTGGAATAACTGGCGGAATATTCGAAATAGGATTCTCTGATACCATCCAGCAAATGTGGGCGGCATTCGTTTACGAGTTGACAGAAGGCAAAGTTAAAAGTAAGTTTGCTTCATGCGTAACGCCGGAAGAAGTCGCGTTTAGTCATCGTTTATTGACCGCCGCATTGAAAAGCCAGAAAAACAGCACAACTGAAAAAGTATAAGGAATTAATTAAATGTCTAATACATTAAAAATTGGCTGGGGCGAAGCGGATATTACGCCGGATGATAGAATTGTTGAGCTTATGGGGCAATATTATCAGCGGGTTGCTGATGGCATCCACTCTCGCTTGAAAACTGTAGCAATCTTGCTTGAACAAAACAATAAATATAGCCTTATGATTTCGCTGGATGTAGCAATAGTTCCTGAAGATTTTTGTAAAAGCGTCCAAAAAACAATAGCGAAAAAGTTTCCTGAGATTTCAGCTGATAAAATTATTATTAACGCGACCCATACACATAGTGCTCCCGGTTTCGATAGTTTTAAAAATTGGTGGGGCGAAGCTCCCGGTGCAATTACATATAGTGAGTATCGAGACCTTGTTACAGAAAAAATCCTTGACGCTGTTCAACAGGCATGGGATTCACTCCAGCTAAGCGGTATCAGCAACGCTTTATCTTTTGCAAATATCGGACATTGCCGACGCGCGGTGTATTCTGACGAAACCGTCGAAATGTACGGTCTGACAAATCGTGATGATTTTACTGGTATGGAAGGCGGTGAGGATTCCGGTGTCGATATTATATTCAGTTTTGACCAGTCCGGCAAGCCTACTGGCGCGATTGTAAATGTAGCCTGTCCATCACAAGTGATGGAGGCTACGTATAAAATATCTTCGGATTTTATGGGGAGACTGCGAGAGCTTCTTAAAGAACGTTTTGGAGATGATTTTTATACGCTTTGCCAGATTGCTCCGGCCGGGTGCCAGTCTCCGCGAGATTTAACTCGTTCGGGAACAGCTCCGCTATGGCGTGAAGCTGGTGTTGAAATTATAGCTAATCGACTTTTAAAGTCCATTGAAGATGTTTATGTAAAACTTGCTCAAAATATAAAATACGATATAAACCTTGAGCATTCATCAGAAGAAATCGAACTCCCGCGTCGTCGAGCTTCACAGCAGGATTATCTTGATGCTAAAAAAACTATGGACAAACTTGAAAAAAACCAGGATTCAAAATCCGCTTACCTGGATTTTTGTGCTGAAACTCATGCCAATGAAAAGATTGATAAGCGTCCCGGTCCTTACGACAGCAAGTTACACCATTTTGTAAAAATCCGCAATGAAGAAGCCGTTATAAAACGTTTTGAAGATCAAGATGAAAATCCGATGTTGAAAATGCAATTGCATGTTGTTCGTCTTGGCGATCTTGTTTTTGCCACAAATCCATTTGAATTATACTTAGATTTCGGGCATAGAATCAGAGCTCGCAGTCAGGCTGAACAAACTTTCATGATTCAGCTTTGCAATGGAGTTGCCGGATATTTACCTAGCGCACGCGCCGAGGAACTCGGCGGCTATGGCGGACTTATTATAAACGGACAAGTCGGTTCAGATGGCGGTACGGTGCTGGTGGATAAAACACTGGAGGAAATAAAGAAATTATGGGAATAAAATGTAAGCAATTCGACGCGGTTGTAGCAGGTTATCTTGGACTTGACCTGGCTCCGGGTTTTGCACAAGGTCAAACTGGCTCTTTCGCTAAAATGTTTCGTCCCGGCAGGCTCATCGAAACCGAAGGTTTACATTTTTCGCTTGGTGGTGTGGTGGCAAATACTGGTCTGGCAATGCAGAAATTTGGACAAAATGTGGCATTGAACGGCTGGGTTGGAAATGATGCTTTGGGCGATATAGCTATTGCTCAACTTGAGCAATTTGGAGTATCAGATATCGGGCGGAAAAAATCAGCAGGAACCGCATACGGAATTGTCATTGCTCCTCCTGAGACAGATCGTATCTTTCTGGAAGATCCGGGCTGTAATCATATTTTATGCGCAGATGATATTGACTACAAACTTGTCTCTAAAAGCCGTCTTTTTCATTTTGGCTATCCGCCGTTGATGGAAAGATTTTGGTCTAATGAAGGCGCAGAACTAAAAAAAATGCTAAAAAAAGCTCGCGCTGAAGGCGCAGTGGTTTCGCTGGATATGACCTTGCCTGACGTGAACGCTCCGGCAGGAAAGGCGGATTGGCAAGCAATATTGACGGAAGTTCTGCCCTTTGTAGATATTTTCGTCCCCAGCATTGAAGAACTGCTTTTCATGCTTGAGCCTGAACTTTATTCAAAATTTACAGAAAAAGCAGCAGATAACGACTTTATCGACGCTATTACGTCGGAAACATATCATTTATTAGCGGAAAAGGTGCTTTTTCTAGGAGTAAAAATACTGCTTATCAAGGCAGGACGCCGGGGAGCATATATTCAGACTGGCGATATAGCGGAACTTCAGAATTCAGCTTTGCAGCTTTCGGATAATGAAGCTTGCCCGGATGGAGCCTGGCTTCAAACGCTTGTGCTTGATGCTGATCGCTTTCAGAATGCATCCGGCGCTGGAGATTGTGCTGTAGCGGCTTTTTTATCCGCTTTGCTGAATGATGAAAAGATAATGACTGCCGGGCGTTATGCCATGATAGCAGGAAGAGATAACCTTTACGGGCATGATGCCTTGTCCGGACTTAGAAAATGGTCTGAAATGACGAATTTATTATAACTTAAGGAAATATTTACAATGCTTAAAATACAAGCTGGATTTGTCGGATTCGGTGAGCTTAATACGCCAAGAGAATTTATTGATCAAAGATGTGAAAATGCTGCAAGCTTACTTGAACAAAATGGTCTTGAATTAATTAAAACGGCTCCGGTGAGCGATGATCCGGAAGGAAAAGAAGCAGTCAGAGCGTTGCAGGAATTACAGGCTGGCGAAGAATTTGATGTCTTAATTGTTTGCGTTGCCGGATGGATTCCATCATGGGCAGTATTCAAGGTGATTGAAGCTTTTAAACACAAACCAATGGTACTATGGGGATTATCTGGATGGCAGGAGGGAGATAGATTTATAACTACCGCCGATCAAGCTGGAACTACTGCTCTGCGTGGTCCGATGGAAGCCATGGGATATAATTTTAAATACGTCGTAAATTACCGTAATCAAGCTCCGCGTGTCGAAGAAGTTGTCAATTATGCCAGAGCTGCTCAAGCCGTCGCATTATTGAAAAACGCTAAATTAGGAATGGCGGGTTATCGTGACATGAAGTTATATGGAACGATGTATGACGGCATGAGTCTCAAAAAGAAATTTGGTGTTGAGATTGAACATTTTGAATTACTCGAGCTTGCGCAGTTAATGGATAAAGTAAGTGATGATGAAGTCGCTGAAATTACTGAAGAAGTAAATGAACGTTGGGATTTCGTAAAAGCTCCTCAAGAAGGAACTGTTGAGAATTCGGTAAAACTTTTTCTTGCTCTTCAAGCAAAAATCAACGAAAGAGGCTATGAGGTCTTTTCCTATAATGACGTAGATGGAATCAAAAAACTCATGGGTTTTGCTCCGGCTGGCGCAATGACGCTTTTACATGATAAAATGGATATCTCATCTGTCCCTGAAAATGACTCTCTTGGTATGATCATGCAGATGATAGTTAGATCTTTGACTGGTCAAGTCGCGGCATATCTCGAATTTTATGAATTTATGGAAAATGGAGCGCTTATGGGGGTTCCTGATTATGTTCCTGCTGAAATAGCAGAAGGAAAAACCACAGTCATGCCAAATGCTTTTGGTGATTTTGGCGAAGGTTTGTTAAATGTTTCCAAGCTTAAAACCGGGAAAGTGACGCTTTCCCGATTAGTTTGTGTCGATGGTGAATATTGCATGCATATAAGCCTTGCTGATGCTCAAGCTCCAATCAAATGGGAAGAAGCCGGATGGGCTCCGCCAGTGCCGCAATTGCCAAGTCTGGAAATGATATTTGATTATCCGGTTGAAGAATTCATCCAAAAAGTGATGTCCCAGCATTACATAATTTCCTACGGAGACAACCGAGCCCTGCTGGAAAACTTATGCAATATTTTAAAAATCAGGGTGATTTAGCATGAATAAAAATTACATCCTGAATCCGTGAGAAAATCAGGATAAAAGTTAATTAAAATTAGAGATAACCTGTTGACAGTGTTATATTAAGGTAGCTTAAAACTTTAATATTAAAAACTAAGCCAACAGGTGATCATGAAGGTAAAAGTACAGCAAGGTAGTGAAGAAATCAACTCAATTGGCTGATTTTCAGTCAATCAATTAACAAAAAAGAGAATCCGGAAATTCTTTCACGGATTCAGGGATTTATTGTATCATGAAAGCAATATTTATTCTTTTCGACTCTCTGTCAAAAAACTATCTGCCGCCATATGGCAACGATTGGGTGGAGGCGCCTAATTTTAAACGTCTGGCTGAGCGCAGCGTTACTTTTGATCAATGTTATGTCGGCAGTATGCCCTGCATGCCAGCCAGGCGTGAACTGCATACGGGACGCCATAACTTTCTTCATCGTTCCTGGGGACCGTTGGAACCCTTTGATGACTCAATGCCGAATATTTTAAAGAATAACGGAGTTTATTCTCACCTCTCGAGCGATCATCAGCATTATTGGGAAGATGGCGGTTGTACTTATCATACCCGTTATTCGAGTTGGGAAATCGCTCGTGGTCAGCAAGGTGATCCTTGGAAAGGCGAAGTTGCTGACCCTGAAGTTCCCGATCATCACGGAGTCAACATTCGTCAGGACTGGATAAACCGTAAGTATTGGCAGAATGAAGATGAAATGTCCCAAACTAAAGTATTCGATAACGGCGTTGAATTTATTGGGAAGAACCACAATCAGGATAACTGGTTTCTACAACTGGAATGTTTCGATCCGCATCCGCCGTTTTTTGCCCCGCAAAAGTACCGTGATATTTATGGACTTGAAGCGGATAAAACAATCTTTGATTTTCCTTTTTATGCGCCTGTGGCTGAAGATGATACTCCTGAATTAATAGATAAATGCCGAAAAAACTATGCCGCTCTCGTCAGCATGTGCGATTATTCGCTTGGACGAGTTCTTGATGCTATGGACGAGCATAATCTCTGGGATGATACAATGTTGATTTTGACCACCGATCACGGTTTTCAACTTGGCGAAAACGACTGGTGGGCTTTTGTTATATCCCCGTTTTTCGATCAGGTTTGCAGAAAGCCGTTGTTTGTCTGGGACCCGCGTTGTCAACGGCGTAATGAACGCTGTCAGCAATTGGTGCAAACTCATGATCTTCCAGCTACATTGCTTGAATATTTTGATGTCGAGCGTCCAAAAGATATGCAGGGAAAAGTGTTGCACGACACCATCGCCAATGATGCTCCGGTAAGGGACGCGGCAATTTTCGGGCATTTCAGCGGACAGGTCAACTGTACCGACGGGCGTCACGTTTACATGCGTGCTCCGGTTAATCCAGACAGTTCGCCTTTATACAATTATACCCTGATGCCGACTCATATGTATGGATTCTTTTCTCCTGAAGAACTGCATACCAGTGAACTGGTTGAGCCGTTTAGTTTTACCAAGGGATGTAAAATCCTGAAGACTAAAGCAAAGCCTTTTATGAGCAGCCAGCATGGATACGGCAATCGGCTTTATGACCTTGAAGATGATCCTAAGCAGGAAAATCCTATTAATGATGAGGTTATTGAACAACAGATGATTGAAAAGATGAAAAAATTAATGGAAGAAAACGATGCGCCGCCTGAACAATTCGAAAGACTGGGAATTAAATAACGAAAGCGCATTGTGTCAGTGGCTGTCCATCGTCTGATTTTCAGCCAATCAATTAACAAAAAAAGGAATCTGGAAATTCTTTCACGGATTCAGGAATTAATTAAAATCAAAGGTTATTATGTTTTTTTTAAATGTTGACAATAATGAAGCGCTGGTAAGTTTTTGGGTAGGGAATTTTTTTGAACCGGCATATTCAGATAAGGAATTTTTTGCAAAAGCGCTTGAAGAGATAAAAGAACTCGGCGGTAATGCGGTTAATCTGGATTCCAAGGCATGGGAGGATTTTTATCATTTTTATAAAACTGGAGAAAAAAGTCAGTATGTGGGAATACAGGATTTTGCAATCAAGTATGCCGAAAAGTTAGGAATGTCTCACAATTTCCTCGCGATTTACGCAAACGGCGATAACCTGTACTTGAACGGTATCCGAAACAGTCCACCCAGATACGGTGAACAAATAACCGGTCCCGA
>VAOY01010878.1_pt1 | contig 14902 bp, 10 predicted proteins | sample 3393881 | NCBI WGS metagenome assembly VAOY01 (sample SAMN08290430, study PRJNA428436) | hydrothermal vent metagenome | isolation source: Deep-sea hydrothermal vent chimney | place: Indian Ocean: Southwest Indian Ridge
CAAAAGATCTTAAAACCAAGGCTAACCACGATAAACATTTAATTGAAGATCTTAAAGAATTAGCCTCCACACGCCACAAAAACCCTTCAAATCCCATGACCGTAACTAAATTTGAAAAAAAATATGGAACCGCCTCATCCTGAACCGAATGACCGCCTCATCCTGAACCGAGGCGAACACCCCACTCACATTTCTATTTTCATTCTTCTTTACTGTTTTTCAATTTTCGCTTAATCTTAATTTACTTAATTTTAATCGGTGAATTTTTTTATGGAAAACACAAATACAATTCTGATCTCCAATCTTGCTAAATACCTCAATCAAGAAATCACCATTCAAGGTTGGCTACATAACAAAAGAGGAAATGGGAAAATTTGGTTTCTAGAACTACGTGATGGTAGCGGCATGGTTCAAGGTGTGATAGTTACTACTGAAGTAACCGCAGAAGTAGCCACACTAGCCGAAAAATTAACCATGGAATCATCCTTAAAAGTAACCGGAAAAGTGAATTTACATCCTAAAAAAACTAATGTTTATGAATTGCAAATTTCCAATCTTGATTTAATTCAATTAGCCGAACATGATTATCCCATTTCCAAAAAAGAACATGGTGTGGATTTTTTAATGGAACATCGCCACCTTTGGCTTCGTTCATCAAGTCAATGGGCTATTCAAAGAATCCGTAACAATATTATATATGAAACTTTTAAATATTTTGAAAACAACGGATTTATAAAATTTGATTCTCCAATTTTAACCCCCAATGCCTGCGAAGGAACTACTGAACTTTTTGATATTGAATATTTTGAACTGGGTAAAGCTTATCTCAGCCAATCTGGACAACTTTATCTTGAAGCGGCAGTAATGAGTTTTGGTCGCGTTTTTGATTTTGGACCAGTTTTTCGAGCTGAAAAATCAAAAACACGCCGCCATCTCACTGAATTTTGGATGATGGATGCCGAATCTGCTTTCGTCGACCATCAAGGTAATATGATAATTCAAGAAAATTTAATACATCATATTTTAACTCATATATTAACAGATAATAAAAATGAATTGGAAATACTGGGAAGAAATATAGAAGCTCTCGAAAAAGCCAATCAAACTTTTTTAAGAAAAACCTATACCGAAGTAATTAAAGAACTTCAGGAAATGGGGTCTGACATCAAAGATAATCATGATCTTGGTGCTGATGATGAAACTATGCTGATGCAAAAGTATCAAGTTCCTCTTTTTATTGAAAAATATCCTGCTCAAATCAAAGCTTTCTATATGAAACGTGATCTCGAAAATCCTTCCTATGCACTTTGCTCCGATCTGCTTGCTCCAGAAGGATATGGTGAAATTATCGGTGGAAGCCAACGTGAAGATGATTATCAAACTTTATTAAATAGTATCAAAGAACATAATCTCAGCCCTGAAATATTCAATTGGTATTTGGATCTACGTAAATATGGTTCAGTACCGCATAGCGGATTCGGATATGGATTAGAAAGAATAATCACATGGATCTGTGGATTGGAACATGTCCGAGAATCAATCCCTTTTGCCCGTACACCATATCGTATTAAACCTTAACTTAAACAAAATGTCTGATAAAAAAACGCATACACCTCATCAATCTTTTCATACACAAAAAATAGGTAGTGAAAATTTATACCGCAAACAGAAAAAAAGTATGACAAAAGAATCAGTTTCCAAAACCCAACTCTGGAATAATAAGGCCCCAAAAAGAACTAAACCCAAATCATGAAATCCGCCAAGACCACCAGTACCACTTTGGTTAAAAATCGTGAAGCCCTCTTTCAATATGAAATTATTGAAAAATATGAAAGTGGTATTGTATTAAACGGTCCAGAAGTTAAATCGGTCAAAAACGGACAAGTAAATTTAAAAGGCTCATATATAACTATTGATCATGAAGAAGCAATTTTAAAAAAAACCCATATTTCACCTTATAAACAAGCTGCCGAGCATAATATCGACCCACTCCGCGATCGCAAATTACTTCTCCATAAAAAAGAAATTCTTCAAATTGAATATCAAATTCAAACTAAAAAATTAACTTTAATTCCCCTTTCCATGTTCCTCAAGAAGGGTAAAATTAAAATAAATTTAGCATTATGTCGGGGCAAAAAAATTTTTGATAAAAGAGAAAATTTAAAGAAACGAGCTCAACGCCGTGAAATTGAAAGAAATTTAAAAAGATACTAAAAAATATCAGCTAACATAAAAATCATTTAACTTAACACCAATGACTAATATTAATCCAAATATTTTTCGTGCCTATGATATTCGAGGTACCGCCGATCCCACTCCTGAAAAACCAAATCCCGATCTAACACCAGACACAATCAAAATTATTGGTCAAGCCACCGCTACTTATCTAATTCAAAAATACCATTTTCAGTCTCTGGCAATTGGGTGTGACAACCGTACTCATTCCCAAATTTTACAAAAAGCTTTTATCGAAGGCGTTCTTTCTACCGGACTAAAAGTTACCAATATCGGTCTGGCAACTTCACCCCTAACCTATTTTGCCTCTTGCCTACCAAAATACGATTGTGCGATTAACATCACTGCCAGCCATAATCCCAAACAAGATAACGGTATTAAAATCAGTGGTAAAAATGCAGCCCCAATTGCCAATCAAGAAATCCAAGAAATTTTACATATTATTCAAAATAATAAATTTTTAACTGATCCCAATCCGAACATTTTACAGGAAGACATCACTATTTTTGAACAATATCTCAAGCATATCAAATCAATCACCAATTTAAAACGTCCACTTAAAATCTCAATTGATTGCGGCAATGGAGTAGCCGGCAAATTCGCTCCACAATTAATTAGTGAAATTGGTGGTGAAGTCATTGAAGTTAATTGTGAACTTGATGGCAATTTTCCAAATCATGAAGCCAACCCTGAAAAAGAAGTAAATCTTGAAGAGTTAAAACAGGTAGTTATCAAAAATAAAACCAATATTGGATTAGGTTTTGATGGAGATGGAGATCGTATCGGAATTATCGGTGATAATGGCAAATTTTATACTGCTGAATATATTTTAATGCTTCTAAGCCGCGATCTACTTTCTACAAATCCTGGAGAAAAAATTATTTTTGATGTTAAAGTCAGTAATAATTTAATTAAAGATATTGAAAACCATGGTGGCAAACCAATTATGTCTCGCACTGGACATTCTTTCATCAAAGCCCGTCTCAAAAAGGAAAATGCCACATTAGCAGGAGAAAAAAGCGGGCATTTCTTTTTTGGAAAGCATTATTATAATTGGTTTAATTTTGATGATGGACTTTTTGCCGCTTGCAAAATTATTGAAGCACTTTCCCAAACTTCACAATCATTTTCTGAAATTTTCAAAGAACTTCCACCCCTTCCATCTTTACCTGAATTTAAAATTTATTGCCCTGACCATCTGAAATCAGAAATCATGAGTAAAATTTCCACACACTTTCAAAAAAATTATGACTGTATCACTATCGATGGAGTTCGTATTAAATTCGATCATCAAAATTGGGGACTAATTCGTTATTCCAATACCTCACCATATTTCACTATTTTTGCTGAAGCTGATAGTTTTGAAAAATTAACAGAAATTAAAACCATCATATTTAATCATCTTAAAACTTATCCGGATTTAAAATTTCCAAACACTAAAGCGGTCACTTAAAAATTAAGGAGTTTCCATTGGATTAAACGAAGTTGACGTTTCAAATCCAAGTAAATTTTTTGATATAGGAGAATATTCAAAATAAACCGGATATCCTGAAGCCATCAAATTATTAGGATTATTCTTAGCTAGAACCATCCCATAATCAGATTGTTGTCCAGACTCTCCACCCAGTATCAAATCTCCATTGTTAACAACAAACTTAGTCGCATCAATACTATAACCAAAAAAAGATGGATTACATTCATTTTCAGTACCACTCAGTTGTTGATCCATCGGTACACCACTAACTCCTTTGGAACCCACATTACCCGCCATACAAGTTTGTAAACCCGGTCCATAATATCGCAAGAAATTTAAATCAGAGGTTTTCGCTCTATCTACTCCCGTTGGTGCTTGCCTATTATTTGAAGAAATCGGATAAGATGATAACGCAGTATTCAAAATAACTGCTCCAAATTCATTTAATTTCGTCACAGCAGTGGCATTACCAAATCCATTTAAAGAAGAAATTGTTCCACTAAAAGCCAATTGATTATCAAGTTTATCTTGACGATCATAATCGTCAACAAAAACCGGCCATCCTGCATTTTTATCAGACCCCTTAGTAATTGTACAAGATTTATCACAAGACATTATTAATCTATCAAGATAAATTTGAGTATTCCAAATATCCGTTACATTAGAAGTAACATACAAATCCCCCCAACTATAATTTTGTGAATCAAGATCTTTTAAAGCTATTAAACCAACTTGAACTCCATTTTTAGGTTCAATATTACTCTTTATAAAAATACTTCCATCATTAACTACAAATGTCACATTTTTTGTAGGCCGACACGTGAAAGAATTACAATCAATCGTTAAATTACCATGATTTATATAATAAATATCACTAGTAGCGGTTGAAAATAACGGGCTATTCGCCATCAAATTTAAATTTACAGTAATAGCTCCACTGTTAAATGTAGACGATTGTTTCCCTGCGGTATATTTAGATATATTTCTCAAAATTTGTTCACGTTTCAGATTAGAAGAAATATTCCCCAAACTTTTAATATCAATATTAGAAGCTTTTTTACTTATACCAGTTGCATAAACATTTCCCGTCACACTAGCAACTGGATTTTTTAAAATCCCAGCTTTAATTCTTGGTAATTTTGCACTAAAATATTTTACGGTTTTAATGGGAGAAGAACCCACATTATAAGAAATCACAGAATAAATATATGGTTCAGCATTAGATGGACCAGAAGATGGAGGATTGTCCTTATGTTTGACCCCTAATTTTACTAATAAAGAATCAGGGTTAGTTAGAACACCATTAATAGAAGATGTTATAACCTTCAATGTCTTCTTATCCACAAAATTTAAAATATATGGTGACGTTAAGGACCCTAACCCTGTAAAAAATTCAATGTTTGGATTAGTAACAACACTAACATTATCCTCAGTCGCCGAATAATTCACTGATCCCACGCCTCCATAACTCAAACTTAAATAATTTTGAGTTTTAGTTCCATTACCAATCTTTTGATTTAATGTATTCACATTAACTGGAGATTTAAATGAAAGCTCTCCCCCTCCATAACGATGTAAAGTACATAATCCAGTGATTTTATTAAGATTCCCATAAATACATTTACCTGAAATACTACCACTTTTATATTTAAAGAACATTACCTGAAAATTTGCTAATTTTAACATATTCTGATTAATTTTAGTACCATTATATCCACTAATTATTTTCGGATAATAAAATTTTTCATTAGCAAAACTTTCTGGAATATAAACATTCTGATCAGAAGTTGGAGCAATCGATGTCACCTTACCTCCATATCCATATCCATTTCCATTTCCATCAAAATTTTGTGTTAATTGCAAAGGTTTCGTTACCGCTCCACTATTATGCACATCAAACAAATCGCTGCTGGCATCCTGACTAGCTAAAGTTGTTTGATCAATATCCACGCTATCATCCCAACTCAACTTTGCACAAAGCCTATATGTTTTCCCATTTACAGAAGAAGAAGTATTTACATTCAACCCCTTTGATAAACCAATACAACTAAAATTAATTTTACTAAAAGATGCCTTCACACCATCATCAAACGGAATAATATCAATTATCCACGACTGATCTGAAGCCGCCAAAGGAATTTTTGAAGCAGACTCACCTATCGCCAAATTATGATTAGCACAGGTTTGTGTCGCAGAATCCCAATCCACACTACTGCACACTATTACTTTATCCGACGACATTGTTGTATTCGTCCAAGGAAATCTCACACCAATAAAATTAAACCAACCCACTGAATCCGCCCAAACATAATTACGATTCATCGATGCATTTTTCTGCTCCACCAAGCCACGATTAGTACCAGAAGACGTAGGCGAAAGTTGATCATAAGAATTTTTAAATTGAATCCAACCAATATTATCTCCCCAAGCATAACCATTCATTTTGACTGATGTATAATCTGGTCCAGAACCATTCGTCACAATATTAACCTTATAAGCATATTTACCGCACTTAACACCTAAATTTGTATTCGGAGTTACGGAATTACCATCTTCATCACCACAATATAAACTTATCCATCCTAAATTATTATCCCAAGCCCATCCTTTTAATAAAACCGGCTTAGCAACAGACTTATTACCACTATCCATTTGCACACAAGCTACATATTGAGACGATAATTGCGCACCAAGTAAATCAAAATTAATAATTCCAGAATTTGCAACTCCATTAATTAAAACAGGCGTAGTGCTACCTTCAATATCATAACAAGGCGCAGTCGAATCAGTTGGATAATATGGATTACTACCAGAGGCATAATAACCAGCAGCACTCACTTGAAGTGTCATCACCACAAGAATCCCCATAATCAATAAAATCTGTATAAATCCTTTATTAATTCTTCTCATATTTATTGTGATTTTTTATTTAATTAAAACATTTTACCACATTTCTACTATAAAAACAAGAGAGTAAAACTAGTCAAAAACATCTACCACAAACAAAAAATCACTCAAAATCACTATTCTTTTTATTTGACATAGTCAAAAAATTATTGAAGAAATATATAAAAATAAGGATAATTCTTGAAAAAGAGCATAAATAAGCAAAAAATCAACGCCATCTAATTTTAGCAAACATAAGCCATCATTCCCTATTTGCTTACCCAAATATCAAAGTGTTCATTACTAAAATTTCTGATCTATAAAAGGAAAACCTTGCATTTCATTTTTCGAGTTCTATAATATCAACGTTTAAAACTTAATTTTTTAACCAAAAAAATATGACTAAGCAAGACTTGATCAATGCATCTGCACAAGTAGCTGGCGTAACAAAAAAAGACGCTGCTGCAATTTTAGATGCTGTTTTAACCAATGTTACTAAAAGCCTCAAAAAAGGTGAATCAGTAACTATCACCGGTTTTGGAACTTTCCGTATCTCCAAAAGAGCTGCCCGCACTGGTGTAAACCCAAGAAATCCAGGCCAAAAAATTAAGATTCCTGCAATGAAGCTTCCTGCATTCAAAGCTGGCAAATCTCTTAAGGACGCTGTTAGATAATTTCATTTAACAGAAATCAAAACAAAAAGCCCTTTCCATAGCAATATGGGAAGGGTTTTTCTTAAAAAATAACCTATTCCTACTTCACCAATCAGAATCAAAACTTTAATTAATTAGGCAACCCATTTTATTTGCATTTTCAGACCAAAATACGTAAATTTAAACACGTCAAATTTCAACCAAATTATGAAAACCGGACTTACACAAATAATTAAAAATTATAAGCAAGATATTGATTCATCCAATAATCTAAATTCTCTAAAAAAAGTTGAAATAAAATATTTAGGCAGAAACGGACAATTAACCGCATTATTAAAGCAAATTAAAGATTTACCAGATCAAGAAAAACGCACTCATGCTCCAGCACTTCAACAAGCCAAACAACAATTTACAAAAATTTATCAAAAAAAAGAAAAAGAAATCACAGCAACAAAAATTAATCAGGAATTAAATTCCGAATTTTTCGATATTACCTTACCAAACTTAAACCCCTCACCTTCTCCACGTCCAGGAACAATCCATCCACTTGCCACCGTACAAAAAGAAATCGAGGGTATTTTTAGTGAAATGGGTTTTACCATTATCGACGGACCAGAAGTTGAAAGTGAATATTATAATTTTGAAGCACTAAATATTCCAGCAAGTCATCCAGCTAGAGACATGCAAGATACTTTTTTTATCGACCATCCTAAAGACGATAAACATGGTCACCTACTCCTTCGCACACACACTTCTCCAGCACAAATCCGTGCTATGGAAAAATATGGTGCCCCACTCCGCATTATCGTACCCGGACGTGTATTTAGATATGAAGCCACAGACAATACTCATGATAGTGTTTTTAGACAAATGGAAGGCATGTTAATTGATAAAGATATTAGTTTAGCCAATTTTAAAGGCATTATCACTAATTTCCTTTCTCGACTCTATAAAAAAGAAATAACTATTCGCATTCGTCCAGGATATTTCCCTTTTGTGGAACCTGGAATAGAAATTGATATACTTTGGAAAAAAGGCAAAAATGGTCAACTCGATAAATGGCTTGAAGTAATCCCTGCTGGAATGATACACCCCCATGTTATCAAAGCTGGAGGTTTAGATCCTAACATACACCAAGGCTGGGCTTTCGGTATGGGATTAACACGACTGGTTATGATTAAATATCAAATTGATAATATTCGACTTTTTCATTCTAATGATATTCGCTTTTTATCTCAATTTAAATAAAAATTTTTATGAAAATATCCGTAAACTGGCTACGAAATTATGTTAATATTCCTGAAAACACTGATTTCTATCAATTGGCTGAGTTACTTACTATTCGCACCACAGAAGTTGAAGAAATTTATAATTTATCTGCCACTTTCAACCATATAGTTATCGGTAAAATTGAAGACATAAAATCTCATCCCAATGCTGATAAATTACAAATTACCAAAACTAATATTGGTGATAAAACTTTACAAATTATCTGTGGAGCTAAAAATATTTCTATCGGACAAAAAGTAGCAGTTGCTTTACCCGGAGCAATGATTCGCTGGCATGGTGAAGGTAATTTAGTAAAATTAGAATCAACTAAAATTCGTAATATAGAAAGTTTCGGAATGATTTGTGCGGGTGAAGAAATTGGCATTAAAGATAAAACAGATGGTATTTTAGATCTCTCGCATCTTAAAGCAATGCCCGGCACGCCATTAGCCAATGCTTTACAAAAAGATGATTGGATCATAGATATTGATAATAAATCCTTAACTCATCGTCCTGATTGTTGGGGACATTATGGAATTGCCAGAGAAATTGCCGCTATCACCGATCAAAAACTCCAACCACTCAATGTATTCAATAAATATGACTCTACAAAAAAAATCATTATTCCAGTAGAAGTAAAAAATACCAAGCTTTGCCCACGTTATCTTTCTATTACAATCAACAATATCAAAGTAGAACCCTCACCTAAGTGGTTACAAAACGCTTTAGAAAACACTGGTAACCGCACGATTAACAATATTGTTGATGCTACTAATTTTGTAATGTTGGAACTAGGTAATCCGCTTCATGCTTTTGACACTTCCAAAATTAATCAGAAATTGATTATCAGAAATGCTAATAAGGGAGAAAAAATCATAACCCTAGACAATGAAGAAAAAACTCTCACTGATTCCATGCTTGTAGTCGCCGATCAAAAAAGGATTCTAGCAATTGCCGGTGTCAAAGGGGGCATAAATTCAGGAATTACCAATCAAACTACTTCTATCACATTAGAAGCAGCTAATTTTGATCCGATTTCCATTCGGCAAACATCAGGAAAAATCGGCATTCGCACTGAAGCCGTGCAAAGATTTGAAAAAAATCTCGATCCCATTTTGGCAGAAACAGCTTTAGATCGTCTAGTAAAAATTATCTTAGATATATGCCCCCAAGCAGAAATTGTTTCTAAAAAAAATGACATTAATAATTTTAAATATAAACCACACCAAATTAAATTAAATCTGAAGAAAGTCGCAAGTAAAATTGGTATCAACATACCACTTAACGATATTATTGAAAATTTAAAAAAACTAGAATTTAAAATTATATCTACTTATCCCAAAACCGGAAAAATCAAAACTCACATTACCGTAGAAATACCAAGTTTCCGTGCCACTAAAGACATTATTTGTCCCGAAGATCTAATTGAAGAAATTACACGTCTTTATGGTTATGAAAAATTACCATCCAAAATTCCCAACCTCAGTATTCGTTTGCCAGAAGTAAATAAAGAAAGGAAAGAAGAAAATTATATACGCCAAATTTTTAGTTTAGAACTTGGTTTTCAGGAATGTATTGATTATTCTTTTTATAGTGAAAAAACACTTCAAAATGCCGGCCTACAGACTAAAGACCATTTTAAATTAAAAAATTATCTATCCGAAGAACAAACTCATTTACGTATTTCTTTATTACCAAATCTTTTATTACGCGCACAACAAAATCTCAAAAATTTTGATAGTTTTAAACTTTACGAAATTGGCAGAACTTATAAACCAATCGGTCACTTTTTCCCATTAGAAGAAAAATATATTTGTGGATGTTATCTAATACCAAAAACATTAAAAAATCCATTTTACAATATTAGATCTGCTATTGATGATCTATTAATTCGTTTGCAAATTACTTCACTACAATATCAAAAATCAAATATACCGGCCCCTTATGCTCATCCTAATCAATCCGCTTCATATCTTGATCCTCGAACTAAACGTGAAATTATCAGAATTTTTAGTATTCATCCACAAACTATGAATTATTTTGAATTAGTTCCAAATCAAATTGCTGCTTTTGAAATAAATTATTCCGAACTTCATCAACTTCCACGAACCAATATAAAATTCCATTCCATTAGCAAATTCCCATCTTCCAGTTTTGATATTTCAGCTCTATTTGACCAAAATCTAGAAGTAGAAAAGATTAAAAACCAAATTCACAAAACCTCTCCAAATCTGATTATTCAAGTGACACTATTTGACTTCTATCAAGGTAAAAATATACCTACAAATAAGAAATCTCTAACATATCAGGTTATTCTTCAATCTGATCAACGAACTCTCACTGACCAAGAAGTTAAAGAAATTCAACAAAAAGTGTTTACCACAATCAAAAATATGGGTGGCGAAGTTCGAGGTACTTCTTAATTTTTCATTTTTGTAAAAAACAAACAACATGGAAAATCACAATTCACATTCCCCTTTTAAAGATTTAGCAGGAAATTTCCGACATTCACGGTATACCGGTCCAAATAAACCAAATTTAAAAAAGATTCTCAAATGGATTGGTCTCGGATTTCTTATTTTTATTGGAGTTAGTATTGTTTTATTCGCTACCGCTATTGCACTTTTATCAATTAATCTACCAAATGTTCATAATCTCGATAAGCTTGCTGTTCCTCAATCAACCACGATCTATGATCGAGAAGGTAATGTTCTTTACGTAAAATTTGGCGCAGAAAATCGCAAATATATTAAATTATCTCAAATGTCGCCAAATATTATTCACGCTACACTGGCAATTGAAGATGCTCAATTTTATAGTCATCCAGGTTTTGATCTTGTGGGATTGGTAAGAGCCGGACTTAATGATATTAGCGGAGGTCCACAACAAGGAGGTTCCACAATCACTCAACAATATATAAAATTAACTTTTCTCAGTTCTAAAAAATCCATTATCAGAAAAATAAAAGAATTGATTTTAGCGATTAGACTAGAACAAGTTTTTTCAAAAAACACAATTCTTGAAAAATACCTTAACAAAATTCCATACGGAAATAATGCTTATGGAATCGAGAAAGCTGCTCAAACTTATTTTAATAAATCTGCTAAAGATTTAACTATCGCTGAAAGTGCAATTTTAGCTTCCATACCTCAAAATCCTAGTTACTATAATCCATATGGAATACATAAATATAGTAAGTTAGCCGCTACCGCAAATATCAAAAAAATTGCTCTCAGAAATGTCCAGATCGAAGCCAATCTACGTACTTCCGAAATTCAGCGTGGCCTCCTAGGTCAAATAATTAAAATCGGAAATAACAATGTATATATTCAAGGTCGAGCCGATTTGGTATTAAAACGCATGCAAGAAACCCATTACATTACACAGAAAGAATTTAATAAAGTTAAAAGCGAATTTACTAAAATCACTTTTACCAAATACAGACAATCCATTAAAGCTCCTCATTTTGTAATGGATATAATCACTCAATTAGAAAACAAATATGGAACAGATATCGTTGAACAAGGTGGATTAAAAGTCTACACAACAATTGATCCCAAAATGCAAAGCATCGCTGAAAAAGCCATTTCAGATCGTGCCGATAATTATGAGAAAAAATATAATGTTAAAAACGAAGCTCTTGTAGCAATGAATCCGAAAAATGGTGAGATTCTAGCCATGGTTGGATCACGCGATTTTTTCAATAATAGCCGCGACGGACAACTTAATATTACCACCAGTTTTCGTCAACCCGGTTCCAGTTTTAAACCAATTGTATATGCTGAAACATTTTTAAAAAGATATACTCCTGCTTCCGTTATTTTTGATGTACCAACTGCTTTTGGCACCGACACCCCAAAAGATTATGATGGAAAATTTCTTGGACCAATTTCTATTCGTCAAGCTTTGGCACAATCTCGCAATATTCCAGCAATTAAAGCTTATTTCTTAGCCGGAGAACAAAAACCAATTATAGCGCTCGCCAAAGCCATGGGAGTAGTTTTCAAAGATGAAACAATCGACTATGGTTATCCACTTGCACTCGGATCCGCAGAAACAACTTTATTAAGTATGACCGATGCATATGCCACTTTCGCCGACCAAGGAATTCAACATAATCCTGTATATATATTAAAAGTAGAAAACTCTCAGGGTAAAATCCTAGAACAATATCAAGAAAATAATCCAGGAAAAAGTGTTTTAGATCCACAAATAGCTTATTTGATTACAAGTATTTTATCAGATACTCAATATCGTCTTGGTCCCAATCTCACTTTAAACGGACGTCCAAATGCTGCTAAAACAGGCACAAGTGACAGAAAAATCAATAATATTTATTACCCTAACGATTTATTAACATTTAATTACACGCCCTCATTAGTCGTTGGTGTATGGGCAGGAAATAACAATGCCACCAGAGACGGTGAACTATCCAAAGCAGCCGAAGGTTATAATGTGGCTGGACCAATCGCCAAAAATTTTATGGATCAATCTTTAAAAGATACCCCCGTCGAAAGTTTTCCTATTCCAGATGGAATTAAACAAGAAACAGTATCTAAATATAACGGAAAATTAGCATCACCGTTAACTCCACCTAATCAACAAGTTTCTGAATTTTTTGCCAGTTTTTCCGTACCTACCGAAGTAGATAACAGTTATCAACAAATTCCAAATTTTTATGCAGCTGAAAATCTAACTAAGGTGATTTGTACCGCAAATCAAAAACAAACTAAAAATACAGTGGTTTATCACTCTATTGATCCGGCACGAATCGGTTGGGAAAATTCCGCTCAAAATTGGCTCAATGAAAATCTACCTGGTTATGATCAACAAAGTTTAATAAGTTGTTCCACAGCCTCCAACCCCCCAATTATTAAAATTCTTTCTCCAAATTCCAATCAAACCGTTAATGGAACTTATATTCCGGTTACTATTAACTCCTCAGAACCTCTCAAAGAAGCCCATTATTATTTAAATAATAAACTCCAAAATAAAGTAATAGATACTCCTCTTACAGGAACATTGCGAATCCCCAGAGGCAGCACTATTAAAACCTATCAAATTACAGTAAGAGGATATAATAAAGATGGAGAAATTGGACAAAATCAAATAACCATCAATGTTAAATAAAATGAGAAAAATAATTTTAAAATTAAGTCTCATTGTCATTTCTTTTATTATAATTGGATGTGCACCATTAAGTAATTTCAACCATTCAGGAAAATATCCACTAAATCAATGGACTCAAATTAAACCAGGTATTAGTTATCAGCCATTACAAATAAAGAAATTCCATCTCAATCTTATTAAGATTAATCCAAATAAATTTTTATTTAAAACAATTCAGAATCTATCTGCCAATACTGCCAAACCAATTAACCAAATTCACACCGAATATCACTCCGTATTTAGTGTAAATGGAAGTTTTTTTGATAAAAAATTCAATCCCACTGGACTTATTATCAGCGATTATCAAAGCATTGGTAAAATTAATCCATCCAACTTATCTAATGGTATATTCACCATTAATAATAAACACGTACCATATCTTTATCATTCTCCGATTTTTGCAAATTTAAGCAAAAAACAACGTAATAATTTTGAATTCGCCATTCAAAATGGTCCAATTTTACTTAATCAAAATGGTAAAACCAGCATAAAAAAAGATACTGGTAATTTTGCTGCCCGCACAGCCATTGGTATTGATAAAGATAATAATATTATAATAATAGTTATTAAACAAAGTATCGAGAATTTGGGTAATCAACTTACACTTTTTAAGTTCGCCAAGCTATTACAAGACAATCAAATCTTCCATACTCTTCAATTACATTCTGTTTTAAATTTGGATGGAGGTCCCTCCACAGGATTTGCATTAAATAATTTTTATCTACCAGAATTAACACCAGTACAAAACATTATTATCACCCTTCCACGTCCTCATGAGTCAACATAATATTTTCACAATCAGTGATATTGAAATGGGTAAAAAAGACATTTTTGATGATTTCAAAGATGAAGACCAATTAATTGCCTTTATTAAAATGGTTACTAATTCTCCTGGAGAAAAAACCCTTATCTTAAATGGAGATACTTTTGATTTTTTAAAAATGCCATATAAAGATAAGTTTACGCACCATATTACTGAAAACATCTCTGTTTGGAAAACAGTTCAAATTATCAAAAGCTATAGTAAAGTTTTTCAAGCACTACACCAACTTTTGAATACCCGAGAAGCTGAAATTTATTTCATCATCGGCAATCACGATCTTGACATTATTTGGCCGAAAGTACAGCAAGAAATTAAGAAAAGACTGAATCATCATCAAAAAATACACTTTACCTTCACTTATGATAACCCCGATTTACATATTGAACATGGCAA
>VAOY01030650.1_pt1 | contig 14829 bp, 18 predicted proteins | sample 3393881 | NCBI WGS metagenome assembly VAOY01 (sample SAMN08290430, study PRJNA428436) | hydrothermal vent metagenome | isolation source: Deep-sea hydrothermal vent chimney | place: Indian Ocean: Southwest Indian Ridge
AACTTTATGCTTATTTTCATCATTAGATTAAAATTTAATGTTCATTATACAGTAACGCATTCATCCAACGACTAAAGTCGTTGGTTTTCTGCTATGTTTGTCATAAACACGAGGTTCTTCATCAAATACATTGGCAACCTCACATTTAACATACCATTCCCCAGCATCATCCAATTCCACACTAACAATATCAAATATAAATTTGGCTCTTTTAATATCGTCAAAGTATTTCCTGACTATTATCGATACCTCTCTTACTGTTAGTTCACCCATATTATCACCTCTGACATGAAATAGATTTATTCATTAAAGCTTTTCAGGACTTGTATCATAATATTCTCATCATCACTGAAAACTACCCTTTGAAAACGATTTCACTTAACTTTCTTATATCTGTAATGACTGTTGTATCTACTTCCATTTGGGGTTTATTCTTCCGCATATTTATCATCTTCTTTTGAGATATGGGTATAATTTATATATAAATTTAATGAACTTCTAATCATTCTGAAGTATCTGTTACTGACTGGGTACATATCTCCGCCATTTTACTGCTTTTATGCCCAAGAAGTTTCTGGATATACCTTTAACACCATCCTCCACCAAATATATTGCGAAGCTTGGCCTTAAAAATAACTCCAATTTCTTTTTTTATTTCATATTTCTGAAAACATGTTTTCCCCACAAGCCGGTTATCTTAAGTTCCCTTTTATTTATGGCTGAAACATGCTTTTTTCTGCCAATCAGGATTACTTCATGATATTTTGAGAGAAACCCTCCGAGAGCGCTGCCCAGAGCTCCAGCACCGAATATCATGATTTTCATATAAGAAAAATGAGCAAAGTAATATTTAAATACTCTTGCCCAGAAATTAACTGTATAGTTTGTGAGGTATTAGGATGAAGGTTCTGGTAAGTGATCAGATACATGGGGCTGGTATAGAGCTTTTGAAAAAGGAAGCTGAAGTTGAGGTTGCCATCGGGCTAGATAAAGAGGAATTAATAGAGAGGATTAAAGATAAGGATGCTCTTGTGGTCAGAAGTGCCACTAAGGTTACAAGAGATGTTCTGGAAGCAGCCGAAAAACTCAAAGTAATAGGAAGGGCAGGCGTGGGTGTTGATAATATTGATGTGAAATATGCAACTGAAAAGGGAGTGATTATTGTCAATGCTCCAACAGCCTCTTCAATAACTGTAGCTGAACTTACCATGGGGCTTATGATATCTCTGGCAAGAAATATTCCTCAGGCCAATGCCTCGATAAAGGCAGAAAAATGGGAGAAAAAGAAGTTTCTGGGTATAGAGCTTCGTGGAAAAACTCTCGGTATTATAGGTATGGGCAGAATAGGTTCGCAGGTTGTTAAGAAGGCAAAGGCTTTTGAGATGAAGTGCATTGCCTATGACCCATATATATCAAAGAGTGTTGCCCAGGAGATAGGCGTTGAAATAGCTGAGAGTGTTGACGAAGTTTATAAGAATAGTGATTTTATCACTCTTCATGTGCCTATGACTGAACACACGAAGCATTTGATTAATAAAGATGCCTTTGATAAGATTAAAAAGGGTGTTTATTTGATAAATGCAGCGAGAGGTGGGATTATTGATGAAATGGCACTTTATGAAGCTTTAAAATCTGGAAAAGTTGGTGGAGCTGCTCTTGATGTATTTGAAAAGGAGCCGCCTTTTGGAAATCCTCTCCTCGAGATTGATAATTTCATAGGTACGCCGCATCTGGGGGCAAGTACGGAAGAAGCTCAGCGCTTTGCTTCGACAATTGCCTGTGAAGAGGTTCTCAAAGTTCTCAGAGGCGAGCCACCCCTGAATGTTGTAAATATGCCGAGGTTATCTCCTGAGGTGCTTAACAGGTTGAAGCACCACATTAATCTGGCTGAAACTCTCGGAACTTTTGCTATTCAGATGGTTGAGGGCAGGATAAAGGATGTCGAGGTGGTTTACTGCGGTACTCTTGCAGAAGAGAAGCATAAAGATATTTTAACAAATGCAATTCTCAAAGGACTTCTCAATGAGATACTCAGTGAGAGTGTAAATCTTCTCAATGCACCTGTTGTGGCAAAGAACAGGAATATAAGGATTACAGAGGGAAAGAGAGAGGATGCAGGAAAATATGACAATATGATTGTGCTCAGGGTGAAAACTGATTTGGAAGAGACTGTTTTAGAAGGCTCAAGCTATGGGATTGAGACAAAGATAGTGAGTGTGAATGGCTACTCAGTTGAAGTGGTACCAAAAGGAAGAATGCTTGTTGTGCACCACGAGGATAAGCCGGGTATGATAGGCGGAGTTTCGACTTTACTCGGTGAGCAGGGCATAAATATTGGAGCGATGCAGGTCGGCAGGAAGGAGAAGAGCGAGACCCAGCTTATGATAATATTTATTGACCATAAGGTGAAGAAGGAAGTTATTGAGAAAATCTCAGGAATTGAAGGAGTGAGAAAGGTTTTTTCATTGAATATGGGGGATGAAAATGAAAGTTACTGACATAATGACAAAGGGAGTATATACTGTGGAAGAAGGCACAAGTCTTGCGGAAGTGCTTGAAATTATGGCCAGGTATCAGGTATCAGGTCTGGGTGTTGTGGATGAATTCGGAGATATTCAGGGTGTTGTGAGCGACTCCGATATTATAGATGCCTTTGCTACAGGGAAGGATATAAAAAATCTCAGTGTCAGGGATATAATGATGCCCTTCTCCATAGTTACATATCCTGATGAGGAGCTTTCAGAAGCTATAAGGAAAATGGCAGAAAGTATGATACATCGTATATTTGTTGTAAAGGAAAAAAAGGCTGAGCCGAGAACTTTGAGCAAGGATATTGTTCTCTGCCCTGTTGGAATAGTTTCTTCTTCCGATATTGTTAGAGCCGTAGGAGAGGGTATAATTGAGTAAGGTTAAAGATTATATGACTTCTGTAGTTATAACTGCTGATGAAAATGCTACTGTGAAGCAGGCCTGCCAGATGATGACTGAAGAGGGTGTATCAGGACTTTTTGTCACTTCAGAGAGCGGCGAGACAGGGGTTTTTACCGACACTGACCTTCTCCTGCTTCTTAGCAGAGGTAAACCTATTGATACAAAGCTTAAGGAGGTTATGAGCAGAGACATATTCTATGTTTCTCCGGAAGCCAGCCTTAAAGAGGCAGCTGAGTTTATAAAGAAAAATGGAGTGAGCAGGCTCTTTGTCTCCAATAACTCATCTGGCGAGAAGCCTGAGGGAATAATAAGTGTGACAGATATAATCAGGGCACTCAGGGACAGGCTAAACTTTAAGTAGTGCACAGTAAAATTTAGTATGGAGGTAGGCTTATGGCAGACAAGGTAGCAGGAAGGGATTTAATAGGCAGGAATGTGGTTAGTGACAGAGGTACGATTATCGGAAGACTTTCTGATATTTCAATAGAAACTACCGGGGGCAAGGTTACAATGCTCATAGTAAAACCCGGGAAGGATATTGACGTAAAGCACTTCAGACTCAGTGATAATGGCGAACTTCTTATACCTTTCAAAGCTGTAAAGGCTGTTAAGGATGTACTCATAGTGAATGAAAGCGGGATTCCGTTTTCGTGAGTTATCCTGCAGTTATGAAATTACAGAGGTATGAGTTCTGTTTCCAACCTGTTGCTGGTAGGATACTCTTCGACAATATAATATTTCAGATTGGGGCTTCTATATATCTTTGAAAGTGCTTCGGCTATTTCGCGGGTGGTCTCAATTCTACCCTTCTCCTCATCAAATGTTATAAGATTCTCTGGAATATCAAATTTTTCTCTGAGATAGGAAATTAGCTCAATATAGCTGCCTTTCATACTGATAATTACACCTTTGAGGAGCAGTCCGTCCTCTATAACTTCCTCATAATCTTTTGCATTTCGCAGGGCTGTACGCAGAAGTCTATTCTTCAGCTGGACAGAATCTTTAAATTCTGATGTGCAGAAATGCACTCTCAGAGAGTTTTCCTCGGCAAAATTCAGAACTTCCAGGGCAGCTTCTTCACTCCCTTCAGCGGCATAACTCTCCTCACCCTTAAGATTGTATCCTTCAGACAGCAGTTTCTCTGCGTTTGTATGAGAGAACTCCAGTTCGTTGAGATTCAAAAAACCTCCAAGGCTGTTTATCCTGAGAGCTATCTCCTTAATTTTTTCAGCTTTTCCTGGTACAGCCGGAATCTCCACACCGAAACTTCTGTAAACTTTTGAAGCAGCCTCTATTGTACTCCATATTGAACCTCTGTTTTTATCTGTTATATGAAACCTTATTTCGTCCACTCCTGCCATATACAGCTTTTTGATGACCTGTTTATTTACTGGCTGGGCCGTATAGAGATGAAGATGAAAATCTGTGCCAAATTCTTTCTTCAGAGCTTCTGTGTATTCAAGTGTTTTTGACAGACTGAGCAGGGGGTCACCTCCTGTAATTCCCGCACCGCTGGCATGCATGGCCTCTGCTTCCTGAAGAACTTCTCTGAAGTTTGTAACTGCTCTCTCATTTGCCCAGATAAGATTTCTGTCCCGCCTCTCCTCGGAGAGTGGGCAGTAGATGCACTCCATATTGCATATACCGGAAATAAATAGAACAAGTTTCTCTCCCTTCATGCACTGTCTGCATCCTTTACTCAGTTTGCCTGTGGAGAGGTTGTTATTTGTCTTCCCCATATTCAGGGTTTAATCATGTAACCTCTGCAGAGTTAGAAGCAAAAAAGTATTAATGAGCAGTGAAAAATAATAGTGATGAAGGCTGAAGAGGAGTTAGAGTATCTTGAAAGCATACTTGAAGATGATTTCTTTGCAAAACTGGATGTGGCAACAAATTTAAATTATGTTGTTTATCTGGTTGTTAAAGAAATACTCGTGCCCAGAGTCATGACCCGGGAAGAGTTTGAGGCTGTAACACACAGGGAAGATAAGGTTCATATTCTTGATAATGTTAAGGCGGTGGTTGAGCAGACCATGGCATGGGACTATCTTGTGGAAGTGATTGAAACAGTTAAGGTGCTTCATCTGAAGGCGTTGAAATCAGAAGAGGATATAAGTTATAGGGAAATTGAGGAAGCTCTTGCCAGTGTAAGAAAGCTGGTGCAGGAGGCTGATAGAATTGCTGACATGGGTTGAGAAGCACAGACCGGAAAGGCTTGAGGAGATTGCAGGCAATCCTGGTGCTATTAAAACTATTATGTCCTGGCTGGATAAATGGGAAGGAGGTAGGCCGGAGAAGAGAGCAATTCTTTTATATGGGCCTGCCGGCGTTGGAAAAACTTCCTGCGCCTATGCCATAGCAAGAGAGTTGAACTCGGATATAATTGAGTTGAATGCCAGTGACTTCAGAACAAAAGATGTGATAAACAGAGTTGTGGGAAATGCCACAAAGTCAGGGGGACTCTATAAGGAAAAGAAGGGTAAGGTTATAGTTCTAGATGAGGTGGATGGAATTCACGGCAGAGCTGAGTATGGGGGCTTAGCCGCTCTGATTAAGCTCATAAAGGTCAGCCCCTATCCTATAGTGCTCATAGCCAATGACCCCTGGAAAATCTCGGCAGAGTTCAGAAAACTTACTTTAATGGTTGAATTCAGAAGAATTACAGATAGAACCATCGTGCATGTTCTCAAGGAGATAGTAAAAAAAGAGGGGATTAAGACTGATGAAAAGGCTTTAAAGATTATTGCAGCCAATTCTGGTGGCGACATGAGAGCTTCTATAAATGACATGCAGGCTGTGGCTCAGGGAAAGAGTAAGATTGGGGTTGAAGATGTAGCCTACCTCAGGATGCGTGACAGTCAGGTGAAGATTTTTGATGTTCTGGCAAGAATTCTGAAAACCGAGAGTATTGACAGGGCAAGAGAGGCACTGAGAGATAGTGAGGAGGACCCCGACACAGTGCTGAAATGGCTTGTGGAAAATGTTCCCCTGGAGTATAAAAATAGTGAAGACCTTTCAAGGGCTATGAACTTTCTGTCAAGGGCTGATGTTTTCATGGGAAGAATAAGAAGACGGCAGGACTGGGCTTTAGTCAAGTATGCTATGGATTTAATGAGTGCCGGAGTGGCGAAGGCCAAGAAATCCAGATACAGAGGCTTTACAAGATATAGCTACCCCAAAGTCTTTGTTATGCTGGCAAAAACAAAAAAGTCAAGACAGAAAACTAGGGAGATGGCTCTCAGACTACAGGGAAGAGAGGGCTACTCAAATAAGATTCATGCCTCACTGAAGGTTATAACAGAGGAGTTTATCCCTCTTGCTGAAAGAATTATGAAGAATACCGAGATGGCTGCAAGGCTGGCCTCTGAACTGGAGTTTGACCTGAAGGATATTGAGCTGTTTGTTAAGAGTAAAGACAGAGCAAAGGAAATTTATCAGCTTTCCCTGAGGATAACCCATGATAGACTGAGAAAGCAGATGAAAGGTGACAGGTCAAAGCAGATTTCGCTTTTTGAATTCGGGTAGGAAATATAATAACCTGACCTACCTCTTTGTAAGCAGCTCTGCAACCTTCTCAATAATATTGTTTCTTGCCAGAACAATAATTTTATCTCCAGCCTCAACAACAGTATCCCCTCTCGGGATTAAAAGCTCATTGTCCCTGTATATAGCTGTTATTGTGGAGCCCTCTGGCATACCTATATGCTTTACCTCCTTTCCCGCTATAATTGCACCCGGAGGGATGACAACCTCGACAATGTCAGCATCCTTCTGCATTGTTGACATAACACTTCTTACACTGGGCCTTGTTATGATATTTCTGATATAGGTAGCAATAGTCCTGCTGGGGAATATTATCTCTTCTGTTCCGACTTCCCTGAAAATCTTCTCATGCTTTGGATTCTGCCCCAATGTTATTCTCCTTTCAATCTCGAGTATTCTTGCCAGTTCGCACACCATGAGATTGACGGCGTCATCGCTTGTTGCAGCAAAAATAACATCGGCTCTATCCGCCCCGGCATCCTGCAGTACATCAATCTCAGTGCCGGAGCCGTTTATAACAGACACATCCAGCTTCTCTGAAACTTTTGTTGCTCTGTCTTCATTCTTCTCAACCACAACGACATTATGTCTTTCCTGACTCAGAAGCTTGGCAATCTGCTCCCCTATCTTAGAGGCACCAACTACAATTATGTACATAAAGAACTACCTTTTCGTTACTCTTCTCTTTGCTCTGCCTGCAAAATGCTCAACGATTCTTCCGTAGGCTGGTCTTGTTATAAAAACACCCACAGTAACCCCCACAATTGTAGTAAGTGCAAAACCTCTGAGAGCACTCAGGCCTATTATAAAAAGGGGTAACATTGCTGCTACAGTGGCAAACCAGGATGAAAATATAATAAAGAAGGCACTCTTTATTCTCTGCTTTATACTTCTGCTTTTCTCCATCAGCACCTCATCAGTTATAACTATCTGGTCATCGACGCCTGTACCAACAGCAGCAATTATTCCAGCTATTGAAGGTAAGTCAAGCTGCCATCTTATAAGTGCAGCAAATCCTAGGATAATTATTACCTCGCTTATACCCGTTATCATAATAGGTATAATAATTTCAGGAACCCTGTACCTTATAAATATGACAAGAGCTACTGTAAGAATAGCAAGAAAACCTGCGATTGCCGCATTTTTTCCGAAAGTATGGCCAAGTTCAGGCGGTACACTGGATACTGATAAAACAGTCAACTTTATGGGCAGAGCACCTGACCTGAGAATAATCTCAACATTTTTGGCTTCAGCTTCATCTTTTAGTGCTGTGCCTGTTGTGAGCACAAGGTCACGGACTGTCTTTCCCTGAAGAAGTTCCTGTCTTAAGGATTCACCAATAGGAGCGCTATTTACAAGCTTATCATCGAGATACATATACACCTTGGAAAAATTTGTTTCTATGCCAGCCTTTCTGAAACGTTCTGCAGCTTTCTGGCTTATTGTGAAGGGGACCTGCCATGAGCCTGAAAATCCCTTAGTATATGGAGATATCCTGGTAAGTTCGTTACCTGTGAAGGCTGTAACATTTCCTATTTTGACAACAAGCTTTCCCTGCTTCTCAATAATCTTCCTGGCATTTTCAGGGTTGGTACCAGCAAAATCCATAATAAGATATCTGTTCCCCCAGGGAGTTATAGTAACGTCTTTGACACCTATACCGTTAATCCTCTTGGTTATTATCTGCACCAGCATCTGCATAGTTACTTTTGTACCATCTGGTTGAATGTAGGGCATAGGATACTCTGTTTGAACTTTGAGCTCGCTTCCTCCACTTATGTCCCAGCCCATAGCCAGGTGCTTTACACCAATCAGGGAGATAGAAAGTGCTACGAATAATATAAGAATTAAAACTCTTTTGTCCCTTATAATTTCGCTGTTGCTCATTTATGTGCACGCTCCAGATACCATTTCAGAATAGCAACATTCTGTATCCATGTATTTAACATGTCTGCAATCATTCCAATCATAATAACTGCTGCAACATCGTCGAGAATCCTTGAAGATGATACAATGTACAGGACAAACATAGCAGAAAAGGTAGTTATGCTCATTGTTAAGCCTGTTTTCATAGATTTTTTAATTCTTTTATCTAACGGCTCTTTTTTCTTAACCAGAAGTCTTGTGGTAAGAAGGATATCGGTATCAACTGAATAACCTATGAGTAGAAGGAGGGCAACAAGAGAGCCCTTGGATAACTCTATTCCTAAAAGCCCCATTGCAGCCAGAGTAACCACAATGTCAGAGAAAGCGGACAGGACCACTGCAAAGCTTGGTACCGCTGTTTTGAATCTGAAAAATACGGTTAGAGCCATTAAGATAAAAGCAAATAGCAGTGCATACATTGCCTGTTCGAAAAACTGTGTACCAAGAGAAGGTTGAATGGTATTGTAAGCTATCTCTTTCTCGTTTATTCCTCTTTTACCAAGAATATTCTCAATTAACGTTATATCACTGTCATTTAACGGACTATCTATAAATATCTCAATTTCTTTATTACCTAGAGCACTCGTTACAACACGTGTTTTAACATTATAATTGATAGCACTGGATATTTCACTCTGAATTCCAGTGGGGTATTCTCCTGTAATGGAAGCTGTTAAAAGAGTTCCGCCTTTGAAGTCAATGCTCATGGGCATTGTACCGGAGGAATAGCTCACTACAACGATTATGATACCTGCTACAAGCATAAGAATAGGGATAATAACTAGTTTCCTTGTGTCCAGAGCAATGAACTTATCTAGCACGCTTGACTGAGTCATTGAAGACCTCCTTATCTTATTAGAATAGTTATGTCTATATAAAAATATTCCCTTCATTCCACTAAAAAAATTAAGGAAGTGAAAGCTTGCTATGAGGTTATGAAAGAACAGTTAATAACAATCGGTTTCCTGTTCGTGTTTATAGGTATAATTATGATAATGCTGGGCTCAATTTTCAGTGCAGCCACAGGGAATACGGAAACCAGGGGTGGAGGTATAGTACTTATAGGCCCATTTCCCATAATCTTTGGAAGTGATACTCAGAGTGTTAAGAGTTTGATAATACTTGCAACAATTTTAATAGTGGTGGTATACTTTCTATTTTACAGGAGGCCATAAGTGCTTGTTTTAATTGATAAAAAAGGAAGAAAGCATCTTGTCGATGAGAAGATTGAAGAGTACCACTCCAACTATGGAGTGCTTGATTTAACAAACGTTAAGCCAGGCGATGTGTTAGAAACTCATCTGGGACACAGGTTCTATTGTGTAAAAGCTGATTTGCTCGATTACTATGAACGTCTTCCCAGAGCAGGCAGTATTATTCTCAAGAAAGACCTCGGAGCAATAATTGCAAACTGTGGTATAGGTTCTGGTTCAAGAGTTGTGGACGCAGGTACAGGTACGGGTGCAACTGCCATTTTCCTTGCAAATATTGTGGGTAAAGAAGGAAAAATATATACCTATGAAGTGAGGGAAGACCATATTCAAATTGCCAGAAATAACTTTGAGTCGGCAGGAGTAAATGAAGTTGTTGAATCTAAACTGGGAGATGTCAGAGAGGGTATTGAAGAGAGAGAGGTTGATGCTGTTATCTTTGACCTCCCTGACCCCTGGCTGGCTGTTGATAAGGCATATAATGCACTCAGAACAGGAGGTTATATTGCGGCTTATAACCCGTATATTGAGCAGACTCGCAAGGCATATATTGCCATGGGAGAGGCTGGCTTTAAAGAACTCAGGGCTATTGAACTCCTTGAGAGAGGGTTTGAAATAAAGGAAGTAGGTACAAGGCACAGGACGAGAAATATAGGGCATACAGCCTATCTTGCTTTTGGAAGAAAGTATAACCAAAATATATAAGCACGGAAAGGTAAAGGAGTATTGGTTCAGATGGAATTTAAGGATAGAAATATAATTTCCATAAGGGACTTCTCTGTTGAGGAGATAGGTTACATTCTCAAAGCAGCATCAAAGTTTGAAAAGAAAAAGCCTGAAGCTCTCCTTGATAATAAGATTCTCGCAACTCTTTTTTTTGAACCGAGCACCAGGACAAGGCTTAGTTTTGAATCAGCAATGCATCGCCTTGGCGGTGAAGTTATAGGTCTGTCAAGACCTTCTGCATCTTCGATTGCAAAAGGCGAGAGCCTTATTGACACTATAAAAACTGTGGAGAGTTATGCAGACATTATAGTGATAAGGCACCCCAGGGAGGGTTCAGCCCGCCTTGCAGCTGATATTTCTTCAAAGCCTGTGATAAATGCGGGTGATGGCTCCAATCAGCATCCCACCCAGACTCTTCTGGACCTGTATACAATAAAGAAGGAGAAAAAAAAGCTAAATGTTAAGGTTGCACTGCTCGGGGATTTAAAATACGGGAGAGCTGTCCATTCTCTGGCACATGCTCTGGCACTGTTTGGAGCAGAACTCTCTCTGATATCGCCCAGGGGCCTGGAAATGCCAGCCGAGGTTATTGAAGATATTAATGCTATTGGGTCTCCTGTCTATCAAACTGAGAGTCTTGATGAAGTTATAGGTAATGTGGATGTGTTGTATGTAACAAGGATACAGAAGGAAAGGTTTCCTGACCCTGAAGAGTATGAGAAGGTGAAGGGTATATATAAGATTAACAGAAGTACGATTGAGAATGCCAGACAGAGTTTAATTATCCTTCATCCCCTGCCAAGGGTTGACGAGATTTCTCCAGATGTGGATGCTCTTCCTCAATCGAGATATTTTCAGCAGGTGAAAAACGGAATACCTGTTAGAATGGCTGCCCTTGCTCTTGTGATGGGGGTGATATAATGCAGAAGGACATAAGGGTACGGAAGATAAGCAGGGGCACAGTAATAGACCACATATCGGCAGGACAGGCTCTTAATGTGTTAAAAATTCTGGGAATAACAAAAGAACACCCCAAAACTACTCTGACAGTTGCAATTAATGTGCCTTCAAAGAGAATTGGAGTCAAAGATATAGTAAAAGTTGAAGGTCTTGAGCTCCATGGCGAAGATATTGATAAGATTTCTTTAATAGCTCCTGAAGCAACCATAAATATAGTAAGGGACTATAAAGTTATTGAAAAGAAGAAGGTTGAAATACCAGAGAAAATCGAGGGAATGGTTAAATGTGCCAATCCCAACTGTATTACGAATTTTGAAATTGTGAAGACAAAGTTTATAGTGGAAAAAAAGCATCCTGTAAGTATTATGTGCCTTCACTGTGAGAGAGTTATGATGGAAAAGGATATAGTAAGGCAGTTTTAGGGCTCTACATCCCTGAGATGGTAGCAGTCTCCGTATGTAATTCTCACTCTTCCCTCTGAAGTCAACACAATAAGAGCACCTTCTTTGTCAATCTCAACAGCTTTACCTGTAATCTCTCTGCCATGTTGTACCACCCTTACTTCCTTCTGAATGGTACTGCATAGGTCCATATACTCCTGGAAGATAGATTCGAAGCCATATAACGTCAGGGAGTTGTAGTTTTTTTCCATCTCACTCAGAATATCTGCAAGAAGTTTGGCTCTGTCAACCTCTCTGCCAAGTTCTTCCTTGAGTGTTGTGGCTATCTCCTGAACTTCTTCAGGAAAATCCTTTATACTGAGATTGGCATCCAGTCCAACGCCTACAACTGCAAAATGCAGGATATCCATTTCCGCCTCAACCTCAACAAGAACACCACATACCTTCTTTCCGTTTATCAGCACATCATTTGGCCACTTCAGACTTGCTTCCAGGCCATAACGTCTTCTGAGGGTTTTTGCCACACTGAGGCTTGTTAGAAAACCAAGCATGGGTGCCTCAACAGGAGTCATAGAGGGCTTGAGAATAACTGAAAACCATAGACCGCCTCTGGGAGAAATCCATTTTCTTTCAAGCCTTCCCCGTCCAGCTTCCTGTTCTTCACATATAATAAGAGTCCCTTCTTTCAAACCTTCTCTGGCAAGTTTTTTTGCAATATTATTGGCGGAGTCACAATGAGCAAAATACTCTATGTGTTTGCCAATAATCTTTGTGTTTATCAACCCTCTCAATCTGTAGGGAAGCAGTAGGTCAGCTTCTTCTATCATTCTGTATCCCCTTCTGGATGAGATTATATCAAAGCCCTTGCCTTTAAGTCTATTTATATTCTTCCATACTGACGTTCTTGAGATTCCCATTTCACTGGCTATTTCCTCTCCGGAAACTTCCTTCTTACTTCTGAGTATTTCTATAATTTTTGAAAGACTCTCCATATTAGTTAATCTATCTCTTCAGAATAAAAAAGCTATCTATTCTTTTTCATACTCCTCCTTCTTTTTTCTCGCCATATCTATATAGGTGCCGACAGCCGTGCTTATAGCCACAACTCTCCTGTCCTCCCTGAAGCTTTCTATCAATCTCGCTTCTCTTTTCTTTGTTTCTTCAATTATTTCGGGAATATAATTTACAATATTATTGTCTTCAATGAAGCTTGTGGACAGTATACCCTGCCTGAAGGCTTTATGATGCATTACTGCCTCGTGAAAGGCTATATTTGTCTTTATTCCACTGATAATATACTCCTCCAGAGCCCTCTCCATTCTTGATATGGTCTCACTTCTATCTCTTCCCCAGCATATGAGCTTTGAAATCATAGAGTCATAGTATGGCGAGATAGTATAACCCATTCTAACTCCTGAATCTATTCTGACTCCGGGACCTCCAGGAGAACGGTATTTTCTAATTTTTCCGGGAGAAGGACTGAAGTCGTTGAGAGGGTCTTCGGCATTTATTCTGCATTCTATGGCATGACCTATCAGCATGACATCACTCTGGTCAAACCCAATCTCTCTGTCAAGAGCTATATTGATCTGCTCTTTCACAATATCTATGCCAGACGTATACTCTGTTATGGGATGTTCCACCTGGAGCCTTGTGTTCATTTCAAGGAAATAAAAGTTGCCTTCACTGTAGATAAGTTCAACTGTCCCGGCATTTGTATATTTTATACTTTTAACTGCCTCGACAACCTTATTTCCAACTTCTTCTCTTATTTCAGGGGTAACCACAGGTGAGGGGCACTCCTCTATAAGCTTCTGGTGCCTTCTCTGAATTGAACATTCCCTTTCGTTTATGTGAACTACCTTATCCTTATAATCACCAAGCACCTGAAATTCTATATGCCTTGGCTTGAGGAGGAATTTTTCTATAAAAATGGTGGAGTCACCGAAGGCACTCTTAGCAACACTCTGGGTTTTCTCAAAATGTTTCTCAAGCTCTTCTTCATTCCACGCAACTTTCATTCCAATCCCCCCGCCTCCAGCACTGGCTTTTAGCACTACCGGGTAGCCTATATCATGGGCAATATCTTTTGCCTTATCCAGATTGCTTATTGCACCTGGAGAGCCTGGCACAATAGGTAATCCAGCTCTCCCCATTGTTTTTCTTGCCTCAATCTTGCTGCCCATAAGTTCAATCATACTGCTAGTAGGACCAATAAACACTATGCCATGTTTCTCACATTCCCTTGCAAATCTGGGATTCTCAGCAAGAAATCCATAGCCTGGATGAATCGCTTCTGCACCGCTCTTTTCAGCTACATTTATTATGGCATCTATATTTAGATAGCTCTGGCTTGGCGGAGAAGGGCCAATCAAATAGCTTTCATCAGCATATTTCGCATGGAGGGAGTGCTTGTCCGCCTCTGAGTAAACTGCAACTGTAGATATACCAAGCTCTCTGCAGGTTCTGAATACTCTTATAGCAATCTCACCCCTGTTGGCCACAAGTATCTTATTGAACATTAATATTATTTCCTTATTATGATTTATAATATTTTGCTAAGGTTTACAATGTTAAATTTATTGAAAGTAAGAAAAAGGTGAAACGATGGGAAATATTATCAGAACCACATTATTGCTGGCATTTCTTACAGGTCTTCTTGTTATAGTTGGCAGGATTATAGGTGGAGCAACAGGCATGATTTTCGCCTTTATTATAGCTATTGTAATGAATTTCGGCAGCTACTGGTACAGCGATAAGATTGTACTTAAGATGTACAGGGCCAAAGAGGTAACTCGAGAGGAAGCGCCTGAAATTTACAGAATAGTTGAGAATCTAACCAGAAATGCGAAAATACCAATGCCAAAGGTATATATTGTGCAGAGTGAAACGCCAAATGCCTTTGCAACAGGAAGAGACCCGAAACATGCGGCTGTTGCTGTAACCACAGGAATTCTAAAACTGCTTAATTCAGATGAACTGGAAGGTGTACTTGGTCATGAGCTGACGCATGTGAAAAATCGCGATACTCTTATAAGCGCAGTGGCGGCAACGATTGCGGGAGTGATTACAATGATAGCTAACTGGGCGATATGGATTGCCATGTTCGGAGGGTTCGGAGGAAGGGGCAG
>VAOY01007677.1_pt1 | contig 14804 bp, 14 predicted proteins | sample 3393881 | NCBI WGS metagenome assembly VAOY01 (sample SAMN08290430, study PRJNA428436) | hydrothermal vent metagenome | isolation source: Deep-sea hydrothermal vent chimney | place: Indian Ocean: Southwest Indian Ridge
CGGTGGGAACATCATCGGAGTATCCCGGTCAATATTTATAAATTTAGCTGCCATAAAAATCCTTTTTGAACTAATATATCACACTTTCAAAACTATGTCACTCTCAAAGCAGAGAAAGTCCGACAGACTGCTAGAAAATTATTAATGCCGACAACATGGCTGACACGCAAAAAAGCCGCGGAGTATTTGGGAATTAATCTGCGGACACTTGATATTAAAATTTCAGAAGGTTTACTGCCCAAGTATATCCGCGGCGGACGTCCAATGTACAAATTGGAAGATTTGGATAATTATTTATCGTACGCTCCGATGATCGGATACGCTAAAGAACCAAAAAGATTTTAAATTGTTAATCAATGTCTTTTTTTTATATTCTCCAAAGTTTTTGTAACAAAATCAGGGTTATTTTTCAGCAACTCAATCAATTCCTCAAATCTTTCATCTACTTGATTTTCTTTTTTTACTTTTCCCGGAACTGCCGCCACTGCTTCGCGTAGAGTATCCAGAGACAAATGTGAATAGATATGAGTAACCGCAACATTATTATCGACAATCTCCTGTATGACCGCCAACGGTACACCAGCATTAGCGCAAAACGAAACAAACGAGTGCCGCAAAGAATGAAACCCGTAACCTTTGAGACGTTCCGGTAATTTTCCTGTTGGCGGCTTTGTGCCTATCGCGTACCAAATAATCCGGCAGGCGCTTAAATCTATCCCGGTTGGATTTCTAAAATATCTGTCGGCAACACCCGGTAAAACGTATTCTTGTTTTTTATCAATCTTTTTTAGCAACTCCAGCAAATCTGAATGTATCGGGATCATTACCCGTTTTGCCGATGTTTTTTGTGTTTTGCTTGGCGTTACCGCTATTGTGTCATTTTTAAAATTGACTGATTCTACTTTCAACAAGCAACAATCTTTGAGCCGCATTCCAGTATAAGCACCAAGCCTGAATAAAATTTTCATTTCCTCACGATGCGGAATAGACAAGGGATAGCTTTTATCAATAGACTCAAGAACCTGCAGAAGCTGCTTGTCAGTTAATTCTTTTTTGCTTTTAGCTTGTTCGACTTTCCGCCGAATATATTTAAAAGGATTCTCTCTTAAACCGCTTTGACGTTCCAATATCCTGAAAATCAATTTTAATGAGCCGACGCGTGAATTATAGACGCGAGGGGATTTATCCGCAAGACTTAGCGCATAGCGTTCAGCATCGCCGTCAGTAATATCTATCAAAGCCTTGGCATTAGGGTTACTTTGTTGTAGAATCTCAAGAAATTCATTCCAGGCAAGCAAGTGCCGCGCTAATGTTTCGGGCAAAGTATCAGGTCGAGTCGGGTTATTTTCAAAAACGTCGAAAGCTTCATTAATTAAGAGACTGGATTTTTTTTTAATAATCTTCTTCGCCCGTGCGGTGAAAACCGCTATCTCAATTTCTGTTTCAGATTTTGAAATGGCAACCAGGCGTTCGATTTCTTTTTCCGCTTCTTCCAAGCTATCGGCAAAAATACGTTTATTTATCTCTTTGCCGTTAACTTTTCGCCGCCAATAGAAATGCTTTCCCCGTTTACGGATATACCCGAAACCTTTTTTATTTCCTTTTTTTTGCTTTGAGCTCATTTTTTATGTCCGCTTATGTCCACTTTCGAGGTCTTTTTGTCCACTTTTGCCCTCTTTTTTATTATAAAGCAAAGCAAAGGAAAGAAAAAGCAAATAGAATAGAGAATAAAAATTTATTTTGAGGTTAAATTATAGAAAAAAGGGCAAAAAATTGGTGGATCCAGCAGGACTCGAACCTGCGACCTAGAGATTATGAGTCACCCGCTCTAACCAACTGAGCTATGGATCCACGCTTTGCTTCGTAAAGCAGATATATACTGTACACAAAATATGGCTAAAGGCAAATGCTTCTTTGAAATATTTCGGCTTTTTTGGGGCTTTATTATCGAAAACAATATTCACGCGCTACCGATTGCTGATAAAAATATCCCGCAAAGAAAAAAATGTCGTGGAAACTTTTGCAAATAGCTCAATAATTAGTGCATGCTGAATAGCATATATCTTTCTTATCATTAGTGAATTATAGCTATTTTCTGCTTAAACTTGAGCCGCAGTTTAAATATAATCAATTTACAAAAATTTATTTTGGAAATTATGCCCGCTGGCGAAGCATTCCGCAATGAAAGCAACTGAATGTCAAGCCGAATCAGAGCTTGACAGAAAGGCGGTAGTCTTTATGCATTTGGTACAGATTTTTGTGATGAACCATTTTATTCCTTCACGGTGGGCAGTATGCCGTAACGATGACATTCGAGGAGATATTTCATTGCCGCGTCAGTGTCCGGAACGATTTTGTATAAGTTCAGGTCCGCTTCCTGTATAGCACCGCTTTCCAGCAAGTTCTTATTAATACATTTGAACATATCCTCCCAGGAATTTCCGCCGATAACAACTATTGGGATACGGTTTATTTTGCCGGTTTGAACCAGGGTGACCGATTCGAAAAATTCGTCTAAAGTACCGTAACCACCGGGGAAAACAATCACCCCGAGAGTGTACTTGAGAAAACATACTTTTCTAATGAAAAAATAACGAAAAAATAAACTGTGTGTCTGGAATTCGTTGGGAGTTTGTTCATGGACTAATTCTATATTGAGCCCGATTGAGTCTCCGCCGGCTTCGTAAGCACCCTTATTAACCGCTCCCATGATGCCCTCTCCGCCGCCGGAAATGACGCCGTAGCCGTTTTCCGCCAGAAGCCGGCCCATTTTTTCGGCTTCCTTGTAAGCCGGGGAATCCGGTTTTGTCCGCGCTGAACCAAAAACTGTCACCAGGGGGCCCTGGCGGGACATGGTTTCGAAAGACTCTACAAACTCCGCCATAATTCTAAAAATCCGCCAGGTATCGTTACTGGTAAAATCTCCCATATCGGCGAACTCACTTTCAACGTGATGTTTATGATCTTTGTTTTTCATAATAAATTAACCTCAAAAAAATATTAAAAGATAAAAGGGCAAAGCTTATTGCCTTCTTGAAATATAGCCATTGTTTCATAGACATTCAACTTTTTAGCCTTCAGAGTGGTAAAATTAAAAAAATATTGTATATTCTAATTATATTTAAACAGAACTAATTCACCAAGCACGGAGAAGAAAAATGACACCGGTCGGCTATAATTTTAACGCGAACAAGGCCAGATACCACTCTCGGGAACGAGGCGGGAAAAAACGCAGGATTATTATTTTTATAGTTTTGACAATTATTCTCGCGGGAACTTTGTATTTTTTTGGTTTCGGCAGCGATGAGAAGGAAAATGCTAAAAGCGTAAAAAAACAATATCTGTCCCTCGCCCCCACGCCTGAAAACTTCAAAAATCCGCCGATTATCCCGGATATAAAAACGGGTTTGGAATTTATCGGGAAGCCCGCCTTGCCGGCGCAGTCTTTCCCGAAAATGGAAGTTTTGCTCAGTAAAGCGGAAATGGCTTACAAGGCGGGACAGTACGGCAAGGTTCGTAAATACTGTTACCAGATCCTCGACAGTCGTAAAGTGCCGGATCAAAATCCATTGTGGGAAAAAACCGTCGAGGTGCTTGGTAACGCGAATACGAAAATATTTTTCTCGGATTTTTATTTCCCGGAGAAAAAGGTCAATTACCAGGTTAAAGCCAATGACGGTTTGCGGAAAATCGCGATGCTGCACAATACCAGCATGGAAGCCGTTCAACGAAGCAATAATATGAAATTAACGGATTTAAGAGTTCAGTTGGGAAAAACATTCAATATCTACCAGGGCAAGTGGAGAATAATTATCAGCAAGTCCAGGAGAAAATTATATCTTTTTGACGGCAAAAGACTTTTCAAAGTATACAGTATCGGCATAGGTAAACAAGACCGTACACCAAGCGGAATATTTAAAACCGGCGGGAAAAGAAAAAATCCGGACTGGTATTCGCCGAGCGGGAAAAAACCTTTTGGTTCTAAGGAAAATGTCCTGGGAACACGCTGGATCACTCTCCCCCCCGCCGGGAAAACCAGCCGGAAAGTAAGCGGATTAGGAATTCATGGAACCTGGAAGCCGGAAAGTGTTGGTAAAGCAAAAAGCAATGGCTGCTTGAGATTGCACAACAAGGATGTAGAAGAGCTTTTCGCCATACTTCCCAACGAACGTAAACCTGTTCCGGTTAAAATAATAGAATAATCATAAAAATAATAAAAGGTATTAAGTTATGGCTAATACTTGTCTTGATTTTGAAAAACCAATTGTTGAATTAGAAAAAAAATTAGCAGAATGGCGGGAATTCAGTACGACAAACGATATTGATGTAAGCGATGAAATGAATTCTTTGCAGAAAAAGATCAAAGATCTCATGAAAAAAACTTACGAAAACCTGACTCCGTGGCAGAGAGTTCAATTGGCGCGTCATTCCAAACGCCCCTATACTCTTGATTATGTGGACAAAATATTTACAGATTTTATAGAGCTTCACGGTGACCGGCGCTATAGCGATGACGCCGCGATAATCGGCGGATTCGCCAAACTCGACGGCAGAAAAGTTATGATTATCGGCACCCAGAAAGGACGCAACATGAAGGAAAACATGTTTCGCAATTTTGGTTTGCCGCAGCCGGAAGGCTATCGCAAGGCTCTGCGTCTAATGCAGTTAGCAGATAAAGCCGGTATTCCGATTATTACTTTTATTGACACTCCCGGGGCGTTCCCCGGAATTGAATCCGAAGAACGGCACATTGCTGAAGCTATCGCGGTTAATTTGCGGGAAATGTTCGCGCTGAAAGTGCCGGTTATTTCCTTGATTATCGGGGAAGGCGGCAGCGGGGGCGCTATCGGCATAGGTGTCGGTAATCGTATTTTGATTTTGGAAAACGCGTATTATTCGGTGATTACCCCGGAAGGCTGTGCCGCTATTTTGTGGAAAGACAGAAAATATTCGGAACAAGCCGCGGACGCGTTGAATTTAACCGCGGGCAAGCTGAAAGAACTTGGCATTGCTGACGAAGTAATTTCCGAACCGCTTGGCGGAGCGCATAAAGATTATGCCCTCAGCGCGGAAAATATCAAAAAATCCTTAAAAAAACATTTACTGGCACTGAGTAAATTAAGTCCTGAAAAACTGAAGAGCCAGCGTTATGATAAATTCCGTCAAATGGGGCAGTTTATGGAAGGTTCCGCCGAATAATGAAAAACGCGTTAACTGTCCGGGAAGCTGATAAAAAAGATATTTCCAGTATTTACCAATTGCTTCATATCTATGCCGAAAAACAAATCATTCTGCCGCGCAGCGAGGAAGATATTGAACAATATCTTAGTAATTTTGTCGTTGCCCGGCTGGATGGTGAACTATGCGGATGCTGCGCTGTGCGGGATTTTGACAACGACCTTCTGGAGCTGCGTTCTCTCGTGGTCGCGCCGGAACTGGCGGGCAAAGGCATTGGGCGTGCCATGGTTGAAGCGGTTATTGCCGGACTTAAGGTGAAACGGGGGAAATTTTGTCTGTTCGCTTTAACCTGCCGGGAAAAATTCTTTCAAAAGCTTGGTTTTCACCTGCTGGTCAAGGAGATGTTTCCGCAAAAAATCTGGAACGACTGCGCGAAATGTCCCAAAAAAGATAATTGCGATGAATTGGCGGTGGCTTTTCAATATGACGGCGAATGAATTCAGGAAACAGAATAATTAAGTCAAAACTCACCGCCGCGGCGGACGCTTTGCGCCTTGACCTTTATTTGGCGGAACGCTTTACCTACCACTCCCTGCCGAAATGGCGCGAACTGATTGCCGGCGGTCAAATTTTACTCAACGGGCGGCAGTGTCCGGAAGCAACGATCCTGCACACGAATGATGTCCTGGCCTACATGCCGCTTGGGCTTGAAGAGCCGCCGGTTGACTTGAACTATTCGATTGTTTATGAAGACGAACATCTCTTTGTCATCAATAAAACCGGAAACCTGCCTTGTCATCCGGCGGGGCCGTTTTTCAAGCATACCTTATGGCATCATGTCGGCAGCCGGCATGGGAAAATTTATTTAATCAATCGCCTTGACCGCGAAACTTCCGGTTTGCTGGTGGCCGCCCGCAGCCCGCAAATCGTCAGCAAATTTTCAAAAATAATCAGGCAGATGGAAAAAGAATATCGCGTACTCGTTTTCGGCAGCTTCACAAAAACGATTGCCGCTGATGGTTATTTGATTCGGGATACGGCGAGCGTCGTCCGTAAAAAACGCCGTTTTGTTTTTGCCGGCGACTTGCCGGATGACGCGGTAAAACCTTCGGCGGCCGGTACTTTGCTGGAACCGCTTTGTTCAAATGAGAAATTCAGCCTGCTTAAGGCAACACTCAAAACAGGCCGTTTACATCAAATCAGGGCCAGTCTTTTTTCTTTAGGTTTTCCGGTGCTCGGCGACAAGCTTTACGGCCCTGACGAGCGTATATATTTAAAAATCAGGGATAACAAAATAAGGGCCGCGGACTGGAGAAAACTTCTGATGCGCCGCCAGGCATTACATTCATACCGTCTGGGTTTTATTCATCCCGCAAGTCGTGAAAAAATGGAATTCACCGCTCCGCTTCCAGCCGATTTTGAAGCTTGTATTCAGCGCAAAAATAAATCATGATGTGAATTTATTTTTAGTCTATTGATTTTTTTAAAATCAGAGGCATATTGATAAAACCATTAAACTACACACAAGGCAGGAAAAATTATGAGCAGCTTCATCAGAAAACAGGCAATTGCCTCCATCGCGGCGGAATCAGTCGAAAAAGAACTGACAAGCAAGGGGACTGACATTACGGAACTTTATGGTGATGACGTACTCAGCCTCAGGATAATAAGAAAGTATCTGCCCGGTGATGTTTTTGAAAAACTGGAGATGACGGTAAAAGAGGGCGTGAACCTTGATCCGTCCATAGCCGATGATGTCGCCCAGGCCATGAAAGAGTGGGCTTTAAGCAAAGGCGCCAGCCATTACACGCACTGGTTCCAGCCTTTGACCGGTTCCACCGCGGAAAAACATGATTCTTTTATCGAGGTGGACAGTGAAGAAGGCATTGTACTCAAGTTTTCAGGTAAAAATTTAATTGTCGGCGAGCCGGACGCGTCCAGTTTCCCGTCCGGGGGCCTGCGTTCAACCTTTGAAGCCCGCGGTTACACCGCCTGGGACCCTACCAGCCCGGCCTTTATCAAACGCGGCAAAAATGGAGCGACTCTCTGCATACCGACAGCGTTCTGTTCCTATACCGGCGAAGCTCTTGATAAAAAGACTCCGCTTTTACGTTCAATTCAGGCGATTAACATTCAAATCAACCGCCTTTTGAAATGTTTCGGTGAAAAAGACGCCGGGTATCCGGAAGTTACTCTCGGCGCGGAACAGGAATATTTCCTTATCGACAAACGCCTTTTCATGTGCCGTCCCGATTTAATTCAAACCGGGCGCACTTTGTTTGGCGCCACTCCCCCGAAACATCAACAGCTTAACGATCATTACTTCGGCGCGATTAAACCCAGGATTATTGCTTACATGGCGGAAGTCGACCAGGAGCTCTGGAAACTCGGCATCCCCGCCAAAACCCGCCATAATGAAGTCGCCCCGGCGCAGTTTGAACTGGCGGCGATGTTTGAGAAACTCAATCTCGCGGTTGACCATAATATGCTTATCATGGAAATCCTGGAACAGGTCGCGGACCGCCACGGCCTCGTCTGCCTGCTGCATGAAAAACCTTTCGCCGGCATTAACGGTTCCGGCAAACACAATAACTGGTCGATCGGCACTGACCGGATGAATTTGCTGAAACCGGGAAAAGACCCGCATCAAAACGCTATTTTCCTGACGACGCTCTGCGCGATTATCCGGGCCATCGATAAATACGGTGATTTACTGCGGGTGAGCACCGCTTCCGCTGGCAACGACTGCCGCCTGGGCGGACATGAAGCCCCGCCGGCGATTATTTCTATTTTCCTCGGCGAACAACTTACCGACGTTATCGAGCAGATAGAAAAAGGCGGCGCGAAAACTTCAAAGCAGGGCGGCGAGCTGCTCATCGGCGTCGACGCCCTGCCGTCATTGCCCCGCGATACCACGGACCGCAACCGTACCAGTCCCTTTGCGTTTACCGGCAATAAATTCGAATTCCGCGCTCCCGGCTCAAATCAGTCCTGCGCGGGCTGTAATATCGTCCTTAATACCATCGTCGCGGAAGCTTTGGATGAAATTTCAACGAAACTGGAAAAATGCGGCAAAGATAAATTCAATGAAACCCTGCAGAAAATATTGCAGGAAATTATCAAAAAACATAAACGCATCATTTTCAATGGAGATAATTATTCCCCGGAATGGCTCGAAGAAGCCCAAAAACGCGGCCTGCCGAACGCGGCGGACACCCCGGAAGCCCTGAAAGCTCTCCTCGCTGAAAAGAATATCAAGGTCCTGGAAAAATATAAAGTCCTGTCCGCCGCGGAAATTCATTCCCGTTATGAAGTTTTCACCGAGGAATATAATACCCGGGTGCAAATTGAGGGGAAACTGACTTCAACTATGACGCGCACCAGGATTATGCCTGTAGCTATTCGCCAACAACGCGAAATCGCTTCAAATATAGCCGAATTGAACTCGATAAAAGTTTTCGCCGGGATTGACGCCCAGGCCGAACAGGTTGAACGGCTCGGTGATCTTATCACCTCGCTGGCGGACCGCAATGCGGATTTGGACGCCGCCGCGAAGGCGGAGGATACGAAGAGCATTATTTCCTGTATGGAGAGTTTGCGCGAAGTTGTTGATACGCTTGAAATACTTATCAACGATGAATATTGGCCGCTGCCTAAATATGGCGAAATGCTTTTCGTGTATTAATTTAAAAGGGTAGATGCGATGAATGCGCTGACTGATTTTTTGCGCTACCTGACAAATGAACGTCAGGCAAGCAGTCATACCACCGACAGTTATCAGCGCGACATCCGGCAGTTTGCGGAAATGATTCTTGGACGGCGCGAAAATCCCGACTGGCGAAGCGTCGGTCCTGATCATGCCCGCAAATTCGTCATTGCCCTGCAGAAGCGGCAGTTGGCGCGTAATTCCGTTTTGCGTAAAATCTCATCAATGCGTTCTTTTTTCCGTTTTATGCTGCGTGAGGAAATTGTCGATAAAAATCCCTTTATCGGCCTGGCTTCCATCAAAAAAGAGCAAAGCCTGCCGAAATTCATGAGCGTGAATGAAATCGACAGTTTAAGCGCGGTTCCCAAAATATATTGGGAGAAAGCCATTGAAGAAGGCACTGCCAAAGACGCTGATTCCGCGCATTTTGCTTCGGCGCGGGACACGGCTTTGATAGAAATGATTTACAGCGGCGGCCTGCGTATCAGTGAAGCAACCGGCTTGAATCTGGAAAATGTCGATTTAATCAGCGACCTGATGAAAGTAAAAGGAAAAGGCAAAAAGGAGCGGCTTTGCGCGCTTGGAGCACCGGCCGCCAAAGCCCTGCGGCATTACCTGAAAATGCGCGGTTTACGTTCGGAAGACGAGCGTCCTGGCGCGCCATTGTTTGTGAACCGTTTTGGAACGCGTTTAACGCCCAGGTCATTCCAGCGCAATCTCAAAAATTATTTAATTTTTGCCGGTTTACCGCCGGATTTAACTCCGCATAAATTACGTCATTCATTCGCGACGCATTTATTAGACGCGGGAGCGGACTTGCGTGCCGTGCAGGAAATGCTGGGACACAAAAATCTCAGCACTACTCAGATTTACACTCATGTTACCACTGAAAAAATGAAGAATATCTACAAAAAAGCGCATCCCAGAGCAAAATAGGCGAACGTCGATTTCGTCTAAATACATCCCCGTCAAAGTTAAAAAGTTTTTCGCATCCGGCCGCAATAATAGCGAACATTGTCCCATTTTGCTCCAGGGGGAATCCGGTGATCGGGACAGGGGATGAAACCGCCGAGCTCAATCAGCGGCTTCAGCCTTTCTATCTCAGCATCAACTGCCGCGAAATCCTCAGCGAAAACATTTTTGTTCATGCCGCCGACTCCCAGCAATTTTTTGCCGTATTGTTCGCGCCAGGGAGCAATACTGGCGTTCCAGGTTCCAACTTCTATGGGGAACATAGTGTTGACGCCGTTGTTTATCCAAGTCGGGATAAGCGCATCTATCATACCGTCGCAATCCAGGGAAATTATATTTACACCGTGTTTTTTCAGCAAGTTCGTAATACCTTTATAATGAGGGCCGCATTTTTCGTCAAACACCGACGGTATCACCAGCGGCCCGTTTTTGAAACATATATCCTCCCAGAAAAGGCCGTAATCAAATTTTATTCCTGTCTGCAGGGCGGTTTCCAGGCATTTACAGGTGAGATTTGCGGAAGTGTTGATGATTTCATCATACAGCCCCGGGTCATCGGCCCAGAGATAGCTGACTCCCGTAACCCCGAGCCAGTTACGGATTGTGCCGATTATGCTCCCGCAGAAAATTCCAAGCGGTTCCCGCCGCTCATTCTGTTCGCTTTTCAATTTTTCCAAAGCCGCAAAATCTATTCTGTCTTTGGAAAACTGCAGGCGCGGCAGGAAATGTTCCTCCCAGGATTTTCTGTCCTTGAGCAAATGATCCACCTCCGCCGGAATTGAACCGGCGTCGGGCATCTGCAAAACTATTACGCCCACATTATTCCTGATTTTTTTTGAACCGTCCGGCAACTCTTCGACTACTTCCGCCTCAAACGCCGGATTAAGTCCGGTATTTCCACTGAAACAACTGCCCCAGCCGAAGTCAAAGCCGAGTCTTTTCATCGCTTCCGGGGGCGGATTGCCGCCGCTGCGGCCTTTGGCTTCATCCTCGCTTATATGACCTTCTTTGACCCATTTTTCAAGCGTTTCATTCCAAAGCCCGAAATGAACTACAGGCATGCGATCATAGTTTTCATAGTTCATGATTGCGTGGACACGTTGACGATTATTCATATTAATATTCCTGTATGGATTTGTGTTTTATTTCTAAAATATACACTTTTTTTTCAAATAGTACATGGCTATAAATGGTTAAAGCATGTATAATAATAAGATGAAATCAAAAAGATTAAAAATAATAACACCGAACGAAACCTGCCCGGATATTCATTTTTCCAATTATATCCGGGTCTTTCCCGGAATGAGTTGGGGACCGCGCACGATACCTGATTTCGAACTTATTTTACTCGTGGCCGGAGAATTCAGCTATGTGCGCTGCGACAATAGTGAAAAAACAGAACTCAACGAAGGCGAAGTGATTTGCATACCGCCGGGTGAACTTCATGTATTAAAATGTGAATATACTTCCGCACCGCATTCAGTAATAGCATGTATTCATCTGGAATTACATGACGAAGGCTCCTTCTTGTTCGGCGACTACACTTTATCGCCCATGCCGCCGCTTGTAAGCGATACCAAAGGAGACACCGCGATACATGAGCTTTTCCGGAATTGCCGCAACACTTTTGACGGTTTCGGAAAATACCGGCGGGAGCTTCTTTCATCCATGGCAAAAGAGCTGTGGCTGCGGCTCGCTGAATATTGGGAGGACGGAAGCGATAAAAGAATATCGCCCCGGATGCGGCAAATGACCTTGTTTATTCAGAAAAACATTGACAAATCGCCGACCCGCCGCGATCTGGCAAAAAAATTCAGCATTACCCCGGAGCATGTCAACGCTTTGTTCAGGAAAGAGCTGGGAACAAGTCCCGCTAAATTTCTGCGGAGAATAAAAATATATCAGGCCTGTCGTTTTCTGCGCGAAGACGGCCTGAGCATCAAAGAAACCGCCGACCGCATGGGATTTTACGATGAATTCCATTTCTCAAAGGCTTTCAAGAAAGTCATGGGCGCGTCCCCGTCCAAATTCAAAGGCAAATCAAGCTGAAAAAGCACAAAAAAACTGATAAAACTTGTTCCAGTCGTTTCAGGGCTTATATTCGTAGGAGTTTTTTTGTATAAAAACTTAAATATCAACTAAAAAAAGATCGTTTATTATGGGTATTTTTGAAGCAACCATGTTAGTTTGTTTCGGGGCCGGCTGGCCGCTGGCAATCTACAAGACTTACAAGAGCAAAAATCCGGCCGGTAAAAGTCTGCCGTTTTTATATTTAGTGTTCATCGGCTATGCCAGCGGCATCTGCCATAAATTTTTTGTGGCCTATAATTGGGTTATATTTTTGTATATCGCCAACTTGCTGATGGTCGGGGCGGATATAGTTCTGACCAAATACTACCTTTACAAGAAGCAAAAATCTACATAAGTTTCAAGCCGGGCAAATCCTGGACATCAATCAGGCCGACTACTTTTTCGTTTTTGTCTACAACGACGATGTCGTTGATGTGACGGTCTTCCACCAGTTTCAGCGCTTCAGCGGCAAGAGATTCCGCTCTTACTGAAACAGGATTGAGAGTCATTGCGCTGCCTATTTTTCTGGACAGGATATTGATGTCTTTTTCCGCGTGGCGGCGGAAATCCCCATCGGTAAAGATACCCGCTAAGTGTTGTTCTTCGTTGACGATGACTGCCGCCCCGCAACGTGCTTTAGTCATTTTCAATAATGCGTCCTTCACCGTCGTTTCCGGCGAAACAAGCACGAGATTGTTTCCTGAGCGCATAATGTCGCCGATGAGCATAGTCACCGCCCGCCCGATGGCCCCGCCCGGATGGAGGCGCCCGTAATCTTCTTTGGTAAAACCGTAATTATCCAGCAAGACCAGGGCCAGGGCATCGCCCAGGGCCAGTAAAGCGGTAGTCGTTGTTGTGGGTGCCAGGTTAAACGGGCAGGCTTCTTCGCCTACGGTCATCGGCATGGTGAAATCGGACAGTTTCGCCAAAGAGGATCCGGGATACCCGGTAATGGCGAAAATCTGCGTTCCCAGACGTTTCGCCGGGGTTAGAATAGATAAAAGCTCCTCGGTTTCACCGCTGTAGCTGAGCGCCAGGATCAAATCCTTGTTCTGCATGATCCCGAGGTCTCCGTGTAAAGCTTCAACCGGATGCATGAAAACAGCCGGCGAGCCGACACTGGAAAGAGTCGCGGCAATTTTCTGGCCGATATAACCGCTTTTGCCGATGCCCGTAAGGATAAGTTTGCCGCCGTTTCTAACGGTTAAGGCACATTTTTCAACGAGGGTTTCAAACTTGTCGTCGAGGCCGTCGCGGACAGCCTGCAAACCTTTTATTTCAACATCAATTACTCCTCTGGCTCTTTTGATAAATGAACTCATTTTTTTTGCCCCTGTAAGTTTTGAATCAAAGTGGGGTTAATTCCCCGATGCCTGCATCATTTCACGCTCATTGCCTTTTATCTTTCTTTTTTTTTTCCATTCGATGTTCGATGTTGAACGTTCGATGTTCGATGTTCATCTACTTTTTACAAGCGGCATGAACGCAAATCAGTAACTATAATACCGCGAGCGCCGATTTTGTGCAACTCGTCCATTATATAATTGCTTTCCTTGTGTTTTATCATTGCTTTGACGGCAACCCAGCCGGGATTGCTCAAAGGTGAAATCGTCGGAGATTCTATTCCCGGGGTAAGCCTGCAGGCTTCGTCGCGTTTGTCCAGGGGAATGTCGTACTCGACCATCGCGTATCTGCGGGCGACCAGAATGCCGCGTAAACGCCCGAGTAAACGGCTCACTTCCGGGGTTTTGGCAATTTCATCATTACGGGCAATTAAAATTGCTTCGGACCGCATCAGGGATTCTCCGACAAGTTTCAGGCCGGCTTCCCTGAGGGTGCGGCCGGATTCAACTACGTCGGCTATAAGGTCCGCCACGCCAAGCCGGATAGAAATTTCCACAGCGCCGTCAAGGCGGACGATTTCTGCTGATACGCCGCGTTTTTCCAAATCGAGACGAACTATTTCCGGATATGACGTAGCGATTCTCAAACCGTCAAATTTATCGGGTTCAAGGCCTGAATCTTCAGGCGCCGCATAGCGGAAAGCGGAATTTCCGAAGTTAAGTGCCAGAATTTCCGTTACCTCCGCCTTGCTGTCAATCGCCAGGTCGCGCCCGGTGATACCCGTATCGAGTATGCCTTTGCCGACGTAAACGGCGATATCTCTTGGCCGCAGGAAAATAAAATCAATATTATTTTCTTCATCCCTGACGATTAATTCACGGCTGGAACGCGAACATTTATAACCCGCTTCCTCAAGCAGCGCCACGGCTTTTTCCGATAACGCGCCTTTATTTGGAATTGCTATTTGCAGCATTATTTACTCCTTACAAATATTTATAGACATCTTCAAGTTCCAGATCATTAGCTATCATCATAACTTGCAAATGATAAAGCAGTTGAGATATTTCTTCCGCGGCATTTTCTTTGGCTTCGTGTTCGGATGCCATCCAGACCTCGGCGGCTTCCTCGACTATTTTTTTGCCGATAAAATGCTTGCCCCGGTTAAACTCTTTAACTGTCCCGGAATTCACATCCTGAGCGGCTATTTTTGCTTTGAGCTCAACGAAAAGCTCTTCAAATTTTTTCATCAGTCAAATTCCTGTTTATCATCTACTGAAAGTAATTTAATATATTGCCTCAGCACAAAAAAACAAGGGTAAACTTTGAACATTATACTTGCATCTTTTTATTTTCCGCATTATTCTATTTAAATGGCATTGAAGGATGCCTCCACGTCCGCGGAAAGGGTTGAACCCTCCTTTATGAGTTTGTGTATGGGTCTTGCAAAATAGCTTAACCCCTTTATTTTTAACGATTTATATTTCTTTTTTATTTGAAAAATCCTCCAAGGTGTGATATATTACAACTCCTTCAA
>VAOY01015998.1_pt1 | contig 14799 bp, 12 predicted proteins | sample 3393881 | NCBI WGS metagenome assembly VAOY01 (sample SAMN08290430, study PRJNA428436) | hydrothermal vent metagenome | isolation source: Deep-sea hydrothermal vent chimney | place: Indian Ocean: Southwest Indian Ridge
TAGAATCGAGAAAGATGTAGCCGCCTCTGTCTCTAGAGGCGCAAAACTGTTAATGCAGTATATTATTAGTAACTAACTCTTAGATTGCAAATTGGTATTACCCATTATTTCCGTCATCTCCTAATCTTTCATCACTTTGTCGAGTAGACAATTTTGATTTTCCTTCTTTTAGGTTTTGTTTGTGTTCCCTGTTGCTCCGCTCTTTCGATTGCGGACATTCTTAAATGATGAGATTTGAGTTTAAAATAGAGGTTTTTAATCTAAAAAATAATATACAAAATGGATATTTTACCTTCGTGATCTTTGTGCCAGGAGTTGTCGCAAACCATTTTGCCTAAAACCACGCCAACTTCCTTCATAGGGATACCCTGAGAAGTAAGATTGTATGAACGATATAAGGGATTGTCATCAAAAGTAATAAGTTTATAATTTTCGGGAGTTTTGAGTCCGTGCTCAGCAGCGAAGTCAATAAATTGCGCGGCAAACTCATTATTTGCCGGCACAATAACTATATCGTTATTTGCAGAACGGATTTTTTTACTACAATATTTAATTATTTTACAATTTTATTCAAAATAGCTCTTGACAGATGGTTAGTTATAATGTACAATATTAGTACACCACCGGTACATGTGGGCCTTGCTAATTAAAAACTACTGAGATCATTGATGAATATTAAACAGTTTAAGAAAATTGATAAAAGCAGCGGAATACCTATTTATCTGGCAATCCGGGAACAGGTTAAGGCGTTTATTGATTCAAACCCCGATAATTCAAACTTTCCTCCAGAGCGAAAATTAACTGGACAACTGGGTGTAAATCGAAGAACTCTGCGCAAAGCAATTGAGCCTTTCTCTCACTTACTGTTGCGCGGTCCGATGGGCACTGTTTTGAGAAAACAGACACCACCTGATTCCAATATTTCAATAGATGAATTACACTCTCAATTGTTTCAAAATCATTCTTTCTTTTCACAAAGTTGCCGTACTCTAAATTTAGGAATTTATGAAAACCTGCCTTTTCAGCAGAAATTCTGGACTGAAATTACTGAAGAATTTAACAAAAGCAACAATACATGCAAAATTGCACTTAAGTTTATTTCGCCGCAAATTAAAAATTTCAAAGAATATATTTCTGATGCTTTGAACGGAAATACCAGTTTTGACTTGATTCAACTTCCTGTTTTCGGCAACAGCCAGTATGACGAAAAAAAAATACTTCGGAAGAACAGTCAAAGTTATATAGATTTTATTTCATCAGACGCTTTCTCTATAAAAAAGATTTTTAAATATGTCCCCGATTACCTGGAAAGGGTGTTACCGGTTTATCATGGCCCGCATGTACAAATAGTTAATCCGCAGTTTGTGTCAAATAGTTTTGCGGATGAGTTTTGTCGTTTAATGAATGAATCTCCTGTACAAGCCTGGAACGAGGCTTTTAGGCAAGTGCCGGATGATGTCTATTTAAGCAACTATTCTGCCGATTTATTTTTTAATACCGGATTTTCCTGGCCTGGCAACGAGAATATTTTAGTCAAAATAATAAATGAACGTTATGATACAATAGTTCCTGCCGGAAAACGAAAAAAATCATTTACCATGTCGATTCTTTCCGGTTATTTTATCGCTGAAAGCATTAAGAATATGCTACAGGAAAAAGTTTTTTCAGCATATGTTCCAACTTGGTTTGTTCCGCTTGCAGCAGCATCAAATAAAGATCAAATAGTTCTTTTAACAGAAAGGTCTATGCCCGGCAGGGTTTACTTCTCAGGTGAAGTTGCTTTGGGTATTTGCGCGAACTGCAATGAAGCCGGTTTGCTTGAAGACTTCGGACGATTGTTACTATCTGGCATGGTTCAAAGCCGAATTGCGCGTGAACTTCACGGTCTTCCATTTAATTATAAGGCCGCGAATTGCCTTGATGAAACGTTTGCAATTCAAGGAAAACTCGAAAAGGCTCATTCTAAATATTCCATATTTTCAAAAGAAATGTGTAAGTTCTTTTTCAGTAAGAATACTCAACCAGTTTGGAATGAGGTTATCTTAAACAATTTATCAAAAAAGGACACAGTAAAAAAGATTTTAAATATAAAAAAAGATAATATAATTAGTGAGCATGCCAAATAATGAATTCACAATAAAACCTTAAAAACAGGACGGAGGTATACAATGAAACAAGAAAAAAAAGCTAAAAGGAATAGGATTTTTACTCTCATCGAACTCCTTATCGTGATAGCTATCATCGCAATACTGGCCAGTATGCTACTGCCGGCGTTGAATAAAGCTAGAGCCATGGCGCATAAAACCTCTTGCTTAAACCGGATGAAACAACTAGGTCTAGTGTTGACAAATTATGCCGATGATAATGATTCTATGATGATTGGATCGCTTGGTCGTAATCCGAGTACCGGGAATCTCGCATATTGGGGACATGTATTGCAATTACGAGGCTATTTCGACGGCTTTGGGACTGCGGGTAAACTTGGTGTCGTGTTACCCTTATTCCGACCTGTTATCATGAGTTGTCCGGTTGCAGTATCTACTTTGCCAAATTTTGCAGTTAACAATGGTGTTCACTATCATTTCGGATATAATTTGGAAGTGCTTCCAAATCGCGCAAATGGAGAAGTAGGATTTAAACTTTCGCGCTTCAGTCAACCATCCGGTCGTTTTATCATCGGCGAATCCACTGGGAGTTATCTTATGTATTGTGCAATATCAGGCAATATTTCGGTTGACTACCGTCACGGCAACAGCGGCATGAATCTTTTGTTCGTTGACGGGCATGTTGGCTCAATACATCATGACAGCACAGCCACACCTAAAGACCCGTTACCATGGTAATCGTCCATCCCTTAAATATGCCTGAATCAGTGAAAAATAGACAGCAATGAAATCATAAGAGGTGGAAAGAAATTTTAATCAATTATAGGATGTTTTTGCAAATTTTTTAGTGCTGACAGCTCAAAATGGTTTTTAGCAGAAGAATAAAATAAGGAAAGCAACTTTTAAATACTAAGCCATTACAAATCAATAAAAACAGGAAGCTGAAAATATTTTTACAGATTCCGATCATAAAACTTAAGGGATTACTTGATATGAAAAGAAAAATTTGTGAAGTTCGTCTACTGATTCAACTGATTTTCATGAAACTAATCAGCGTTTGTCTGCTGCTCACGATTGGCTTCATGTTGACCGCTCATGCAGCCGTCACTGAAGTATCCCTGCCGCCGACTTCCACAACACCAGTAATTGATGGTAAAATATCTCCAGGAGAATGGCGGTCTGCCGCGCGTTTTTCCGGCGGAGAATCCAGCAAAAAACTTGATGCCAGGGAGTGCATTTTTCTGATAGCATATGACCGAAAAAATCTTTATCTGGCAGTTCGCAGTGAGTTGCCTCCGGGAGGGAAGTTGCTCGCGGCTATTTCCAAAAACAAGCTAAACAACAATCTAGTGATCAAGGATGATGCAGTAGAATTTATGATCATGCCTCCGGAAGACCGCCCAGTTGGCCCGTTCCAGAAAGGTTTTTTTCAGCTACTCGCCAATGCCAATGGAGCGTTGTACGCCTTTCATCATGAACCGGGCTATGGATATAGTAAGCAGCTTTGGAAAATTAATAATCTCAGCCAGGCTCATGCCTGTGAAGATGGCTTCTGGACAGCGGAATTCAAAATCCCGTTGAAGCAGATGGGTATTGAAACCATATCATTGCCGAGTACTTGGCGTTTCCTTATGGTAAGGGATTATAAGAATCCTTGGGCTCAGGTAGCCAATACCCCAATCAAAAACTTTACTAACAAAAATAACTTTGCAATACTGCATTGCAATCCCAAGGCACAGGTGGTACAGGTCGTCGTACTGCCGCTGGGCAAGCCGATTGAAGTTTCCGTTTTTAATCCGAGCGAAAAACCTATTGAAGTTGATGTGGAAATAAAGCTCAAAGGCGGAAAAATCAAAGACGAAAAACGCGTTAAACTTGTCGTTGCAGCGGGCAAAACCGGAAAAATCTCTGCTGGTGAGAATTTAAGCAAAAACCAACCATATAAACGAAGCATAAGGATAACTGGTCCAAACGGAATAGTAGACTTCTATCGACAAACCGAATACGTTTCAATGAAGGGAAAAAAATGGAACAATCGCGAAGCATTTCGCCGATTGTACCTCAGCTTCAACAAAAACTCGCAAGATGCCGATTTCTCCGCAATCAACAAAATAAAACCGATTTCGTTTTCCGGGGAATTGAAAAGAGGAAAAGGGAGAAGAGGAAAAGGGAAAAAAGATAAGGCTCTACTGGTCGCCAAAGGTGTTTCTTTGCTTTACGACCGAAAGCATTGGAGTATTCCAGGGGCAATCACCTGCTGGGTCAAATCGACGACCAGAATAAATGACAGAGAAAAACGCTTGCTTCTCTCTTCCAATTACAAATCAGACGGATATATGTTCCTGCAACAAACTAGTAATAAAGTGCTTCTGGGATTTCAATATTTTTCCGGATTGCAGAAAGCTAAATACATTATGGTTCCCATGGAACAAAAAACGGGAACATGGCACTTCTATGCAATCAATCTGTATCCTGACAAGGCAGAATTGTTTATTGATGGAGTTATGCGCGGACGAGTTAAGTTTGGAGTCAAATTGACTGCCAAGCAATTAGCGCACATTAAGATCGGCAGCAAAGGATTTGGAATCAACGGCTTTATGATCGACGATCTGGAAGTTTATGAACGAACGTTAAATGAACAAGAAATAACGGAAATGTATTTTGGGACCGCTGTTAACAGCGGAAAAATCTCCTGGTTTCCGTCACTTAACGAATTAATCGTGGAAATGACGTTGGATACAAAAAAATATCCTGTCAATAAGACCTGTCTTGAACTAGTGGTGGTTGAGCCTGATGGCTCAAAACCTATTTTTCAAGAGCCTCTGAGTTTGCTAAAAAATGTATTCCAGCGTAAAGATAGTTTATTACTGCGGCAACGGGTAAAACTGCCGACAATGAAGTCAGGCACTTTTATCGCTTATATCAAACTAGCTTCTAAAAATAAAAATGAGAATATGAAAAACCTCTTGGAGCGAAAATTCATTGTCAAGCATTTTCCGTGGGAAAACAATAAACTTGGTACAAAGGACATTATTGTTCCTCCATTCACACCACTAAAAGTCAAAGGAATGCAAGTCTCCTGTATTCTCCGCACCTACTTGCTCAATAAACTTGGGCTACCAGATAAAGTGTTTGCCAAGGGCAAGCAGATACTATCAGCCCCGATAACCCTGACGGTACAAGCGGACGGTAAAAAACTTCCATGGCGGGAAGTTGCTTTTAAATTTATCAAAAAGAAAAAAACGCAGATAATTTATCAATGCGAGTTCCAAAATGACTTGCTGAAATGCAAGCTTGCTGGTGAATTCGATTATGATGGATTGTTGAAGCTTGATTTTAACTTGATTCCCGTCCAGAACAAAGCAATTGAGCGACTTTATCTGGATATCCCAATAAAGCCAGAGGTAGCTAAATTGTTTCATGCGGTCGGAGAGCGGACTAGAAACAATCCTGCGGGGCGCATTCCCCCCGGAAAAGGTGTGGTGTGGAAAAGCCGCAGTCTTATTCAGCAATCCATAGAAAATTTCATTCCCTACCTTTGGGTTGGAGCCGAAGAACGCGGAATTTGTTATGCTGCCGACTGGGACAAAGGTTGGACTCATTCAAAACAGCGCGATGCAGTAGAGCTGATTCGCGAAAAAGACCGGGTGATTATCCGAGTCAACCTGATCAATGGTCCATTGGTCCTGAAAAAAAATCGCAACATTGAATTGGCCTTGATGGCGTCGCCTGTAAAACCCATGCCCAAGGGCTGGCGCGGCTGGTCTGACAACTATTCCATATGGGGTGTCCCCGGCACTAAGCTTTTACAATCATTCGGATCTCCCGTATACTGGGGAGGATACTACGGATACATGGGAGTGTATCCCATATTCGGAGATTACTCTTTCATCAACAAGCTTGCCGAAACCCGCAATACAACCGGGAAAATCGATTATAAATTCCTGGAAAAATTTTTCCAACGGATAATGAAGGCCGAAAAGCACGAAGCTCCAGGCGTCCATATACAAAAACGTTCTGCATCACTTGTTCACGACTCTCTTTTAAGTGGTCTAGCTAGAATGAAAGTCATGCATGGAGCGCCAAAAAACGTGAAGAAAATTGTTTATCCCTACACCTGTATGTGCGCACGCACTGATTTTCTTCCTGAAAACAAAATCTACGGCGATGAATGGCAATACCGGGCAATGGGAGCCGCAGTGAACTCCTATCAAGACTACGCCCTATATTATTTTGGAAAACTGTTTAACTCCGGAGCTTTCAACGGTATTTATCTTGACAATACTTTTTTTGCTCCAAAATACAGTTGGCCGGCAGGCGAAGGATATGTTGATAACAAAGGGATAATCCATCCATCCATGGGCCTTTGGCGTAACCGTCGCTACATCAAACGTTTGGCTACCTATATGGTCGAACGCGGCATGGAACCATTCATTTGCGTTCACCAGACTAACGGCAACGTTCTTCCTACCTTGTCTTTCGCAACCAATTCAATGGGCATGGAGTGGAAATACGGCGATTCAGACTTTCAGGAACGCTTTTCCCCTGATTATATTCGCACCGTCAATATCGGTCGTCAGGGCGGATTTTTCCCCACTGCATTGGACGGTATTTATGCAAAAGGCCGCAAAAAAGCCTGGTTGACCCGCACCATGCTCGCATGCCTGCTACCGCATGAAATCCGCCCCACCGCCGGAATCGGCACAGATCGCAAAACCTATAAAAAGATTGCTGGCATTTTATGGAACTTCGGTATTGCGAAATCCGATGTCATTTTTTATGCCTATTGGGATAAAAAAACCCCTATCAAAGCGACATCAAAAAATCTACTCACAAGTGCCTACAGGCGCGATTGTAATCTTATGTTGGTGTGTGGCAATTACGGTGGTGATGGCAATATCTCAATTAACATTGCACTGAAACAACTGGGTATGCAAAAGATTATAAGTGCGGTCAATGCCGAGACTGGAGCAAAACTCCACGTAAGCGGGAATCAAATTATGTTCAGCATTAAAAAACACGATCTGGCATTGATTGAAGTTATTCTAAAATAAATATTTAAGAGCTAATTTCAAAAGTATTTAATCTAAAGTAGGGTTAAATTCCCCGCCCCTTGGGGCGTTCCGCTTAAAAAGTTCGTTTTGCCAAGCTTTTTTAAAGCGTTTCTTGCCTTGTTTTTGTGCTTGATGCCTCGCTACATGATTCCAGACGTTTTCAGTCAACCCGGCAGAGTGCATTAATACTTTGGCTCGTTTTTGAGCTTCCTGTTTATTTTCAGTTCGAAGTGTTTTTTGAATACGTTTACCATCTATTGTAGTTTCAAGGTAGTATTTTTCATAAACTGGAAAACTTTGTCTTCATGCCCCGGCAAGCTCTCGTGCCCGAAATCCGGATATATTTCTACAGATTTCCTGGACTGAATTTTATTGTAAGCCGCAAACTGCGTGGATGGCGGACAGGTCGTATCCATTAAACCAGTCCCCATCATAACCTCACCCTTGATGCGTTTCGTCAGGTTTTGAATGTCTATATAACCTAAAGTTTCAAAGATTTCATTTTCACGTTTATGCTGCGGGTCAAATTTGCGAAAGAAAACACGTAATTCATCGTACGCGCCTACAGCTAAATCCATTTCCCATACACGACGGTAATCCGTTAAAAATGGGAACGTGGAAGCAACATATTTGATTTCAGGAACCAACGAAGCACAGGCCAGGGTTAAACCGCCTCCCTGACTGCCGCCCATAGCGCCAACACGTGTTTCGTCAACTTCCGGCATCTCCATGACGATTTTTGCCATTTGCGCCGTATCAAGAAAAATGTTTCTGAATAATAATTTTTCAGGATGACCATCCAATGCGTTATCCAGGCCGCGAATAAAATGTCCGCGAAAAGTCCAGCCTTTCACTCCGCCGATATCTTCCGAAATTCCACCCTGTCCACGACAATCCAGGGCCGCGACCGTGAAGCCTTGCGCCGCAAAAGCCAATTTACTTTGCCAATTACCACAATCCCCTGCATAACCATGAAATTGTAATACTGCCGCTTGTGGAGAACTTATATTTTTAGGTCGAACCAGTTTCGCGTGCACTCGCGCACCACCGACACCAGTGAAAAACATATCAAAACATTCAGCGAAATCAACTTGAAAATCAGCGGGAATTAATTCAAGTTCAGGATCAATTTGACGCATTTCCGCCAGACTTTTATCCCAAAACTCATCAAAATCAGCAGGACAAGGAGTAATTCCTTGATATTTTTTCAGTTTTTCAAGAGACATATCAGTTAAGGGCATAATAAAATTTCCTTTGATTTAGTTTTAATTACTTAGAAAATTATAGTGCCGCACAGGCCAAAAAGCAACGTTGAAAAATATGAATTTTAAAGAAAATGCTAAGATTTTGAAATGCTGAATCGTATTCAACCCGTAAAAACGGTTTGCGTAACCGGAACCTGGTTGCTTTTATCCTTGTCCGCTTTTTCGGGAGATGGAGATATGAACAGGCGACAAACAATTTCACCCTTGATGGGACGGTTATTTATCCGGGAGCGCCCATAATCGCGCTGGGTGTCAATCAAAAAGCCTACAGGGCAAGTTGATGAAACTAAATCGATTTTGACGGTTCCGGTAGATGGAAGTGAAATCGAAAAAGTTTTCTTAACTGCTCCCGGGCGGGGCACAATGAATTTTTTCAATTCCTTGTTAATACGCAAAGTTACTTCGCCGGGTGCCGTGAAAATTAACAGTATTTCCAATTCAGCAACAGCACCTTTGAAAAGCTTGCGGATTTTGAATTCTTTTTTTAAAGCAATTCCGCGCCTCATTGGAGCTTGTATCCAGCCGCCGAAAGTTCGCGGCCCATTGTCTAAATACATCATTTTGCCATCTGCCATAGAGACGCTGACACCATTGGGACGAACTTCCCGCATAATCGTCGCTTCATACTCTGTACGATAAATATCATAAGCCATGAAACATAAAAAAGTACTTATGCAGAAAGCTATTATATACGGTGAATATAGATGATGTCGATCATTTTTGCATACGCGCCAGGCGCGGTTGACGAATATGCCGCCGAGAATCGCCATTAAGGGAATTATCGGGGCCCGGAAACGGGAAAGAATATAAAACGCCGCCGTAGCTGAACAATAAGCCAGAATAAAATACATCAATAAGAGTATTTTCAGGTCGTGTTTTTTCAAGCTGCGCCAAAGTAAAATGTAGAGCCCGGCCAAGGCGGGAATAATGATAAACGCGGTTCCCAAAAAACCGCCGTAAGCTAAAAAATCACTCTGTTTCAGAGCCGGGTCAAGAGACACATTATTAGGTATTTCCCGATAATCCCAGAAAAGCAGAAGTTTCCTGTAAGTTAATTCAATATAAGCCAGAGGCTCGCGGTAAAACCATCGCCAGATACGGGCCGGTACACTGATTTTTGAATTTTTGTCCATCCAGACAGCGTAAGAGCGCGGGTATTCCGTCGGCCCCGGGCCCCAGTAGGATTCGCGCCCTCCCGGAGGAGCTTCAGGAGTATTGCCCAGGCTTAATACCGCCGCCGCCGCGGTTGACGGGCCGCACAGTTTGCCGGTCAAAACAGTGTTGCGGTAGGCGAACGGGACCTGCGGCAGGATTATCAGGGTTAAAAAGATCAGCGCAACGGCGCAGCTGCGCAGAATTTTACGGCGTAAAGTGCCTTGCTGATTTTTCACGGCCAGCGAATAAACCGCCAGGGCAATGATCCCGGGAACCAGAAACCACACGTTGCCGCGCGAAAGAATCGCGCAGCTCACTATCAAAGCGCAAATTACCCACGAAATCACTTTGCCGGATTTGAATGCGGAAATTGCCGCGTAAAAAATGAGCGCCAGCCAGAATGCCTGTAAAGTGGCAATGAGCAGGTAGGGGGTATAGAAAATTAAAACCTGCGAAAAGCTTACCATGAGCGCGGCAACAATCGCGGCCTGCCGGTTCCATATTTTCGCGGTGGACAGCCCGGCCAGATAAACCGTCGCGGCGCCGAGCAGGCTCTGGATAATAATTACAGCTCCGGCCGAATAGCCCAAAGTCAGATATATTAAAGGAAGAAAAACGGAGTAATAAAAGGGTTGATAATAAAACTTGTCATGGAAATCGCCTTGCGAAATCGACTCCGCGAGTTTTTTGTAGGTGTACATATCAGTTGCGGGAGAAGGGTAATTAATCGCGTTCCTGCCGAAATTGGCGGCTTGCAAATCATATGCCGCCCCCAGCCGTAATACCAGCGCGCCGAGCGCAATCACGATAAGGGCCAATACAAATTTTTTCTTCATTAAACATTTGAGCATAGATGCATATCTGTCCTGAAATCCTGCGGTTTACTTTCGTGATTTAAACATTCAGCAAATCCTGCTCTTTGGCGGCGAAAATAGTGTCAATATTTTTTATGTACTTATTCGTCAAATCCTGAATCTCTTTGAGCATATCTTTCAAGTCATCTTCAGTAATGGCACTCTTCTTTTGGGATTTTTTCGCAATCTCATTTCCTTCCCGGCGGACATTGCGAATACTGATTTTGGCGTCTTCAGCACGGTTTTTAACTTGCTTGACCAGGGAGGTGCGGCGTTCTTCACTGAGTTCCGGCATAGGCAAACGCAGAACACGGCCGTCATTAACCGGAGAAATCCCTATGTTCGAGGCGTTGATGGCTTTTTCTATTAAAGCGATTGATGATGGATCCCAGGGCTGAATAACCAGCATTCTCGGTTCCGGAACCGTGATTCCGGCAAGCTCTTTCATCCGGGTCGGAGAACCATAATAATCAACTGGTAAGTTTTCGACCAGCCCGGGAGAGGCTTTTCCCGTGCGAACCGCGGAAAAATCACGCTGCATGGCTTCTTCTGTATTCATCATTTCTTCTTCGAGATGATCCACTAATAAATCAATTTCCATATCCATGGTTCGAGCCCCGTTTTATTAATATGTTTCTATAAACAGTACTAGTAAATTTAAGACTCAAGTCGGAAATTTCAAATCCAATAGTACTTTTAATTAGTGATTTACTGAAAAAAACAGTATTTAAACTTACTTTTCACTTGCAGAACCCTTTTGGGGGATTTATACTCTTTGGGGAGAATAAAACAAACTAAACAGTTTCTTTTGGGGAATTAAGGAGCACGACAATGAACATTTTGATTGCTGATAAATTATCATTGAAAGCGCTGGGCAAACTGGAACAAATGGGTGCGCGGGTAACACTTAAGCCTGATTTGACTGCGGAAGATTTACCGGAACACGTAATGGATACTGAGATTTTAATTGTTCGTTCCACGAAAGTTACTGCGAAAACCATTTCGGCGGCGCCGCTGTTGTCGCTGATTATCCGGGCTGGCGCCGGAGTGAATACCATTGACTTGGCGGTTGCCGGCGAACACGCTATTCATGTGGCGAACTGTCCGGGCAAAAACACTGATGCTGTGGCTGAATTGACAATAGGTTTGTTAATTGCCGCTGACCGGCGTATTGTTGACGCATCCGGTGATTTGCGGGCGGGGCGCTGGCGCAAAAAAGAATATGGCAAAGCTAATGGTTTAAAAGGGCGAACTCTGGGGATTGTCGGTCTGGGTGCGATTGGCCGGGCTGTTGCTTCCAGGGCGAAGGGCCTGCAAATGAATGTCCTGGCGTGGTCGCGCAGTTTAACGGACGAAAAAGCGGAAGAATTGGGTATTTGCCGGGCGGATTCGCCTTTGGTGATTGCTGAAAACGCTGATGCTGTTTGTGTTCATTTAGCGGCCAAGGCTGAAACGAAACATTTAATCAATGCCGGATTTTTGGCGAAGATGAAAGACGGAGCAGTCCTGGTCAATGCTGCTCGCGGTGAAGTTGTTGATTCCGCAGCAGTTATGGAAGCGGTTAAGACTAAGGGAATTCGTTATGCGACGGATGTTTTTGAAAACGAGCCGACCGGCGGAGAAGCTGATTTTGCGGCAACGGATTTTGCGGCGCTGATTACGGCTACCCCGCATATTGGAGCATCAACCGGACAGGCTGCCGAAGCTGTTGCCGACGAAGTTGTGCTGATCGTGGATTCCTACCGGCAAAGCGGAAAACCTTTGAACGCGGTTAATGTCTGCGCGAAATCCAAAGCGGTTAAGAGTTTAGTAATCCGTCATTACAATCAAATCGGTGTTTTAGCGGGCGTGCTGGACCAACTCAAAAACGCGGGAATTAACGTTGAGGAAATGGAAAATACTATTTTCGCGGGCGGCCGGACGGCATCTTGTGCATTGCGGCTGGATATTGCCCCAGGTGATGAATTGATCGCGGCTATAGGAAGCGCTGAAAATATTATTCAGCTAATGGTTAAATAGAGAACGATTAGCTCACTATATACTCTCAACCGGTTTCACGTTTATTCATCGCCGCCAGTGTAACTGACGCCGTCTCCGGTAACGGTGTCGACCCTGATCGCACACGGCGGTTCAAAACCGGCCGCACCGCCGACAGCCACATTTTCATCCTGATCGACACCGTCCCCGCTGACGCCGATACCGCCGGCCAGTTCGCCGGCCTTGTACAAAGGCAGGCCGCCGGGGAATTCGATAATGCCTTCAGCACTATTGCTGTTGCCAATCTGCCACAAGGGGCCGCCGGGCTGGGACAGGATGCCGATGGCGCGAGTTGTCAGAGCATTTTCGTTGCTGCTGAAAGCGGCGGCGGTAAACGCCTTGCCCGCGGCGATGCTGATACTGCCCGTCCAGGCATCCGCCATTGAGTTCTGGCCGATTATCCGTCCGTCGCGATTTACTACTACGATATGCATTTTCACAGCCTGCGCTTTACCGCCGGCGTTCACCCGCAGCAGTGAAACTTCTTTTTCCGCGGCCGCCTGGGCCTGGGCGAGAATTTTACGTACATCGCCATTAGTGAGTTGCGCCATGATTAGTTCTCCCTTGTTTGTGTGAGTTTGCTGATAATATAGTCCGCATCTTTGATTTTTACCATAGTACGGTGTATTGTTTTAATAAAAAAATGGAGTAAATAAAATGACGCATCGTGAAATTTTTGATGTCGGCGTTGGCGGTTCCGAGGCCATCAAACAGGTCATTGATATTCTTAGCGCAAAGCCTCAAAGCAATTCAAAGACCGGGCTGATTTATGCCGTATTGGTGAAAATTATCCGGAATTACAAAAATTACTGCCGGGAAGTATTAGAAAAATATTAAAAGAAAAATGTAAACTATGAAAATTATTCGATTTGACAGTGTTGGCGGCGCTTCGGGAGATATGCTCCTCGGAGCCTTGATTGCTTTGGGCGTGGATATTGGGGAACTCAATAATGAGTTGAAAAGTCTGCTGCCGGATAATTTTCTGATAAAAAGCAGGCCCCGGCAGTCGCACGGGATCAATAATGGTATTCAGGCGGAAGTGGAGATTCACGAACCCGCGCCTCAACGCCCCCGTAGTTTCAATGATATAAAACTCCTGGTTGAAAATAGTGATTTGCCGCCGGAAGTTAAAGCGATGAGCTTGAAAGTTTTTAGCACCCTGGCGGAAGCTGAGGGTAAAATACATAATAAACCGGCGGGCGAAGTTCATTTTCATGAACTTGGCGCGGTGGATTCAATAGTTGACATTGCCGGGTGCTGCCTGGCTTTCCATAAACTTGGCGCGGACGCGATATCGCTTTCTTCTCTGCCGACCGGAACCGGGACCTTCAAGTGTCGGCATGGAATTTACCCATTACCCGCGCCGGCTACTTTAGAAATGTTAAAACTCGGTTTGCAATCCGCTCCGACCGATGAACCTTTTGAAATGTTAACTCCGACCGGCGCGGCATTATTGGCGATCTGGCCTAAAGGGGACATTCCGGATAATGCGGTGATTCTCAAATCCGCGAACAGTTTTGGCCATCGCGAGCTCAATAACCGGCCCAATTTACTGCGTGCCAGTTTATATGAGAGTGTCGAAACATCTGGAGCAAAGAGTAAACTGACCGTTTTAGAAACAAACATTGACGATTCCACACCGGAATTGATCGGCTATGTTTTCAATAAATTATTAAGTGCCGGCGCCCTGGATGTCTGGACTCAGCCGATCAGCATGAAAAAACAGCGCCCCGGCGTATTGCTGAGCGTTTTGTGCAAACAAAATTTAAAAGCTGAATTACTGGAATTAATTTTGCTCGAAACAACCAGTTTCGGGGTGCGCGAATACGAAGTAACCCGGCATTGCCTGCAATACCGTTTCGAGGAAAGAGAAACTCCTTACGGCAAAGTACCCATAAAAACAGCATCTTTCAAGGGCAAAGATTTGACGAGTTCCCCGGAATTTGACGACTGCGCCGAATTAGCCGCCAAACACAATATCCCGCTTAAGATAATAATGCAAAAGGCATTATCGTAATGCCTCAGTCAATTTTGGTTGAAATAAGCAAAAGCAATGAAATGATTTTCTCAGCTCCGCAGGAGCGGCTGAACAAGTGATGATTAAACCGCTCCTGTGGAGCTTAATCGGGTTTGTACGATAAACCACCCCGGGTTGCACCCGGGGCTACGGTTAAATCATCCCTGCGGGATTAAAAATCATACATGTATTTACATAAACCAATGTTCAGTGGTAATCGGTCAGTCGACTTTTGGGTCAAAACCCATATCAAGCTGCGATAGAGTCATCTTGGATATCAGAAGCTTCATCTTGAAAAATTAAATGGCGTAA
>VAOY01008825.1_pt1 | contig 14798 bp, 14 predicted proteins | sample 3393881 | NCBI WGS metagenome assembly VAOY01 (sample SAMN08290430, study PRJNA428436) | hydrothermal vent metagenome | isolation source: Deep-sea hydrothermal vent chimney | place: Indian Ocean: Southwest Indian Ridge
ACAGCCGTGGCTACATTGTAGAATCGAGAAAGATGTAGCCGCCTCTGTCTCTAGAGGCGCAAAACTGTTAATGCAGTATATTATTAGTAACTAACTCTTAGGTATTGCAAATTGGTATTGGTGCCCAAGCGGTGCCCAAAAACCATCATTTTGATGGGTTCTAAAAGATGAAATCTAAGCTCAAAAAGAAGCAATAAAAGAGTGGTACCCGAGGAGGGGCTCGAACCCTCACGACCTTTCGGTCAACGGATTTTAAGTCCGTTGCGTCTGCCATTCCGCCACCCGGGCATATCTATGAGACCGTTACTGTATATCAAATTACCTGAATTTCCACAGCTTTTAGATGAAATATTATGATTTCTTATTTGAAATTCTTAAAATCCCCCGGTCAGGTAGTCTTTGATGCGGTATGGATAAAAATAGATGACTAAATTGTTTTCAGGTGTAATGTAGGCTTTGACGATAATCTCATGAATCCGTTTGAACACTTTGTCTTCTTCATAGTCGCGCAATAAAGAACGTAGAATTTTCTGGACCTGCTGTGCCGGCAAAGGAAGATCCCCCGCTGAAATCGATTTAAGATCAAGCTGGACACCTTTTTTATCAAGACCCGGCTTGCCGGACAAAGTCAGATTAATGTATTTTCCGAAAGGCGTGTTAAATTCAGTAGGGAAAGAATATTTAATATCAAAACGGTTTTCTTTGAAAATGACTTTATATGGACGTTTTTTAGGAGTTTTGCCGATTTGACCGGCGCTGAATAAAAAATCACCGATTGAATCGGAATTGGAGATGGTGACAATAAGGGCGTTAACCTCTGCCTGGCTGAGGGTCAGTACACACACTTTTCCCGGTTTGCTTTGCAAAAGCAAAGTTGTTAAACGCTTGATAACTTCAGTTTGATGAAAAATGTGTTTGGGAGTTAAAGGCTCCACGGCATAGGTCTGTGCAGGATCAAAAACTAAATGCACGAACCAGACTAATATCCAAAAAAATAAAAGTGTGAAAAAACCTGAAGAAATCAAAATAATTTTGAGAACTTTACTTTTCTTCAGTTTTTTTCTGTTAGCTTTTTTGGAACTTTTTTTTCGCATTTGAACAATCCTAAGTGATCATGCTCACTTAATTTGAGAAAAAACAGCCGGACGTATGTACACTAAAGCTGTCAGGTCATTATCAAAATCCTTATACTTGCATTCGATAAGTTTTTCAAAGGCTAAATGTTTAACCCAACGTATTTTCGCGAACTCTTCAGGCGGCAGAACAGCCTTGATATTAGCCGAATCATAATCCAAAGCGGCTATTTGCGGATAACTGTTGTCAGCAAAAAACTTTTGTGCCTGCTCATGATTAAGAACTTCTGTCCGGCCGGAAGGAACTGGTTCACCCGCTTGTTTTATCAGCTCAAACAATAAAACTTCTTTGTTGCGGCCGTCAAAAACAGTCACGACTTTATCGCCCTCAGACAGCTCGACAGCACCGGCTAAAGCAACAGCACCCGGCACACAACGGGTTTTAACATCGTTCCGCCCCATAGTTATCCCCGTAATCAAGGCGGCAACTAAACGCATCCCCGTGAAACTTCCCGGGCCGCTGCCTACCGTCCATCTGTCGATTTGCACCGGAGTAATATTGGATCTGTCCATAAGTTCCAATATCCAGTCGCTTAGTCCCGAAGAACTGCGGCCATGCATTGCTTTGTGCTCAGACAATAGTATTTTAGCACTGATGGTTTCCGCTAAAGCGAAACCGGCAAATTTTCCGGATAAATCAATTGCTGCTGAATATTTCAAAGTAAATTCTCATTTTAAAGTTCTTAGACTCTTGCAAAATGTGAACTTTGCAAGAAAGCTATCAGTTGCCAACTCACAACATAATATAACTTACTCTGATTGAAAATACTAATAGAATTAGTATGATGTAGGATTAGATTCCCGGCTTTCTTGAAAATTGCTCTAAATAAGCTATTTTAAAGTGAAATATAGGGAACATAAAACCAAACAAAAAGGATTCTAGAATATGTTAAGCGCATCTGATTTAAGGAAAGGTTTAAAAGTCGAAATTGACGGTGAACCTTGGTTGATTACTGATTTTGACTTTTGTAAACCCGGAAAAGGCACCGCTCTTTACCGCTGCAAGCTGAAAAACATGATTACCGGCAATACTATGGATAGGACTTACCGCTCCGGCGATAAGTTTGAAAAACCGGATTTAGGCGAACGTGAAATGTATTATTCTTACCCTGAAGGCGACTTTTTCGTATTCAGCGATGCTGAAACTTACGAAGAAATGCGGGTCAGCAAAGAGGTTCTGGGTAAAAGTGCGTATTTCATGATTGAAGACAGTTTGTGTACCATATTATTGTTTAACGGCGCGGCGCTTGAGGTAACTTTGCCGATTTTTATCGAAAAAGAAATTACCGAAACTGAACCCGGCGCACGCGGCGATACTGCTACTAATGTTACCAAGCCCGCCAAAATAGATAACGGTTACGAAATTCAAGTGCCGATTTTTATCAATATAGGTGATGTTGTAAAAATAGATACCCGTACAGGCGAATATGCCGAACGGGTGAAAAAAGCCTAGCAGCCTGAAAATGGAAATGCTTAGACATTTGCAAAATATCAAAGCCCGGTTACGCCGGCGTGCCGGGCTTGTTGCTGCAATCCGCGCTTATTTTGACGAGCGGGATTTTATTGAAACCGAAACTCCCATTGTGATAAAAGCACCGGCGCCGGAAGAATACATCGAAGGAATTCCTCTCGAAAACGCTTTCCTGCGGACGAGTCCGGAACTGCAAATGAAGCAAATGCTTTGCGCCGGATACGAAAAGATTTATCAAATCGGCGCTTGTTTTCGCAAAAACGAGTTCGGCGCGCGCCATCGTCCTGAATTCACCATGCTCGAATGGTATGAAGCCAAAATCAATTATCTCCAACTCCTGGAATTCACCACTGGTTTATTGCGCTTTGCCGCGCGGGAAATAAAGGCTTCTTTGCAAATGGAATACCAGGGCCAGGCTATTGACTTAGCCTTGGCTCCGCAGGTCATCACGGTTCGCTCCGCATATAAAAAATATGCCGGGATTGAGCTTGACCAGATAGCGACGGAGGAGGAATTTGACGAAATCATGACTTCTCAGGTGGAACCGAATTTAGGCAGGGGGCGAATGACTTTCCTTATAGATTATCCCGCTGAGCGTGCGGCTCTGGCGCGTTTAAAAACAGACGATTCAGGATTTGCTGAGCGCTGGGAACTTTATCTTGCCGGCATGGAATTGGCCAATGCATACGGCGAACTGACTGACCCGCTTGAGCAGAGAAAGCGTTTTTTGAAAGCTCAGGTGCAGCGGGCAAAGAATAATTTTACAGCTTATCCATTTCCCGATGATTTTTTTAAGGCGCTGGAATCCGGTATGCCGGAATGTTCGGGAGCCGCGCTTGGGGTAGACCGTTTAGCAATGATTTTTACCGATGCCGCGGATATTTCAGAGGTTCGAGTTTAATTGCGGAACGGATTGACACGGGCAAATAAATGAAAATTTGTAATTCGTAGTTATTTGGATATTACTGTTACTGACTACCTAATATAAACTTAATAAACCCGATAAAGTAAATCTATTCTATCGAAGGTGGCGTTCACCCCGCCGCTGAACCGTGTCCGGGAACGTTCCGATGCGATGTATTTTTTCTTTTTTTTGGCGGAAGTGCACGTTTCTCTGGTTTGCATTTAAGTTGAAATAGTATATTGTAGTAAAATATCTGATAAAAACGAATAATCCCGGGGTGAATATATGCCTAAAAAAGTTGCTGTTGAAGAAATCCGGAATACCTTAAATCAAATGGGCGAGAAAGCCTTGGATGCTTCCCGCGCGCTCGCGCTTTTGAGCCCTGAAGCCAAAAATAAATGCCTGCTCCAAATGGCGGATGCGATTGAAGATTCCGCGAAAGAGATTAAAGCGGCCAACCGGAAAGATTTAACCGCGGGTAAAGCCAAAGGGCTTTCCGGGGCGATGCTCGACCGTCTGGAACTGACTGACGCCCGCATTAAAGCTATGGCTGACGGTTTGCGGACAGTTGCCTCGCTTGATGACCCGGTCGGCAAAAAACTTTCTTCCACTATTCGTCCGAATGGAATTAAAATTGATAAAGTATCAGTTCCAATCGGGGTAATCGGTATTATTTTTGAATCCCGTCCGAATGTAACAGTTGACGCGGCGGGGCTTTGTTTAAAAGCCGGGAACGCGGTTATCCTGCGCGGCGGTTCGGAAGCGATTAATTCCAATCTGGTTTTGGCGCATTGCCTGAACCGCGCCGGCGTGATTGCCGGCCTGCCGGACGGAGCGGTGCAGCTGATCCCGATAACCGACCGCCGCGCCGTGGGCATAATGGTGAAAATGGATCAGTATATCGATTTGATTATTCCCCGCGGCGGCGAAGGTTTAATCCGCGCGGTGGTTGAACAATCAACGATTCCAGTGATTAAACATTATAAAGGCGTATGTCATCTTTATGTGGATGTTGATGCTGATCCGGCTATGGCTCTGGAAATTACCGAAAACGGCAAATGCCAGCGTCCGGGAGTTTGTAACGCGCTCGAGACTTTGTTGATTGATGAAAAAATAGCGGCTGAATTTATCCCGCCTTTCGTGGAGATTATGCAAAAAAATAATGTTCAATTGCGTGGTGATGAAGCATTCTGCAAATTGGTGCCGACGGCGAAATTCGCTACTGAAGATGATTTTTATACGGAATATATCGATCTGATTTTTTCCGTCAGAATAGTTCCCGGCGTAGCGACGGCAATCAAACATATCAATCATTACGGTTCACATCACAGCGACGTGATAATTACTGATAATGATGAAACCGCGGACATCTTCCTCCGGGGGGTTGATTCAGCAACGGTTTATCATAATGCCTCAACGCGTTTTACTGATGGCTGCGAGTTCGGCATGGGAGCGGAAATCGGCATCAGTACCGATAAGCTGCACGCGCGCGGACCGATGGGATTAGTGGAATTGACCAGTTATAAATATATCGTTTACGGAACCGGACAAATTAGAACGTGAAAATTTACTCTAAATGACAACAGAAAACTAAAAGTGGAAGATTATTATGCCAAGAGTTAATTTAAAAAGTGGAAAATAATTGAGGAAGAAGAATTTAAAAGTTCGACTCCGGAAAAAGAACAGCAAAAATATATTGAGAAACATCTTTATATTACAAACTGGGTGGATAAACCCAAGCCGCTTAAAGTAAAAGAAAATCAAGAATCAGAATAAGACAAATATATATTGGCTTAACGGGATTAAAGTTCCCTTACAGGGAACGGTTTTGTGTTGTACTTTAACCCACCGCGTTGCGGCGGGCTACGTTAAGAAACCCTGTTGGGGGTTTAAAATCAGCTGACAATGAGAAAGAACGAAAAACGAGGGAAAATGATGAGTAGACGAAGAATTGCGCTTTTTATATTTTTAGCCAGTGTCGCGTTATTTTTAGCCGGCCTGCAGTCTACAGAGTTCGTTAAAATAAACTGCCGTTTCGCATTATTCGTACACGAAATGGCGGAAAACCCTTTGGGGCCGTTTCCGTTGCTGTATGGCGAACCTTATTGTGATTATCCGTCTATTCATACTTATTTAATGTATCTGGCATCGTTTCTGGGCGGAGTGTCGATGTTGACCGCGACTTTACCCAGCGCCCTGGCGGCCGGCGCGGTTATGAGCCTGACTTATTTAATCGGCGCGCGGATGTCTAACAGATTTGGCTTGTTCGCGGTCCTGATACTGGCGGCAAGTTATGAATTCTTATGTATTGCCCGCGCCCCTTCGCCGGATATGTTTGTGGCTTTTTCGACAGTATTCGCCTTTTATCTGATGTATACGGCTGAACGGGAAAATAAAGCCATGCGTTTATTCCTTCTGCCCTTCTTATTTGTTTTAGGTTTCGTGATGCGCGGGCCGATTGGAGCGGTGATTCCGATCGGGGTGGTTTGTGTTTATTATCTCTCTCTGCGGCGTTGGAAAACAGCCGTTGCCGGAGGAGTACTGGGGACATTGGTGCTGACGTGCTGCTTAATGCTTTTTATTATAATTATCCACCGATACGGCGGTAGGGAGTTGGTTAAACAGTTTCAACAGGCACAGGTCGACAGCCGCATGTCCAGCGGCAAACCATTCTGGTTTTACTTCAGCAATGCGCTGGGTTCTTATTCTTTAGCTTATCCGCTGGGTTTTTTAGTAATGGGAACTTATGTCTGGATTGAGCGGAAAAAGTATTTTGCGAAAGCGCCTAAGAACAGTTATGCCGCTTTGCGTCAAGGCCTTACTGCCTGGTTTCTGGTTATTGTCCTGGGAATGAGTATTCCCGGCACCAAACATTTGCGTTATGTTGTCGCGGCAGTACCGGCGGCGGCTTTATTGTCGGCGTTTTTGTTTGTGAATCCCGACAAACTGCAAATATTCAAAAAAGTACGTGATATTTTCCTGAAAATTTGTTGTGTCGTACCCTTTGCCGCTTTAGGGATTGTCGCGATCGGAGCTATAGTGCTGAAAATTTTAGAACTTGATATTCCGGTACCCGTATTTTTGCCGGCGATAATGTTTATGGTTTTGGGTTTCGCTATGATTGCGGGGACGCGCAAAGTGAAGGACATGGACAAAATAATGTTCATCGTCGCGTTGACCGCGATGACGTTTTTCGTTATCAAAATAATGTTGATCGAACCGATTGAAACCTACAGTGAATCTTCATACAAATTCGTTAAACAAATAGAAAAATTACGTCCGGCAGGCAGCAGATTAACTTTTTGCGGAATCGGGCCTGATGGCGAAGATTTAAAATATATCGTCAATTTAAAGCCGCGCAGCAAGTTTTATATTCCAATTTTTGTCGCCCTGGACAAAAACGAAGAACTGCTCAAACTGCCGTCCGGAACTTTAATTGTCTTCAAATCCAGCAAAACTAAATTCATAAAAACGGAAGTCAGAAAACGCCTTCAGGAAGTAGCTAAAGGCAAACTCGGACACAGAAAATGTACATTGTACAGATTACTGAAATAATCTCAATACTGACCTTCTCTACCCCGATCTTATGTGATGATACTGTTAGCGGACTATTGTTTTTTGGTTAGTTTAACACAAGTTGATTTGTTAGGTTCTTGTTAAAATCAATACAGGCTGTTATATTTAGGTTGAAACGGGATATTAATGTATATCCCGAAACTGTAAACAAAAGAAGGAAAGAAAATATGGCTCATAATTCAGCCGAAATTAAAAGCTTGACCGGGAAAAAAGGATTCATTTGCGATATGGACGGCGTGATTTATCATGGCAACAAACTTCTGCCGGGCGCCGCTGAATTCATTGAATGGTTGAATGAAAATGATAAACGATACCTGTTCCTGACCAACAGCAGCGAACGTTCTCCCCAGGAACTGCATGAAAAACTCCTGCGCCTGGGAATAAACGTATCTAAAAAACACTTTTACACCAGCGCCCTGGCGACCGCGGATTTTCTCAGCCGGCAGCATCCAAACTGTACAGCATACCTTATCGGCGACGCCGGTTTGATCAACGCGCTTTACGAAAAGGGTATCTCGATGAACGACAGCAACCCTGATTATGTGGTTGTCGGCGAAACCCGCACTTACGGTTTTGAACGCATTGAACACGCTGCCTTGTTAGTACAGCGCGGCGCGAAACTCATCGGCACGAACCCGGATTTAACCGGCCCGACCGAAAAAGGCATTGTCCCGGCTACCGGGGCCCTCATCGCGCCAATTGAACTGGCATCGAACTGTAAAGCTTATTTTGTCGGCAAACCCAACCCCCTGATGATGCGGCGCGCGGTTAAGACTTTAGGCTGCCACAGTGCTGAAACCGTTATTATCGGGGATCGCATGGATACCGATATTATCGCCGGAGTCGAAGCCGAAGTGGACACCGTCCTGGTCTTGAGCGGCGTCAGCGACATCAATACTTCGAAACAGTTCGCCTACCGCCCGCGACACGTTTTTACCGGCCTGGCAGAGATGATAAAACTGATAAAAGCCTGAATATGCTTTTTGCCGCTTGAAAAAACTGTAAAGCACAATAGATTTAGTTATTTTATATTTTAAACAAGAAATAATTTGTGCTTATCAAAGGTTAATCAGTATGCCGTTCAGTTCAGAAGAACATTTGACTTATCCCGTTATTATCATGCGCACCGGCGGACTTGACGGCGTTGCTCTTCAGGCGCGCGAATACCGGCATCTTTTAAACAAGCTGGACATTAACGTCCATGTCATTACCGGGCGCTGCCGGACGAAATTCGCGCCGGCAAATCCTATCGGGCATCAACAGACAGTTGTTTCACGGCTGGATTTCCATTATCATGATTCAATGCTGCTCTTCGCCAATCAATTCACCCGCGGCCCCGAAACGATGGGGATTGAAAAAATATCCGACGCCCACTGGCTTGAATTGTTTGAGTATCATAAAGAAAAAATCTTTCAACGTATTGATAAAATACTCAACAGCATTTCACACAATACCCCGGTATTGATTTATAATCTGGTTTCGCTGCGCCACGCCCAGGCGGCCGCGGCAGTGGCTCTTTTGGAAATTATGCGGAAACACTCAAACCGCGCTTTCATCAGCCATTCCGCCGACCCTGACGCCGAACGTCCGGAAAAAATTGACCGGATCAAGGATTTTGTGTTGGAAAGGATTTCCGCGAATCCGGCGGGAGAAGAATATTCCGGCGGCCCGTATAATCTGGCTAATCTCTACCATATTGTCCTGAACCCCACCCAGCACCGGAGTTTTTTGAAAAAATATAAAATTCATCGGGACCATATATTTGAAATTCCGGATTTTTTGGATTTCCCGTCTTCAGAACCGCTTATCAGGCTCGCGCCGCGGAAAATCTTTGTCAAATATTTGACCGACCGCAAATTGAAAAGCTGCAAAAACTCTTATAAGTATGTAAAGGGACAGGTGGATAAAAATACTTTGATTTTTGTTTCACCGGTCCGGCCGGTTTACCGCAAACGCCTTAAAGAAGCCATGCTGCTCGCTCAAGAATACGCTTACAGTCGTGGTAAGGAAGCTATTTTCATTGTTACCCACCCCAACAATGACGACAAACAATATTTCGCTAAAACTATTCAATTCGCCGAAAAAATTAATTTGCCGTATTACCATTTAGGCAAAAATTTCTCGCTTGAAACTTTGGATCTGGTTTATGAAAATCTCGCCTCCTTCAGTTCCGTCGGCATTATCGCCAGTTCCGCCGGCGGCTGGGAAAACGCTCTCAACGAAATGGCGCGTTTCTGCATTCCATTCTGCATGGATTCAAAATTGAACTCCTTTAAACCTTTGACTAAGGAAATCGGCATAAAAACCCACGGCATGGATTTCTCCCTGATTACTCCCGCAGTGGAAAAAGTCAAAGCAGACAGCTATGAACCCGGCCAATCAGCATCCCTGCCGTTTATGCGGGACGCTTTTAATTGGATAGATAAAATGTTTGCCCCCGCAAAGCGCAGAAAACTTGTCGAACATAATTTTCACAAGGCTTATGATTATTTGTCGCACGACGCCACTCTGCCGAAACTGGTAAAAAGCATCGAACATGTTTATATGCGGCATAATTTGGCAAAATAAGAAAATCAAGCTTTATTGCAGCTTCAGTGTAAATTATTTTATTTCTAATCATCCTTTAACACAATTCTAATACTTCTGCGCTAAACTTACTGCAAAACCCGATAACGGGAAAGTTAATAAGTAATCTTAAAGGAGATTTCAGCATGAAAAAAATGTTAACGGCAGGAACTACGGCGCTTATCGCTTTATCCTCATTCGCAAGCCAGGCCGCAACGCTGAACGGTGCCGGCGCGTCTTTTCCGGCTCCGGTTTACCGGGTATGGACTTACAACTACAAACAAGCGACAAAGGCAAAAGTCAATTATCAGTCGGTCGGTTCCGGCGCCGGCATCAATCAGATAAAATCCAAAACAGTTGATTTCGGCGCGTCTGATAAACCCCTGAAAAAAGCCGAGCTTGACAAATTCGGTTTAATGCAGTTCCCGATGTTGATGGGCGGCGTTGTCGTCGTCGTTAATATTACCGGGTTCAAAAACAATCAGCTTAAGCTTGACGGCCGGACTTTGGCGGATATTTTCAGCGGTGAAATCAGGCAGTGGGATGCTCCTGAAATTACCCGCCTGAACCCCGGTCTTCAAATCCCGTCAGTTCCTATTACGGTCGTACACCGTTCCGACGGTTCCGGGACTACCTGGATTTTTACCAATTACCTCTGCAAAGTCTCGCCCAAGTGGAAAAAACAAATCGGCAACGGCAAATCAGTAAAATGGCCGGTCGGGCTCGGCGGACAGAAAAATCCGGGCGTGGGCAATAACGTGAAAAGAATTCCCGGCGCTATCGGCTATATCGAATATACTTACGCCGTAGAATCCAAAATCACTACAATCCAGCTCAAAAACAAAGATGGAAACTTCGTTAAACCGAATATGAAAAATTTCCAGGCGGCCGGTACCAGCGCGGACTGGAAAAATGCTCCCGGCTATTACATGGTGCTTACCAACAAACCCGGCGCCGGGTCATGGCCGATTACCGGTGTAACTTACATCCTGATCTACAAACAACAAAGCACTGTGGCCAAAGCCAAAGCCTTGTTGAAATACTTTGACTGGTGTTACAAACAGGGAGCTTCCGCGGCGGCAAGCTTAAAATATGTGCCGATTCCCCGTTCCGTTGTGGCCATGGTGGAAAAAAGCTGGGCAAAAGAAATACGCGTTAACGGTAAAGCTCTTAAATAATAAACATGGCAAGCGTGAAGAAACAATTGATAAACCCGGAATTGTCTGACCGGCTTTTCCGCTTTATATGCGCCGGGGCGGCATTGCTGATAAGCTTATTGTTAATCGGCTTTCTCGGACAACTGTTTTATTATGCCATGCCGTCAATCCGGCACTTCGGTTTCCAGTTCCTGGCCTCCTCGGACTGGGACCCGGTAAACAATGTTTACGGAGCCCTGCCGGCGATCACCGGGACTTTGCTGACTACGGCAATAGCCGTAGTAATTGCTGTACCGGTAAGTTTCATCGTCGCGATGTACCTGGTTGAAAGCGCGCCGCCGTATTTGAGTATTCCAGTCAGTTACGCGCTGGACTTGTTAGCGGCGATTCCGAGTATTATTTACGGCATGTGGGGATTATTTGTTTTCGTCCCTTTCATGCAGGATTCCATTTTGACGCTTTTCGGTGTCGAATATAATGGTTTCGGTTTTTTAACCGCCGGCATTATTCTGGCTTTAATGATTCTGCCGTTTATCTGCGCGGTAATGCGTGATGTTTTCAAACTGGTCCCGCCCGTGCTCAAAGAAGCCGCGTTTGGAGCCGGCGCCACCCATTGGGAAGTTACTTATGACATCAGCATGAAATATGGGGCCAGGGGTTTGCTCGGCGCGGTATTTCTTGGGCTCGGACGCGCCGTAGGTGAAACGATGGCTATACTTTTCGTCATCGGCAATGTTCAAAATCTGCCGGAATCACTTTTGGGCAGCGGAACAACTATCGCGGCGACGCTGGCGAACAATTTCGGCGAAGCTGAAGGTATTCTGAAAAGCAGTTTGTTTGAGTTGGGCCTTATACTGTTGATTATGTCGCTGGGGGTTCAGGCGTTCGCTCAACTTTGGCTGAACCGCGTCAGCAGACAAATGGGAGAACGCTGATATGAAACGACGCGGCATGGCCTTCAGAAAAATGTTGAACCTGGGCATAAAGCTCTGGTCAATATTCTTTGTTATCCTTGTCATCGCGATAATACTCTGGATACTTTACACAGTATTCAGTTCGGGCTTAAAGGCTTTCAGCTGGTCATTTTTTACCGAGCCGACCAAACCTTACGGAATACCCGACGGCGGAATCGCCAATGCCCTGCTGGGCACTTTGCTCATTACCGCCGGTGCGGTCGTTATCGGAGTGCCTCCGGGAATTTTAGGGGGGATTTACCTTTCGGAATTCGCTAAGGAAAGCAAATTAAGTAAGTATATAAGATTTTCAGCAAACGTCATGATGGGTATTCCTTCAATTCTCTGCGGACTGTTCGTTTATGCTTTGCTGGTTTACACGACTAAACATTTTTCCGGTCTGGCAGGATCGGTGGCGCTGGCGATAATTATGTTTCCGGTAGTATTGCGGACCAGTGAGGATATGCTGCAAATGGTTCCGGATTCCCTGCGCGAATCGGCTTTGGCCTTAGGCGCCCCGCGTTGGCTGGCTATTTTCAGCGTTGTCTGCCGCGCCGCGAAAAGCGGCCTGGTAACAGGAGTTTTATTAGCTGTCGCCCGGGTTGGCGGAGAAACCGCCCCTTTGTTGTTTACCGCATTATGGAGTGACGACTGGCCCTTTCATTTTTTCTCGGAACCGACCTCCAATCTGACCGTAACCATAAACGAATATGCCACAAATTCGCCATTCGAAGTCATGCAGACCAGAGCCTGGGGAGCCGCATTAGTCATAAGTGTCGCGATTTTGACCCTGAATGTATTTTGCAGAATTGTTTTTAAAGATAAAAAAGGAACTTAAAATTTTATGTTAAATCCGGAAGGTCAAAAAAATAAGATTTCCACATATGATTTGAATTTTTACTATGGGAAGCATCAGGCATTATTCAATAATACTCTGGATATTCTGGAAAAGCGCGTTACCGCGGTAATCGGGCCCTCCGGCTGCGGAAAATCCACATTTTTGCGCTGTTTCAACCGGATATTCGAGCTTTACCGGGAGCAGCGCACTGAAGGTGAAATTATAATTGATGGAGAAAACATTCTTGACAAATCAGTTGATATTCTGGAATTGAGGCGTAAAATCGGAATGATATTTCAAAAACCCACTCCTTTTCCTATGTCAGTCCTCGACAACGTCGCTTACGGACTCAAGCTGCACTTCAAGTTGAACCGAAAAGAAATCGGCGAACGGGTCGAAAAAGCTTTGATAGGCGCGTCCCTCTGGGACGAAGTCAAAGACAAACTCAAACGAAGCGGCATGACTCTTTCCGGCGGCCAGCAGCAGCGTTTATGTATTGCCCGCGCCATCGCCACTGAACCGGAAATTCTGCTTATGGATGAACCGACATCCGCCATTGACCCGGTCGGGACACTCAAAGTCGAAGACTTAATCGAAGAGCTCAAGACCAAATTTACTTTGGTCATCGTAACGCATAATATGCAGCAGGCTGCGAGGATTTCTGATTACACCGCGTTTTTTTACCAGGGCAAAATAATCGAATATAATCAAACGCAAAAGATTTTCACCAGTCCCGAACAGAAACAGACAGAAGATTATATAACCGGACGTTTCGGTTGATAAGGTACAGTCAAAGATATTATGAAAAATATGAAAAGTGTATAATGTAGCTCAAGCGTCTCGCTTGTGAATATTCTCAAGCGAGACGCTTGTGCTACATTGATTAAAAATACATTTTTCTGAATGGAATTTTCGCGCAAAAGCAGGGAAAAGAACTCTGTTTAGCGATAAATATATGATAATCAACAATATAGAGTATTATTTCAATGTAACGATTTGACAATAACCGTTGATAAACAAGGAAATGATTATGAAAGTACATTTGCATAAAGAAATAGAACATTTGAAAAAGGATATTTTAATTCTCGGTTCAATGGTCGAAAGCGCGTTAAGACATGCGGTGGACGCGGTTATTGACAAAGATGTCGGTAAAGCTGAAAAAATTGTAGAAAACGACACTTACGTTGACCGCCGGGAAATCGAGATCGAAGAAGAATGTTTGAAGATTCTGGCTTTGTATCAGCCGGTCGCGACGGATTTGCGTTATGTCGTCGCCTGCCTGAAGGTTAATAACGAACTCGAACGCATCGGTGACCTCGGAGCCAATATCGCCCGCCGCGTTCTGGCTATCGCGGACAGCCCGGATATCGAATTATGCGTGGATTTTGAGCCGATGATGGACATTACCCGTCAAATGCTTAAACGCGCTTTGGATTCATTAATTTACATGGATGTTGACCTGGCAATGGAAGTTATGGCGCAGGATGATATTGTCGACGAATATAACAGCAAAATGTTTACCGACCTGCAAAAGTACATCCGCGCCAATCCCGAGCGAACCGAATATTACATAAATTTGTTAAATGTCTCACGCCATCTCGAACGCATCGCGGATTGTGCCACTAATATCTCTGAAGACGTGATTTACATGATAAAGGGGGAGATTGTCAGGCACGGTAATCTGGAGAAAAGATAAGCGGCTGCGCCGGTATTTTGAACATCGAACGTTCATTCATTTGTAATTTTTATATATTTATTCAGATCATAGACTTCGTCATTACCGAAATGCAGCTTCAAAGTCATTTTATATTCTTTATCGCCTGACTCATCGCCGGGGCTGGAGAGAAGGGGATTTACTATTTTCACATAAGGAAGCTCGTAAGAATGCTTCCCGGCTTCAAGCACCAGTTTCAAGGACGGACGTAATTCATGATTGTCAACATGCACTGAGGCAATCAGAATTTGCACTTTAGTACAAGCCGCGTGAATAATGGGCCTTATCGTCGCTATCTTTTCCCCGCAGTCATAATCAATCGCGTATTCAACCGCACTGATATGAATATCCGTTTTTTTGAAAACCATAAAACTCTCCCGCTGATGACTAACCCAACTTCCGCGGGTAAAAAAAAGCGAAAAAAATTTCCGCCTCAAAATTTTATTTTTTTAATTCTGTAAAAAACGTAAACTGTTGATTAGCAACA
>VAOY01030445.1_pt1 | contig 14771 bp, 14 predicted proteins | sample 3393881 | NCBI WGS metagenome assembly VAOY01 (sample SAMN08290430, study PRJNA428436) | hydrothermal vent metagenome | isolation source: Deep-sea hydrothermal vent chimney | place: Indian Ocean: Southwest Indian Ridge
GATGGTACTGCATATTTGACTGTGGGAGAGTAGCACGGTGCCGGGATTTTATTTTACAGGGCTTTAAGAGATATGCATCATCTCTTAAAGCCCTTTTTTTTGGGAGGGAGCGAGGGAGGGAGAACACGGATGGACACGGATAGACACGGATGGACACGGACAGTGAAACGCTCCGCGAAGGTCATTTTTTTTAGTCGAAGCTTATTTCGCCGAAACATTCCGGCAAATGGAAGTTCAGTTCACTTATCGGCTGCCATGACGCCCAGTGCGGATGGGACGTTTGATCGGCGCATTTGTATAGATTGGCACGCCAGATCTGGCCGGAGATTTCAGCGTCCCGCATACCGGTGGTTTTCCGGAATACCGTAAAGGGGATGAAAAAGCCGCGGCGCCAGGTAACGGGCTCAGTGATTTCCGGCTCCACTACCGGCGGCATGGTGGTGAACTGCCGCATTCCCGCGATATCATCCTCCGTTAATATTTTGTAGTCCGCAAAACCATTGTCGCTTCGGCGGGCATCCACAACTTGAAATACCAGCATATTGCCGCCGCAATTAAATTCAAAATTCAAATAACCTCTGCCGTCCGCCGGGCCGACGAAAAATTCAACGCAGCTGTCCCGGCAGACATTCTCCTGGAATTCTGTTGAAACAGATCTTACATACTGGTCTTTCACTTGAAACAGGCCGTATATGCCTTGTTCGTTATAAAGAAGTTTACATTGCGTTTCGGGATGATGGTCACTGCTTCGGTCACGGAAAATATTAATATCAATAACATTGGCGCCGCCCCAGACAGCTCCATCCCATGAATCCTCTAATTTTACATTTGCGGCGCGTTTGATGATGTAACTCATTTCTCGATATCCTTTTCTAATTCTCGTGGTGAAATTATTTTGACAAGCTTAAAAGCAAATTTTCCATTTGCTTTCTTAATTATTTTCTTGATGAAAACTGCTTTTACGGCATCGCCCCGGGCGTTAATGCTGGTATTGCCGCTTACGCCGGGATAGTTTTTTATCTGATACAACCCGCTTCTGATGTCGGACGGGGATTTTGATAATTTGAGTGCCTTGATTGCGATTCCCAAGGCGTCGTAGGCTTGGGCGGAATCAGCATCCGGTATTGAACCGGTGCGCGCCTTGATTGATCTTACGAATTCTTTCACGCCCGCTAATTTGGATTCAGGAGAAAACATTGATGTTAAAAAAGATGGTTCCGGATGCGGGCCGCAATTATTAAAAAGTTCCTGATGGTCCCAGCCGTCACTGCCGAGAAGAACTCTATACACACCGTGTTTTCTGGCTTCATTCAGTATAATACCCGCATCGGGGATATCGCTCGGCGCGAAGATTGCCGCTGTATCAATTTGTTTAAATTTCTTCATCTGACGCGCTAAATCATTAGTGTCGCTGTGGTAGCCTATTTCCTTGACCATCTTTCCAGACATTTTTTTGAAAGTCGAGGCAAAGGCGCGTCCAAGGTCGCGTCGATAAGTAACCCGGTCATTTAAGTCAAGTAACACTCCGGCAGTATTATACATTTTATCCTTGTAGGCAAAAATGGCCATTGCTTTGCCCTGAAGACTATCATTAAAACAGGAACGGAACATATAGGAATTGCGTTCTGTTACGATATTGCCGGTGGCGATAGTCAGCAATACCGGTAGTTTTGCCGCGGCGGCCATTGCTTTTATGGCAAGGGCATTGGCGGTGGAACAGGCAGCGATAAGCAATGTTATGCGCTCTTTTTCCACAAATCTCTGCATCGCCTGCCGGGAGCCCTTAAATGAACTCTTATTGTCAATTATCACCAGTTTTATCTTTTTTCCCCTTACCGGCCCTCTCCTGTTGATTTGGTCGTGGGCAAGAAAGATTCCGGCGAGCGTTTTTTCGCCGCTGAAGGCGCGTTTGCCGGACAGGGGCAGAAGTACTCCAATTCGTGTTTCCCGGCCCGGCGGGGATGGAGAAAAAATGGTGCAGGCGCTAAGTGATAACAAAAAAATACTGACTAAGGGCATAAAAACGATTCTCATCTTTTGTTCCTCTGTTTTTTTAGCTTGAGCTGTTTGTGATAAAATTATCACCGAATAAGTACAAGCGCAACCCGGTAAAGGAAATAATTCTGATATATTTTGCTTGAAACGGGAGACTTTTCATTTTGAATGATCCCGGTTTTGTTTAGCGTGAAAGCAAAATTTCCCGCGAATTGCCTGATCCGGCTTGCAAATATTAGTTTTCATATTAGATTATATGCTAGTGTACTAACGAACTATTATGCAAAGGGAAATAATGCACACTTTGACAATTATTAATCCCGGACATTTTCACGCGGCCTTGACTTTGCGTGAAATGCATCCCGCCTTGAACAAAGACGTTTATGTTTATGCGGAGGAAGGGCCGGAGCTTAAAAGTTTTATCCGTCTGGTCAGGTCATTCAACAGCCGCGCGGACAATCCGACTTCATGGAATTTACATGTTTACGCGGGTTCGGATTTTCTTGAACGCGCGGTCGCGGAAGCCGAAGGTGATATAGCTGTTTTCGCGGGTAAAAACAACCGCAAGATTCATTACATCAATGCCCTGCACGATGCCGGCATAAAAGTTCTCAGCGACAAGCCATTGACCATCAATCAGCGCGGCGTGGAAATCCTCAAGGAACTTTTGACCGATGGCGCGGAAATTGATGATATCATGACTGAGCGCTATGAAATTACTTCAATACTCCAGAAAGAACTTATCGCGGACAAAGATATTTTCGGGGAACTGCTTAGTGATGGCGACGAACCCGCGATTGTCAAAGAAAGTGTTCATCATCTTTTCAAGAATGTCAACGGAAAGCCTTTAGTCCGCCCCGCCTGGTATTTTGATGTCAACATGCAGGGCGAGGGCATTGTCGATGTTACTACTCACCTGGTTGACTTGATACAGTGGATGATTTTTGACGGGGAGGAATTTGATTTTACCGCGGACTATGAGCTGTGCAGCGCAAAACGTTGGCACACGGACGTCCCTTTAGACAAATTTGCCTTAATTACCAGGCAAAAACGCTTTCAGCGTGAAATCATGGCCAAGGTAAAAAACGATGTTCTCCGGCTTTACTGTAATGGTGAATTTACTTACAAATTAAAAGGCGTGCTCGTCAAGCTGTCGGTGACCTGGGCTTTGGAAGCTCCGAAAGGCGGCGGGGATACGCATTATTCAATTATGCGCGGCAGCAAAGCGGATTTGATTATCGAACAAGGCCCGCAAACCGGCAATAAACCTGAACTCTTTGTCCGGGCGCATGGTGATATTGATGAAATGGCATCTTTGTTGAAAGCCGCTGTCGAGAAGCAGGGACGCGAAGGTGTTGAAGTCGTTCGGGACGGTGAACGCCTGCGTCTTGAAATAGCAAGTGAATTACGCACTACTCATGAGGAACATTTTGCCGCGGTCCGCAATAATTTTATTGCCTGCCTCGACGGGGAAAAAAAGTTTCCCGCTAATCTGAAAAGTGCGCTTATCGCTAAATATTCGCTGCTGGCGGCAGCGCATAATTTTGCCGCATAAAAATAATTGCTTGTAATCCTTGAGTTTTAAGGGTATTTTATGATTAAGAAACATAGGATTTAAATTTGCATATGTCTAAGCCGAAAACTTACATTGTTACAGTTGTGGATGATTTGAAGCTTTACGATAAGTCCGTAAAATCCAATCAATACATGAAAAATTGTTCATTAATTACTTATGACAACACGCAGGAAAATATAAGTATTGCTCAACGTTATAATGATTTTCTTGAAAATCATCTTAAGAAAATTTCGCCCAGCAGCTGGATAATATTCTGTAACCAGGGCTTCAGTTTTCTGGAGGAGTTCGAGAAAATTCTTAAAAGTTTGGAACCGAATATCATTTACGGTGTCGTGGGGGCTGAAACCAGGCGAAGATTTTCGTGGCGGCGTTTCCGCTTCGGCAATGAAATAATCAAAGTCGGCGGTGTGTCGGATGACCGGGATTCCGCCCCGAAAGTGTATTCCCGCAAAGAACGGAAGCATAGACAAGTTGATACTATTGACAGTTGCTGTATGATAATTAACGCGGAACTGCTGCAGGATTTCCATTTAAATTTTAACGAACAACTGCCTTTTTATTTTTTTGTGGAGGAATTCTGCCTGGCGGCTTTCTATAAATACAAGATCAAGTCTCATGTTTTACCGCTGAACGCCTTTTATGTTTTTCCCGAGGAGTTTCCTCCTGAATATTACGAAAGCAAAGATTATCTCAAAGCTGAATACCATTTAAATAATTTTGCCAGCTATAATACGGTGGAGCTCCATCCCACCAGATACAGTCTTGACAACATGGTCGAAACAGTTGTCGAAACAGTTGTCGGCATCTGCCGGGACTGATTTCTTTAAAGGAATGGAAATACTATGAGTATTCTGCTGACAAACTGCCATGTTGTTTCACCTGACTATGATGCTGAAAACGTCGCTGTTCTCATCGCAGGGGATAAAATAAAACAGCTTTATCCCGCTGCTTCCGTCCTGCCTGAAGCTGAGCAGATTATTGACGCGGCGGGCCAGATGGTGGTGCCCGGTTTTATTGATGTGCATTGTCACGGGCGTTCCGGTTTTGACTTTAGCGACGCGACGCAGGAAGCAATGGATACAATCGCCGTTGATAAACTTAAAGAAGGCGTAACGAGCTGGTTGCCGACTACTTTGACTTTAAATGAAGAACAATTGGCGGCAGCTTTGGAAACGGCGGCGGTTTACGTCAAATCCGGCAGAAAAGGCTGTAAAATCCCCGGCGTTCACCTTGAAGGGCCCTTTATCAATCCATGCTGCCTGGGCGCTCAAAACCCGGATTACCTGCGTTTGCCGGACATTGAGGAAGTCAAACGCCTGGCTCGTATTTTTCCGGTTTGCAAAGTATCCTACGCGATCGAAGTTGAGGGCGGGGCCGAATTCGCGGCGCAGCTTCTGGCGGAAGGTATAACTCCTTCATGTGTTCACAGCGCGGCGAAGTATTCCGAATTCAAGGAAGCCGCTGAAAAAGGTTTGAAAAATTTAAGTCATTTCTGCAATCAAATGAGCGCTTTGCATCACCGGGACATCGGCCTGGTCGGAGCGGGACTGTTAAATAAAGAAGTTTTCATTGAATTGATTTGTGATACTCTGCATATTTGCCCGGATATGATCGAATTGATTTTTGCGCTTAAAGACACCGGAAAAATCCAGCTTATTACTGATGCGATGTGCGCCGCCGGTATGGCAGACGGCGAATATTCCGTCGGCGGTCTGCCGGTAATTGTTGCCGGAGGAGCCGCGCGTTTGAAGTCAAACGGAGCGTTGGCGGGCAGTACTTTGGAAATTTGCACGGCCCTGAAAAACATTGTGGAGATCACCGGGAAACCTTTATCCGAATTAATCAAAACGACTTCATGGAATCAGGCTCAATCACTTGGTCTGAACAAACTCGGCAGGATTGAACCCGCTTATTTCGCGGACATTGTTTTCCTGTCCGACGACTTCAAGCCAACGAAAGTTTTCGTCAACGGCGAACTGTGCCCGGGGTGGAAAATATAAAGCCCGGATGCGTAATTACAGCACTGCGCCCATTTTTTTTAGCCTTTCTCTGACTTTGATTCCATTGAGTCTTGCCGGGGTGACCTGTTGTTCCGTCGCCATTGCGGCGGCGACACCGGCGGCTTGGCCGATCGAACACGCCGCCGGCATTATTCGCATACTGCCGTGGAGTGCGTGGTCAACGGAAATCGGCCTGCCGCCAACTAATAGATTTGAGATATCTTTAGCCACAATGCAACCATAAGGGATTTCGTACCAGTCATTTTTCGCCATGCTTTTAATGATTGTACCGCTTCCAGTGGGGCTGTGGATGTCAATTGGGTATCTGACTTTGCAAATAGCGTCCGGATACTTTTTTGCCTGTTCAAAAGTATCAACTCCAACATAATCAATACCAAGGACCCGACGGGATTCCCGCACCCCGATATGGTGAGCTATTGAATGAATTCTGCTGTTTTCAAAACCGGAAACATGCCGCTTGAGAAATTTAAGATACTGCCGGAGCTGTTTTCTGCCTGTAATTTCGGCGTCAGAAAGTTCCAGCCCGTCAATCGCGCTCTTTTTTACCACGCGAGTAGTGTTGAAATGAATGGTGTCTTTTTCAGGTGTGATGAACCATAAGACGTTTTGCCGCGGGCATTGAATTTCTCCCCGTGCTCTGGCCTCATCGTACAACGCGCTGATTTCTGAACGACCAGGCATTCTGTTTGCGTCAACTCCAGCAATTTTGAAACATAAAGTCATTGGTTGACACAGACCGTCTGCATTGCCGTATTCGTATTCACAGCCAGCTTTGGCCGCCAAATCCGCGTCCCCTGTGCAATCAATAAAAACTTCAGCTTTCGCGGTGCTGAGGCCGGATTTTGAAAATAAAATCAGCGAATCAATTTTGCCGTTTTCAACTACTGTATCGAACAAATGATGATGATATACCAATCTGACCCCCGCATCAAGACAAAGGTCTTCAGCGGCCAGCATCGCTCCGTCTTTGGAATAACTGGAACGGGAAGTTTCAACATCCGCATCCAGTTTGCCATCGTAATCAGGTTGATATTTGCGCATGGCGTCAATCCAGTCAGCGTAAATGGGTTTGTCTAAGGTTTTTTTGTCAATATGATTGGGCATAAAGGGAAATACTTCCCCGACAGAAGCCATTCCGCCGAGACATCCGTAACGTTCAATCAACACTGTATCAGCTCCGTTACGAGCCGCCGCCGTCGCCGCTCCAAGTCCACCGGGACCGCCGCCAATTACAATTACTTCCGCTTTTACTGTTACTGGAATTTTTTGATCTACCAAATAATCTACAGTTTCAACATTCATATTAACACCTTAAATTTGTTTAAAATTGTTTATACTATAGAAAATAATGCTTTTTTATTAAAACTTTTATGGACATTTCAATAATTATCATGTATTTTTCAATAAATGAAAAATAAAGAAAATAACAAAGAAATACTTTTATCGGCAATAAAGGCATTGGAAAAAATTTTCAAGTGCTCTGTTACGATGCACGATTACTCTGGTCAATTGCGGCATTATTTTCCCCATCTTCCCCATTATCATCTGAACCCGTTCTGTACAATAATCAAATATAAAATGCCCGAATCCATCCCTACCTGTATCGCTTTTGACCGGGACAGTGTGCAAAGAAGATTAACGAGTAAGCCAAAAGCGTTTTTAAAGCTTTGTCATCATGGAGTATTGGAAGCGGTGATCCCATTTTTTCTCGAAGGCAAAGTGTCCGGCGCCATGTTCATCGGCCCGTTCATCCGACATTCCCGAACTTTACCGCCGGATGTTCTTAGGGCCGGGAATAAAAAACTTAACAATTCTTTACTGAAATCACAAAAATCAAATTTACCTGAAATTGACCATGAAACGGTAAAAAGGCTTTTTGCTTTCGGCAGCTTGATATCTTCTTACATCGAAAAATTAATATCTCAAAGTAAAGATTCCGTTTACGGGCGCAGTTCTTCGCGGGCTGAAAAAATTACTGCATTCATTGACGCCAGGTTCAAAAAAAACATTTCCATCGGTGACCTGGCGCAATCCTTATTTCTCTGTGAATCCAGAACTTCTCAATTAATAAAAGCTTCATTCGGCAAAAATTTTCCAGAATTACTAATGCTTCGCCGTTTGGAACATGCTAAATCGCTTTTAGAAAATTCCATGTTCAGTATCGAAATAATCGCCGCGCATTCAGGTTATAATGATCCGGCTTATTTTCACCGGGTGTTCAGAAAACAAACCGGAATGACGCCAAAAGAATTTCGTCATAAAGTCAGCAAAAATGAATCAGCTTAATGAGGATAATTTTATAGTTTTTCTAAATTTAATAGTTGTTTTTTTATTTTTAAACCACTGCCAAAGCCGACTAAACTTCCATCCTTGCCAATGACCCGGTGACAGGGAATGATAATCGGTATTTTATTTTTATTATTTGCCCCGCCGACTGCCCTTGCCGCCCCAGGATTGCCAACAGCCAGCGCAACATCCCGGTAAGTCCTTGTTTTTCCATAAGGGATTTTCAACAACTCATTCCAAACCTGTTTCTGAAAATCTGTCCCGGAAACACTCAACTTTAAATCGAATTCCCTCCTGTTTCCATTAAAATATTCTTTCAACTGTTTATGCGCCCGGACTAAACATTCAGGAACCTTGCTGTGCTTTTTACTCTTTACAAAATTAACCGAACTAATTCCGTTTTCATCACCAATTATTTCTATAATAATATCGTCATATTTCAAATAAGTATTTTTCATCTCAAATCCCTGCAGTATTAAATTATCGTGCCGGTTCTTTTTCGTATATGATGAACCAGCCGCCGCGAATTTGATTTTTTAGAATTATTCTGTATCTTTTATCGCGTTTCGGAAACAACGACGGGCCAAACTCAGTCCAGGCTTCCAATGAATTAAAAGCAAAAACGTAAAGTGTGTTATCCGGCATTTTCATATCAGCTTTATAAACCTTTACTTTAGCATATTTTATCGGTGGACACGCGGCATAGACATTGGGCAGAGCTTTCGTCACATAGCCCATTTCCGGGATAGTCAGCATCTGGAGGAAAGGCCATTTCGCGACAACTGGACGGTTAAAATATTTCGTTTCCAAAAGCCTGCAGGCCGCCTGATTTTCGCGCAAATCATCCAGATACTCGCGGCTTCGCTCCAGATATTCTCCGGAACGCAAATACCGTGATATTAAAGGTGAATAATAACGCCCCCTGATATTGATGACGCCCGCCGCTAAAAGTACGGAGGCCAATGAAATTGTCAGCCATTTGTTTTTGGTAAATGTATTCAGCGCGATAAAAAGATACATCGGCAAAACAATAAATGATGAATAACGCGGCAAAGAACAATGATATACAGCATACGCGCCCCAGAAACCGCCCGTTAAAATCAACAGTAATAATGAAATTCTGTCTTTCCGGGATAAATTAAATAAACTTTTATTTTTGAGAATGACGAACAGCCGCCACAGCGCGGCAAAAACCAGCATCAGCAGCGCCGCGAATTGAACCGGCAGTAAAACCGGGAACTGATAGCGCATATTAATGAAGCATCTGCCCGGAAGAATTTTATCGCCTTCCAATTCGTTTACCCGTCCAAAACTGGCGAACAGAAAAAAAACAATCAGGATTATTCCGCTGATTAAATACGGTAAATACTTTTTCAGACGTTCCTTCCGTGCGCCTTTTGCGAGACAAATATCCAGGGCCAGCCACAACACGAATGCCGCCGCCAATACGCCGCCGGTCATTTTCACCAGCATTGCCAGAAAGATAAAGAATATCCCCCGGCAGTATTTTTTGTCAAGCATAAAATAAATACTCAAAATCGTCGCGCAGAGCAACGGACTTTCCTGCCCCAGGGCCGCGGCGCGCCCCGCCATAACCGGTTCGCACAGAGCCGCGATGCACCATAAAAGCGCCTGGTACGGCCCGAGTTTAAACTTACGCAAAATAGAATAACTCAGTCCGAAAGCCAATGCCAGACAGCCGATATTGAACAAATGCCCCAGAACATGCACGGTTTTCGCGGGAAATACATAGTAGAACATCCCATATAAAAACGGCAGTATGCCGAACTGATGATCATTCGAGCCGCCTTCCCAGAAGCCCTGCCCCGGCTGCCAGAGCTCAAATATATTAAAATTGTGCTTCGCCAGCCAAAGCGCCTGATTGTGCAGGCTCAAAATATCATCCCAATATGGAGGATTAGCCAAGTAAGCGAAATTCACCGCCAGCACAATGAAAAAACACAACAAGCCGAGCAATCCCGGCGAATTTAAAATTCTTTCATATAAAGGGTTTGCCTCGTTTTTAATTTCAGTCATCTTATTTCCCTAAAAATATTTCACCGGATAATCCGGCAGTGAATCAATAAAATATCTTCCGTAGCGTTTTGACCTGACGCGTTTATCCAGAATAGTTATAATTCCGGTATCGCTCCGGCTGCGGATCAGGCGCCCTACCCCCTGTCTGAATTTCAACACCGCTTCGGGCAGTGAATAGTGCATAAAGGAATTACGTTTTTCTTTTTCGAGCCGCTCCCCCCTGGCCTGAACCAGCGGATGCGTGGGGACCGCGAAAGGAAATTTTGTCACAATCACATGACTCAAGGCTTCGCCCGGGACGTCGACGCCGGTCCAGAAACTGTCCGTACCGAAAATTACCGAATCAATATCTTTTTTAAATTCCCTGAGCATCGCGGAACGATTAAGCGCCTCACCCTGGATCAATAAATTTATACCGTTTGACTCGAAAAAATCATGCAGATTGTCCGCGCAATAGCGGAGCATTTGATAACTGGTAAAAAGCACAAAAGCCTTGCCCTGGGTAATCGAAATAAAACGGGGTATCTGCTCAACCAGAGCGGCGGCGTAATCTTTATGATTCGGCTCCGTCATCTCACGCGGCAGGTAAACCCGCACCTGCTTTGTGCTGAAAGGACTATCCAGCCGGAGCTCAGGGCCATTCATATAACCAACCCGTCCACGATAATAATCAAATTTTTTGTTAACCGTCAGGGTTGCACTGGTTAAAACCAGCGGAAAGGATTTTTTAAACAATGTTTCCTGCAGGACATCCGCTATATTCAAGGGGGCCGCCTGAATAGTAATTCCAGCTCGCGCGTCCTCCACCCAGTAAACGCTGTCCGCGAAGGACATATTTATAAAATCAGCGATTCCGGACGCGTAGGCAGCACATTTCAAGACCTGGGATTCAAGCTCCGCACGATAGTCCTTGTCCTCCTGCATCTTGATATAATCCCGTAAATTTTCCTCCATGGCCAATAATTTATCGCTCAACGGATTAGGAAAAAGGCCGGGTTCACGCACCCGGCGGATTGAATCATTATGTTCCAGCAGATATTGTTCAAACTGACTGAAGAACTTCACGACGTCTTCCTTCAGGGCCGCAACAATCTCACGCAGTTGAAAAGCCTCTTCACCACCGCGCAAAAGCAGTCCTTTAGCGTTGTCGACGTTGAATAAACGGTTCAGAAAACTGATTACGCCGCTGCTGTTGATGCGTAAACCAAGATATTCGGCGGCATTATTTTCCAGCGTATGCGCCTCGTCGATTATCACTGCGGAATATTCCGGCAGCAAAGTCTGCTCCAGGCCCTCGATGAATTTTATTTTCAGGTCAGTAAAGAACATGGCGTGATTAGCGACAATTATATCCGCGTCCTCCCAGCTCCGCCGCGCCCGCCAGTAATAACAAGTCCGGAAAGATCTGCATTGCGGCCCCAGGCAGTTACCCGCTTCGCAGCAGACGTAAGACCAGGACAGCGGATCGACGCGAAAATCAATCGAATCACGGTCGCCGTCACTGCTTCCCGCCGCCCATTTGTTGATGCGGTCCATTTCCAGAGCCAAAGACGCCAGCGGCAGATATTCGTCGCGATGACTGCCGGTGGCGAGCATTAAACGCCGCAGACACAGATAATTGCCGCGCCCCTTGGCTAAGCTCGCCTTGAACTCAATGCCGGTTATTTTCCGGAGCAGTGGAATGTCTTTGCGCATCAACTGCTCCTGCAAATTGATGGTTTCAGTGGATACTATTGTCGGCTTTGAGCTTATTTTCGAGTAGTAAATCAAGGGAATCAGGTAGGCGAAACTTTTGCCGATTCCCGTCGGCGCTTCCACACATAAATTGTGTTCAGCGATTAATGCTTCAGCTATTTTCACCGCCATATCCGCCTGTTGCGAACGATGTTCGTAAGGGCGTCCGCCATGCTGTGCCGAAGCTTTTAACGGGCCGTCTTCCTCGAAAAAATTTGTTGTTGCGGCAATAATCTCCACGCCACGCAATTTTTCCGGCTCGGCTTCCTGTTCCAAATCCACCTCGTCCCCCGCAAAAGGCATGGAATCAAAATCATCCTCCCGGCCATTGAGCAGCGCATTATCAAAAGCTCGATTAATATCAGAAACCGCTTTGGTCATTTATTCATACCTTTTATTTTAATCCCTTAAAAAATGGTTTTGTTTACCACAGTGAACGCAATTCTTTGACTTTTGCGCAAATATCATCGGCTTGACTTATCTCCGTAACCATCGCGATTCGAGTGGCCCGCGCGGCAAGCAAAGCAGGAATATGTTCAGCTTTAATGCCCCCCATGACCGTAAACGGAATATTCAAGTACGGCACAATCTCCTCCAGCATTTCAATACCGAGCGCGCCGCAGGGTACGTCCTTGGTTCCGGTAGGGTAAATCGGGCCGATATTGATATAATCAGCGCCGTCACGAAGCGCCTTTTCCGCTTCCCGCCGGTCATGTGTCGAAGCCCCCAGCAACACTTCGCCGCAAATAGTTTCAGCCGCGCTCAAAGGCAAATCATCCTGTCCCAGATGAACCCCGTCCGCAGCGCAGGCCAAAGCAATGTCCAAATGATCGTTAATTATCAATAACATATTGTACGCGGCAGTTATTTCACGGTATTTCAACGCCAGTTCGTAAATTTCGGCTTTGGTTTTGTTTTTCTCCCGAAGCTGAACGACTTTAGCGCCGCCCCTGGCGATCGCGGTTAAAACATCCAAAACCGGCCGCTTATTCGTGAATTCCGAAGAAACCACCGGGTAAATATCAATATCCGCAAAAGCGGCAATACGTTCCGTTTTATTAGAAAACGGGCTTTTGGCCTTCATCATTTTTAACTTCCTTTCTCCCGGTCTTTTCAGCTTCAAAATCAGGACAACTATGCATTGCGGCAGTTTTGCGTTTGTGTAACTGGCAGCGTTCCTCAAAAGCATGCGAAACATAGTACTTGCAATACTTGCAGAAATACAGATCCCCGGCTTCTTCGCTTATTACCGGAGCTTCCGCTACTTCCGTTTCAAATAAAGCGGCTAAACCGGAAACAGCTTTTTGGTCGCGCTGCTCTTTGGATTCCATGTCCGCCGCATCGCCAAGCTTAGCGTCGCAAAACGCACAGACAAATATTTTATCGCCAGGCGTCCAGCCGTCCATCTCCACCTTTTCCCTGACAACAGTCTGATGACGGCAGGCCGGACAATTTATTTTGTCGCCCCGTTTCATTTCGTTTTGCGACCCCACTGGTTAATAATAAACTGGTAACTGATATTAGTATAAAACCGATAGCCAGAAATTCAAATCAAGCCCCTGTTATATATGCCAAAAATAGTAGTCGCGAGTGTAGCCTACACCGCGACCAATGAGCCTGAGCAATACGTTTTTTGACAGGATAACAGGATAAAACTGGATTGTAAAAAAAAGTAAAAAAAAGAAATACACTTTAAGTTTAAGATCAACAGGAAAAAAGCCGGAAGCGCCGGTCTCCAGGCCGGCATCTTTTATAACAATACGGTTTTTAGACAGACGCGATAGCAAGGGTGAGCGAAGCGAAAACCAATATTGGTGACAGAATGATTATTTTTTTAATTCTATTTTTTTTGCCTCTATACCAAATGAATTTCCAATTTTTTGTCAAGCGCATCTGCGTATTTGGCTAAAGTCGCAATTGAAATATTAGTGCCGTTTTCTATTCTTGACACTACGCTTTGAGTCGTATTCATTTTTTTGGCTATTTCCATTTGTGATAAATTTGCGGCCTTCCTGGCCTTGTGGATTTCAACGGCAAGAGCGTATTCTCTATCAAATTTGTCAGAAAACTTTTCCCATCCGGGCTGACTGCGAATTTTATCAGCTTGTTTTGTATGAGCTTCACGCATTTTTTTTATCAGTTTCTCATTCATTATACTTGCCTCCCTTTATAGATTTTATTATTTTCTTTGCTCTTTTTATTTCATGCCGTGGTGTCTGCTGTGTCTTTTTCACAAAGCCATGAACCCCAAAAACAATATTATCAACATGGTAAAAATAAAAAATCCTAATATTTTTACCATGTCGTACACGAATTTCAAAAAGATCCTTTTCTAATCTTTTTCCATAAGGCTCAACCAAAAAACCATTTTTTTCAAGCAAATCAACTATTTTCAAATATTCATTCTTAACACTCTCAGGCTGTTTATCTATAAAATGAATAAGTTTATTTACAGGTACATATATTTTTTTCATATTAAACCTTATGCTATTTGATATTATTATATAGCATATAAGCGATATTTTCAAGCGGTTTTTTCTTTTTTTTTGTTTTATTTTTTTATCGTAACACGTAGCACGTAGCACATAACACGTTTTTTCAGACAGGATTTACAAGATTTACTGGATTTTGGTGACAGAATGATTTTTGACAGAATGATTTTTTTGTTTCTTTATTTTATCATAACACGCAACACGCTTTCCCTTCAGAAATTAACCCCACTTTGAATAAAAATTTTCTGCCGTTCAGGCTATCCCCGACGCAAGCATACGGGGTATTACGCCCGAACTTCCACGTCCTTCGAACGGGTCGAAAATTTATTTTAGCACTTGCGATGCAGAGCATCGGGGAATTAACCCCTCTTTTAGATTAAAATATTACTTTTCACATCCAACGAGTGATTAAACCACTTCCGGTGTTAATGTACTTCAGGAAGTATGGAAAAGCAATAAAAAACAGTGGGAAAAAACTTTCACACTCGAAAACAAGTTTTGCAATATAAATATCGTTCGATTCGTAATCAAAGCATCTTCTGCACTTTGTGACATAAAATCCCAGCTTGCTCGTTGCGCCTCTAGGGACAGAGGCGGCTACATCTTTTTCGTGATATTTAAGCTCAATGA
>VAOY01035958.1_pt1 | contig 14727 bp, 9 predicted proteins | sample 3393881 | NCBI WGS metagenome assembly VAOY01 (sample SAMN08290430, study PRJNA428436) | hydrothermal vent metagenome | isolation source: Deep-sea hydrothermal vent chimney | place: Indian Ocean: Southwest Indian Ridge
AAGCTCCCCGGTACCGTTCCACCGGCGTCCTGGATTATCTGGCCGCCGACCGTAACGGCATCTCCATTGATTTTTCCGGTGGAGGTAATATGTATGTCGTCACCGATTGCGACAACATTTCCGGTGACCGAACCGCGAACGGTTATCTCTCCACCGATGACGATCACATCCCCCCGAACCTTCTCGAAAGTGCCGATTTCGACATCCTTACCAATCCGGAATATATCCCGGCGGGTCGATGTCCGTGTCATCTCCTCAATATCGGGGAACATCTCGCGAATGATATCGGGATCAAAACTTTCACGGCCGCTGGGCACAAATGCAAGGGCGCGCCTGAGAGAGCTCTCCATGAGAGTACGCCTCAGGTTCCTCAGCTGGTTTTCCACCGCCCTGTAACCCGGAACATCTGACAACCTGTCCAGCCGCCCCTCTATCACCTTCAGTTTCCGAGAGATCTCTTCTAGCTCATTCTGACCCGATTCTATCTGCTCGACTGCAGTTTCGAGCTTCAGTTTAAGGTCCTCCAGGTCCCTTGTGATGCTCTCGAGCCGACGTGGATCCTGCTGATCCACCATTGATGGTGTGTCGCTGTAGTCGGCGGAGAATGCCGGAACGGAACGAGCAGATGATAGAGCCACGATAAAGGAAACCAGAAACAGAGATACAGATAAGGTTCGAAAGAGCGTATTTGCACCAATGCGCTTCCTGGAATTATCCATAAATGCCATTTTCAGAGCTCCTTTCAGGGCATTGATACAATACGAAATCATTACCTCCAGAGTTTCAAAAGGTCAATTCGATCGCGATCAGATCGTCTTAAGCCGTTTCTTGAGCAGCTCTCTGGCCCTGAACAGCCTCGCTTTGACAGTACCCAGGGGAACTCCCAGTTTTTTGGCGATCTCCTCGTAGGGCAGCTCCTGCTTGTGACGCATTTTGATGACCTCGCGGTATTTGTCGGGAAGACTTTCTATCGCTTCGGTGATCAGCCGTCCCTTCTCTTTCAGGAGAAGGTACCTCTCCGGGGTGTGTTCCGGAGAGGGAAAGTCCCTCTGCATTTCACCCTCTCGAGTTCTGATGGGTGCATCGAGGCTGAAAGTCTCGAGTTTGGACCGTCTGAAATGATCGATGCAGGTATTTCGAGCGATCTTGTAAAGCCAGGTTGAAAAGGTATAGGTCCGGTCGAATGTACCAAGTGCGCCGAAGGCCTTTACGAAGGTCTCCTGGGTAAGGTCGCGGGCGGTTTCCCTGTTGTGAACCATCTTCAGGCAAACGGCCTGAATCTGTGGTTGATAGCGTTTGACGAGTTCGGTGTACGCCGCCTGATTGCCGGCCCTCGCCTGGTCGATCAATTCATTGGTGTCGAAGTCAGCTGTCATCGGATCCTGTCCAAGACTCCTGCAGGTACAGAACGCACAATCAATTCAGCTGAATAACCCGTCATTGCAGGGAATCCAGCCATCAGATATAATAGTACAAAGGTGCGGTCTCAAACACTCCCGCTCCGCACCGACTCCCTACCCCCAGCCCTCCTCTATTGGCCTCCCCCCGGCAGTTCAGTAATCGGAGGTCGGAATGGAGTACCGGAACATAGCATTAATGGTGGTTGTTGTGGGAGGAATTGTACTGCTGCCCCGAGGCGTATCGGCCGTGCCCGCGGCGCTGCAGCAGGAGCCTGCAGTGGTGATAAATGAGGTTCAGGTCGATCCCGCCAGCGGGCTGGATGGGGATGCAAACGGGGATGGCATACGGGACACATACGAAGATGAATTCATAGAACTGGTGAACAGGGGACCCGATCCTGTGGATATATCAGGGTTCCAGCTGGGCGCCGCAGGTGCGGAGATGTTCGTGTTCGATGCGGGCACCATACTTGCCCCGGGGCAGTATGTGGCCGTCTTCGGAGGAGGTAATCCCGCTAATCTGCCAGGACCCGTCTTTACGGCAGGAGGGCGCCTCGGTTCAGGTTTGACAAACACATCCGGCAGGCTGCTGCTGATAGATCCGGCAGGCCCCGACACCCTGCAGGATATCTCGTACACGGGCTGGGATACCGACGGTGCATTTGCACGCGTACCTGAGGGATGGGGCGAATTCACCGAGCACCTTCTGATAGATGGCAGAAGATTCAGTCCGGCCTCTCCAGCCCGCTCCGGCGGCGGACCGGACCAGAGCATGCCGACCGTATACAGGATCAGAGTTGTGAATCTTACAAGCGCCGGATATCAGGTGGTATGGAGAACGTCGATGCCGGCCGATGCAAGAGTGGAGATTGAAAGAGGGGGATCGATCAGGCACCGGTTCGATTCTGCACCGGCCGGCCTGCTGCATCTGGCCGGAAAGTACGGAATGGATCCCCTGACACCGACCGGATGGCGTGCGGTCAGCAGCGGGACGGTGGCACCAACCGACAGCTTTGAATCCCTGGCGACGGGCAGCGTTGTGATATCGGTCCCATACACGGTCTACGGGAGTGTCGCAGCGGGATCTTCAGGAGATCGAGTGGCGGGCGCACATGTGTTCCTGCGCGCGCAGAGTGCGGCGGGCCCTTCGGGGTGGCTTGCCGCGGTGACCGACACGCTGGGCATGTGGAATCTCAACCTGGGAAATCTCAGAAGCACGTCGGGAGGATCGCATCCCTGGTCGGCAGGGGACACGCTCAGGGTGGAGATCGATGGCGGTTCACAGGGAGTGGCTTCTGAAGAGGTTCTCGTCGATGGCCTCTCTCCCCAGCAGATCGTTTCGGCCGGCGTTGAACCCGACTCGCCTCCTCTCTTCGCCTGGGAGGGATTGCCCCCCCGGAGCGCTGCCGACACCTCTATTGCGCTCGGTTATTCACTCTCTGACGCCGGCGATTCGTGGGCCCGGATCTATCTCCGCCTGGATGGTCAATCGGAAAAGATACCGGCGGATACCGATCCCGGTCTCCTTCCCGAGGCGACCACCGGGTCGGTAATCCTCACGGTATCCTCCCTGGCCGAGGGAACTCTCTGGTGGATATCCGCTCTGGTGGAAGATGGATTGAATCCACCCTTCTGGGTCGAGGAGGCGGAGCCTCTCAGGATATCCCACTCGACCGTCGATCCCTTTCCGATACCGGCGGGTGTGACGATGTTCACACCCACCCTCGACGATTCCGGTTTGAGTTCGGCCTACGATTGGCTCGGGAGATTGCCTTCCAGCGGGGAACTCTCCAGGTGGGATCTGCCAACGGCACAGTGGATATCTGCAAGCAGACAGAGCGATGGAACAATTTCGGGGGGTGATTTCCTGTTGAAAACGGGAGAGGGATACGCGCTGGTGAGTGTTCAGGCCGGTTCCCTTCAGATCAGCGGGCCGCGCAGATACTCTCCGCCGGCTCTGCAGGCCGGCATAGGACTGGCTCTCTTTGGGGTCAGCGACTCAACCATGGTGAGGAGTGCAGACGAAGTACTGTCAGATCCTTCCATCCGGGCGGTGAGCAGATGGGATCTTCATTCCCAGTCGTGGTCGGGGCGATTCAGGCTGCCGAGTGGAAATCCGGTCGGCGATGACTTTCTGGTGGAGTGGGGTGATGCGGTCGCCGTCGATTTAGATTCCGCCACGACGTGGCAGCCGTCGGGAAGCTTCCGATCCTCAATCACCATCACCCCGATGCAATCCGCCCGATCGCGCACCACGGCATCCAGCAGATATGAGAATCGTTCACTCTCCCTTCTGGCCTCTTCTGCCGATCGAGGCTGTGTCGATATCTACTGGAGGGCACCGGCCGGAGCGTTCCTCAAACTTGAATCAAATGAAGGAAACCGGATATGGCAGACCACAAACATGAGACCGGGAGAGTGGATACTGGAGAGAGTTACGGGGCTCACACCCGGAGAATACAGCATTCTGCTGAACCTTCCCGGGCCTGAAGGCGAGAAAAGGCTGGCCAAAACCGTTGAAGTCAGAAAAGCAGCCACTCCCTCCCTGCCCGTATGGCTGTGGGGTGCCGCACCCGATAACCGGGGTCCCCTGCTGCTCGAATATGGAAAGCATTGGATACACCTGAATGTCGGATCTGAAGGAGTGTGGTACGCACCGGTTGATGAACAGGCGGCGGGCGCCGCTGGTATCGCCGGGCAACCGGTACTGGTGGAACTGGGTTCAGATGGTGGCTGGAGGCGGTGGCCCCTTTCCGTGGAAGCCGGAAATGGCACCCGGATTGCATTCCGCATCGATGGAGCTCCACTGGCTCTCAGCGGTGTCGATGTTGATAAAGAGGGACCACTCTCCCTGATCGTGCACTGGCAGGTCCTGGAGGGCGAGGAACCCCTTACATTTCAGACATATCTGGGGTACGAAACGGTAAGGGGTGGTGGTGGACCGCCGGGCGATCCGGGGCAGTGGGTGCCGGTGGGTGAACAGGCATCCTGGCAGCCCGGTGAACCGCCGGTTCTGTCGAAGCGGATTCATATAACACCCGGACCCCAGGGACAGCTCTATCCAGGTGCCGTGGCGATCAGTGTCGAAACGGCCGGTGGAGTGATATGCTGGCTGGGACCGGCAGCTCTCCCGGTGTCGGAAGCGGAGGAGGAGCTTCTGCTCCTGCCCGCAGTACCCAACCCCTTCAACCCGGAAACCCTGCTCAGATATTCCATTCCGCCGGGGGAGGTTGGATCTGTGCGCATGGAGATCAGGGATGTACGGGGAAGGCTGGTAAAGATACTGGTCGATTCACAGCAGGCTCCGGGAAGCTACATGGTCCGGTGGGATGGCCGTGACTCTTCCGGAAGAAACGCCGCGGCGGGCATATACCTGGTTTTGCTGGAAGTCAATAACAGGCGTCTTACCCGCAAGATCATGCTCCTGAAGTAATCCAGGAGCCTGTCGGAGTAAGCCACCGGCTGCGCTGCGTCTCCTCGCTACGCCTTGCCGGTCAAGCACGGCGTCACTCTCGGTGCCGACATCTGCTGCGTGACATGACACTAGAAGAATCTGAACGAACTGAGGTGAAGAGGGGGGCCGCAGTTGCCCCCCGCCCCACCCAGGTTGTAGATTGGCGGTATGGATCTTCCTCCCATATTCTGGCCGCTGCTGATAATTGTGAGCCTGCTGATATTAGGCGTGTTCGTCCTGGTTCTGATAGCCATCTTCCGCATCCTGGATATGGGGCGGTCGATGAAAGAGTCCGGGCACGATCTGACCGAGGGACTGAAATCCGGCCAGATAGAAGCCCTGAAACAGGCCCAGGTTCAGATGCAAAGGATGGAAGAACGCCTGCAGGGGCTTCAGAACACCCTGAATGAGAGGCTGGAGAGCCAGCAGAAGCTTCTATCGCAGCAACTCACTGATTCAGGCAAGACCGTCGCCGATCTTAAAAGGGAACTCGGTTCTCTTTCCGAAGCTACAGGTCAGCTTTTTGAGCTGGGCAAGGATATAGCCAGCCTGGAGGATATCCTCAGTTCTCCGAAACTGCGCGGCGGTGTGGGAGAGATATTCCTCGAGAAACTGCTGGCCGATATATTCCCCCGATCCCTCTTCAGGATCCAGCACTCTTTCTCAGATGGGGTCGTAGTCGATGCAGTCATTAAAATCGGAGACCGGATGGTTCCCGTCGATTCCAAATTCCCGATAGAGGATTTCCGGCGGGTTCTGAAGGCAGACGAGGAGAATCGGCCCGCAGCCCGCAAGCAGTTCCTGAAGAACGTGAAGAACAAGGTGGACGAGATCGCCAGCAAATATATCCTGCCGGACGAAGGCACCTACGACTTCGCTCTGATGTATATTCCGGCAGAGAACATCTATTACGAGACCATCCTGCGGGATGACCCCCCGGGCGAGGCCGGCGAGATGAAGGGCATACTCGATTACGCGGTTTCAAAAAAAGTGATCCCGGTCAGTCCCAATTCATTCTATGCCTACCTTCAGGTGATCCTCTTCGGATTGAAGGGGATGGAGCTGGAGCGGCGCGGCGATGAGATCCTTTCTCATCTGCGACGTCTTCAGGGCGACCTCGACAAATTCTCAGATGAATACGCCAAGCTGGGAACACATCTAATCAACGCCAGGGGAGCCTTCGAGAGAGGAGACAAACGGCTGGCAGGGCTCGACGTCAAGCTCCGTACCCTGGAGGACGGCGCGGAGTGAATATGCCGAGCACAGGCAAACCGGCAGGCTGACGCTGAGATCGGGCAAAAGGAACGATTCTGCGCGTACTAAATAATCTTCATCTTCCTGCCCACTCTCTCCATGATCTCAAGAGCTTCATCGAGCATGGCATCGGTGTGGGTAGGCATGTAAGACGTTCTGATCAATGCACCTCCAGGCGGAACGCCCGGTGTAATGAAGGCATTGGTGAAAATACCGGCGTCGAAGAGGGCGCGCCAGAATTTGAGACACTTCATATCCTCACCCACGATGAGCGGAATAATCTGACTGGTGGAGTCACCGGTGTTGAATCCGATCTCGGTGAGTCCCCTCATCATCTTTGCCGAATTCCTCAGCACCGCTTCGCGCCTGTCATCGGCCTTGCACAGGATTTCGAGTGCCTTGTGGGCACCTGCCACAGAAGCAGGCGGCAGGCTGGCTGTGAAGATCATCGGACGCGCCTTGTGCTTGATCCACATCACCACTTCGAGCGGACCCGCTATGAAACCTCCAACCCCGCCAAACGATTTACTGAAAGTGGCCATGATCAGATCCACCTGATCCAGCTGGCCCTGTTCATCGGAGATCCCTCTGCCTTCTGATCCGTAGACACCCATCGAATGCGCCTCATCTACCATTACCCGGGCGTCGTACTGTTTTGCCACCTCCGTGATACCTGCAACATTGGCGATCGACCCTTCAGCCGAGAATACGCCGTCGGTGATGATCAGCTTGCCGGATTTCTTCGGAATATTCTGGAGAGTCCTCTCCAGGTCATTCATGTCGTTGTGCTTGAACCTGACCGTTTCTCCGGTCGCCAGACGACACCCCTCGACAATACTGGCGTGGTTGAGCTTGTCGGAGATGATGTAATCGTCCTTCTCAATCAGCGCCGAAATGGTCCCCTGGTTGACCATGAAACCGGTTGTGAATACGAGGGCAATTTCCTTGCCGAGCCATTCGGCGATCGCCTCTTCGAACTCGACGTGGATATCGAGGGTGCCGTTCAGAAAGCGGGAGCCGGTGCATCCGGAGCCGTATTTCTGGATCGCAGCAGCAGCAGCTTCCTTGACTTCAGGATGGTTGGTCAGGCCCATGTAGTTGTTCGAGCCGAGCATGATCTTGCGCTCGCCATTTATATAAACTTCGGCGTCGGCCTCACTCTCGATCTGTGTAAAGTAAGGGTAGTAACCGAACTGCTGTGCAAGCTTCCAGTCCTTCCATTTGTAGCATTTCTTGAAAAGATCCATTCGAATACTATCCCTTAAATATCGTGTGGGTAGGTTGTGGGTTGTCTGGTTCTCCGCTACTATTTTCGGTGGCTGAACTCTCTGAACTCAAAAAAGCCGACTCAGGAGTCCTGCACGATAATTAAGGCCACCGGTCTGGTCAACTCCTCACCCATTCCCGGCGGCATCTGTCGGTCAACTTACTTACCCGGGAGGGCGAGTGGATTCACAGGGACACAGGGCGCTTGTAACCGGCGCAAACGGCTTCGTTGGATCATATATCACTGAACGCCTGCTGGAAAAGGGATATCAGGTACGGGTAATGGTTCGCCGGACTTCAGACCTGTCGGCGCTCGAAGATCTCGATGTTGAATACGCATACGGCGACATGACAGACCCTGAAAGCATGCCGGGTGCTGTTGAAGGTGTCGATATCGTCTTCCATGTAGCCGGGATCACCAGGTCGAAAGATATCAGTCAATTCGATATTGTTAATGCCGAAGGCTCCGGAAATCTGATGCGCACATGTCTCGACGTACCGGAGGTGAAGCGCTTCGTCTACATATCCAGCCAGGCCGCCGGCGGCCCTTCCAGCAAAACGGCACCGCGAAAAGAGGATGATCCACCCGGTCCGGTCACCGCATACGGCCGCAGCAAGAGGGGTGGTGAGATCGCCTGCCGGCAGGTTTCGGCGAACAGGATACCAGTGACCATCGTAAGACCGTGTATCGTGTATGGACCGAGAGAGCCCGAAGGCCTTTCACTGTTCATGACGAACAGGAGGAGGATCAATCCGGCAATACTGCCCAATATCTGTTTCAGTCTGATCCATGCCGAAGACCTGGCCGACCTGACAGAACGTGCGGGCAGGCTCGATATTGCAAAGAACAGGATTTACAACGCGGCCGATCCCGAATCGTACTGGATGAAGAGGGTCGTCAGCGTGATAAATTCGGTTCTGGATACCAGGATACTGCTCATACCCGTGAATCAGCGTCTTCTCTCAATTCTGACGACCATCAACCAGGCCCTGCTGAAGGCAGGTATCGGTGTAGAGGTGCTTACACGTGAAAGGCTTGAGGATGCAATGCACCGGTACTGGACTATGGATATAACCAGAACGATGGATGATCTGGGGTGGCGGCCGAAACGCTCCCTGGAAGAAAGGATCAGGGAAACGGCCGACTGGTACCGGGAAAGCGGCCTCTATTGATCCGGCGCCAGCGTAACCCTCGCTGTCGTCGGTTTCTCAGACAGGCTCATATAAACAGGAATATCAGTTATCCACAATACCTGCGGCGCGTATCCTCCTGTAGTAGTGGTCGGAGATATCCATGTTTTCCTGCAGGTCCCCGTCGAGCCTTGTTGGTCCCCTGTTGTATGCTTCTGAAGCAATCCGGTAATTCCCATCATACCGGTCGAGAAGGTTCCGGAAGTAGACAACTCCAAGGTGGATATTCCGCTCAGGATCGAAGAGCTGCCAGAAGGTCTCGAGAGAGGGATCTATCTCCCTTGCGGTGGGAAAACGGACCTGCATCAATCCATATGCGTCCTTGTCGCTTACTGCATTTGGATTGAAGGCGCTTTCCACCTGCATCAGCCCGACCATGAATTCAAGGTCCAGGTCATGGTCCGCACTGGCGTCGGACAGGACCTCCAGATAACGGTAGGGGATCTCATATTTGTGCAGGATCTCCAGATGGGAAGTCGCCTGCGTCGCCCACTGCCGCTGGTTCCGAATCACCAGAGACTGGGACTCGATTATTGCGTCAAGCCGGTCGATTTTCTGTTGCTGGGCTATCAGTAATGTGGCCGAAGCAGCCGCTGCGAGAAGAATAATCCACTGCCCGATCGACCGAAAGTCGATAGAAGTGGCTTTCATGTCTCTATAATCACCTCACATAGCAGACCCGAACAGCTTACGACGGGAACCGCACCAGTGACCATCCGGAGTTACCGGATAGCCACCGGATGACGGCACGGGTCTGTTTCCATCCTTGTGAAATCAGGATGGCTCTTAAGCCAAGGGCCGAACACAGGCCTCCTTCGAAGCCCGGCCGGCCCCCAGTTTTGGTGTCCTTATGAAATTATCCCCTGATTCCGACACAATTCACGAACTCCGCGTGAATTCATTTACACTTTGCGCTGTAATAGTGATACACATTAAATACACCGTTCCGCATTTACACTGGTATTCAAGCGCCGATGCATTCCGGCCAGCCACGTTGCTCGTCGTCGCGATAGACACTGCTGTCCCTCCTCCTCGTGCCTTGCTGGACGGACGCCGCGGCGCTCTCGATACATCACCGTAAATGCGGAGCGGTGCATTAAGTGACTGACACTGATTCATCGGATGACATCGGATAAACGACCTGTAGAGGAATCTCACATGCGACTCACTATTGCTGCTGTTGCCCTGTTTATAACCATTCAGGGCGGGATTACCGCCCAGCCTGTCGATACAGCCGAATGGTACCCCGGTGGAACCTATAACTCCTCCATACCGACACCTGAATCTATCCTCGGGTACGAGATAGGAAGTGAATACACCTATCACTATATGCTTAAGACCTACATGGAGGCGGTTGCCAGGTCGAGCGACCGGGTGGAACTCAGCTCATACGGTATGACCAATGAGGGTCGCGAACTGCTGCTGCTGATCATTACAAGTCCCGGCAATCATGCCCGCCTTGATGAAATAAAGCAGAATATGGCCATGCTGGCCGACCCCAGGCAGGTTTCTCAGGAGCGGCTCGACAACATAGTCGAGGGCACCCCCGCGGTTGCATGGCTTTCCTATAATGTTCATGGAAACGAATCTGCCGGAACGGAAGCTGCAATCCTCACCGTATACCAGCTGGCAGCGGGAACAGATCCCGTTACAAGCAGGATCCTTGACGAGCTTGTTGTTGTGATCGATCCACTGTCCAACCCCGATGGTCGCGACAGGTATGTTCACGACTTCAAGAAGAGAAAAGGTATGGTATTCGATGACGATCCTGGTGCCTGGGAGCATGGATCAGACTGGCCCGGCGGGAGAACGAATCACTATCTCTTCGACCTGAACCGCGACTGGGCCTGGCTCACCCAGGTGGAGACGCAGCAGCGGGTTGCAGAATACCTGAAGTGGAATCCGGTGGTACACGTTGATTTCCACGAAATGGGTGGAGAGTCATATTTTTTCTTCCCGGCGGCCAAGCCGGTCCACGATGCCTTCCCCGAGCAGATAATGAAGTGGCAGAAGTATTACGGGGAGGGCAACGCAGCGGCCTTCGATCAATTCGGATGGCCCTACTACACAAGGCGCGGCTTCGATATGTACTATCCCAGTTACGGCGATTCGTGGCCCAGCATGATGGGTGCAACAGGCATGACCTACGAGCAGGGAGGTGGTGGAGGTGTCGGTCTGGCGGTCAGAAGAAGCGATGGAACGGTTCATACGCTGAGACAGAGAGTTCACGGTCATTTCACGACCTCTATGGCCACCCTTCAGACTACTGCCGACAGGCGTCAGGAGAGGCTTGAGGACTTCCTGGGCTTCTTCCGCCACGCAGTCAATCTGGGCAGGGGAAATGTCAAGGCCTATGCACTGGTACCGGCGGTTGATCCCTACAATGCCGACCAACTGGTGGGTCTGCTGACAAAGCAGGGGATCGAAGTATCCTCTGCTCAGGAATCCTTCCGGGGCAGGATAGAAGGTGCATACTGGACCGGCGGCGCTACCGGTTCGAAGGAATTTCCGGCCGGGACCTATCTTGTGGAGACAGGGCAGCCGAAGGGTGTGGCTGTCCAGATGCTCCTCGAAAGATCCCCAACGCTGGAAGATACGAGTTTCTACGATCTTTCCGGCTGGTCGCTGCCCTATGTCTACAACGTCGAGGCCTACACACTTTCAGAATTACCACGGGTAGCGAAAGTGCCGGTCGTCACAACTCCCGAGCGGGCCGGAGGTGTGGTCGGCGAACGGGCACGGAACAGCTATGCAATCCCCTACAACGGCACCTCAGCCCTTTTTGCCGCGGTCGACCTTTTGAACAGGGGCCTGCGCGTTCACACAGCCGCCGATGTTTTCACGATCCACGGTCGCACATACCCTCGGGGCACCTTTGTCATCCCCCTGCGGCGAAATCCGGAAAACACCCATCAGATAGTTGAGGAGGTTGCGGCAAGCCATGGTGTTATGGCGTATCCGATCAATACCGGTCTTGTTGAAGAGGGGACAGATCTGGGAGGCGGGGATTACCGTCCCATGAAGAAGCCCCGGATCGCGGTGGCAGCAGGTTCCGAGGTGGGCGGTTCCTTTGGAGAGGCCTGGCATTTCTTCGATCAGAAGTACCCCTTCTTCGATTACACGAATATCGACGCTTCCAGACTGGGTCGAATGGATCTGAGCGATTATGACGTACTCCTGCTTCCCAGCGACAGAAGCGGACGCAGTTATCAAAGCATTTTCGGCGAGGAGGGTCTGGTCCGGCTGAGGAGCTGGCTCGGGGGTGGAGGAGTCCTGATCGGTTTGGAGGGCGGCGCACTCTTCGCAACCCAGGAGGTTTCACAGCTGACGAGTGTAACCACGAGCAGCGGTGGAGGGGAAGCGGGGTCGAGGGAATCGACAGATACAGATGAAGATGCACCCGCCGTTGAGGCCAGAAGAACAATGGCGGAGCGGGAGGCTGAATCCAAAGTGAATCGCACCCCCGGTGGCGTATACGGAGGAGTTCTCGATCTGGACCACTGGCTGGCATTCGGGATGCCGGAACAGGTAGGGGTCGTCAGGCGTGGAACCCGGGCATTCAACATCACCGAAAAAGGGATTAATGTCGGTGTCTTCTCCCGCCAGCCCCTCCTCAGCGGTTACGCGCCCCCCGACGTGCCCGAGGAGCTCTCCAGGAAAGCCTGGCTGATAGTCGAGAACGTGAGTGGAGGCAATGTGGTTCTCTTTGCAGATAACCCGCTCTTTAGAATGTTCATTGAGGGACAGCACCAGCTGGTTCTCAATGCGATAGTGCTGGGTCCGGCTTTTGGGGGAAGGGGACGCAGAGGCCGATAGTTACGGCCTGTTCTCAACCTTATAATAGTGGTGGGCACTAATCCGGAGGTCTGCGGTACTTATCCAGTTCCGCGGGGTTGAGGACCTTGAACTCAACCCTGCGGTTAAGGGTGCGTCCCTCTGCGGTATCGTTGCCGGCGACCGGCTGCGACTCGCCGTAACCGCGTACGGTGAAATGATTGAGTGAAAGTTCCGGTGTGTTGACCAGTATCCAGTTGAGTACTGACTGGGCACGTGCCCGGCTCAATTCCTGATTGTAAGCTTCGCTTCCTACATTGTCCGAGTGTCCACCCACCTCGATTTTCAACTCTGTGTACCTGGCAAGGATCATCCCTACTTCGCGTAATGTCTGGAACGACTCCGGTTTGATATCGGCTGAATTGTATTCGAAATAGACCGCGTTGAGGGTGAGCAGGCCCCTGGTGATCAGTTCGGCCTCCATCCCGTAAAGACCCCTGCCCATCGGATCGACCGGAATGCCCTGCGGAGTATTCGGCTCGACATCAATGCCATCGGGGACACCGTCACCGTCGCTGTCGAGAGCGCGGCCTGCAGAGTCGACAAGCGCTCCGCGGGGCGTTCCGGTTTCCATGTCGATGCCGTCGGGTACTCCGTCACCGTCGGTGTCGTTTGAACGGCCCATCGCGTCAACGGTGGCTCCGGACAATGTGTCTGGTTCCATATCCAGGCCGTCGGGTACTCCGTCACCGTCTGTGTCGATTGCCCTGCCGGTTTCGTCAACAACGGCACCCTCGGGTGTCAGTGGTTCCTGGTCTTCAGAATCGGGCACGCCATCACCATCGCTGTCTGTAATACCGGCTCTGACAGGTCTTTCCTTCCTGACCCTCTCTTCCCTTTCAGGACGTTCTAACAGGTTGCCGAGAATGATCTCAACGCTTCCGTAGGCCATCCAGTCCTCGGCGCGGGTCCCTATGCCATCGGTACGGGGATCGGAAAGACCGATCATGAATCCGCCACGTATGTTCCACCTTCTACCGAGGTTGACCACCGCCCCGCCGCTTGCTGCCAGATAGTCACTGAAGGGCTCGATAGGGGCTTCGGTCTCCAGCCTGCTCAGCATTTCGAATTCGAGTCCCAGAGTCGGCATTACCCACCAGCTGACGCCCGCTCCCAGCATGGCGTGTGTAGGAATGTTTGTTCCGGTGGCTGCGTCGGTGATGACCATTCCCTCTACGGCCCGCAAATCGAGTGCCCCGACCCGCAGGCTCTGGTTGACGGAGAGAGCGATGTCGAAACTGTCTCTTGCATAGGGATGATTGTGGCCCGAGAGAACGTTGCTGTGCACTCCGGGTGTCACGGAAGCACCGGCTGCCAGCTGGAAGGCCCTCTCTGCGGGTCCGGGCCACCTGAAGGTTACGCCTATCGGACCGGTCGCCCACCCGAGCGAGGAACCTCCGAAAGCGATCGGGCTGTCACCTGTTCCAACCAGGAAGGCGGCGAAGGAGCCGTAAACCTGGATATTGTCTTTGAGGCCGTATCCCACCGAACCGTTGCCGAGCAGGGTATTGGTGAGACCGAGCCGATTGAATGTGCTGTAGACTCCAAAACTGAAGGCACCTTCCTGAAGCGTTTCAGCTCCAGGTACCAGGATCCCTCCGCGCGCACCTGTAGGTCGGCCGATCTGGGCAGAGACTGTACCAGATGTCAAGGCCAGCACAACCAGACCCGGGAGGAGAATGGTTCTGAGAATACTTCTGCTGGGATCTGGTATATGCACGGTAATGGCAGACGGCTACATCAGCATCAGCTGAAGTTTGGTGTCGAGAGCTCGTTCGAGGTAGTCGAAGTCGAATGGCTTGTTGATGTAATCGAACGCTCCCATTTCGATTGCCTTCTGGGCGACATCCTTCTCGCGGAATCCGGTCATGATGATAATACCGATCGTTTCGTCGAATTCCCGCACCGCCTGCAGAACCTGGATACCGTCCATCTTCGGAAGGTATATGTCGAGCAGGATGATATGAGGACGCTCTCTTTTTGCAATTTCCACAGCTTCGACACCGTCATAGGCCGTAAAAACCTTGTGTTCCTTATCTTCAAGGAACGCTTTCAAGATATCTACGATCGCGATTTCATCGTCCACTACCAGGATTCTGGCCATTGATAATCCCCGTGCGTATAAAGGCTGCAGAACTATATACGGTATAGTGCTCTATCTACAGAGCGGCAACCCTATTCGACCTCTATAGAGCCTGTCCGAGAAACACTCCGGCTGCGGCTTACGCTGGCATCCGGCTGGCTGCGTTGGTCTTCGCAGAATGTCCTCGACGTAGCGCAGTGGCTACGTCTCCGGGTATTCCGCTCGACCGCCTGGCCATCCAGCGC
>VAOY01020161.1_pt1 | contig 14699 bp, 12 predicted proteins | sample 3393881 | NCBI WGS metagenome assembly VAOY01 (sample SAMN08290430, study PRJNA428436) | hydrothermal vent metagenome | isolation source: Deep-sea hydrothermal vent chimney | place: Indian Ocean: Southwest Indian Ridge
TACCGGCGGAGTTTTTCCAATCCAAGCCAGCCGGCCTTCAACTCGAAATATCTTCTGAAGAGGTGTGCGTTATCCTTCGTTACATCGAGGAGGATATCTACTGATTCTCCAGTTACATCATTGGCCAGATTACGTACCGCAATTGGTGATTCAAATCCGCGAACTTCTATATTTTCAGAATGCCAGTCACGAACCCTGTTGGCGTAAATCTGGGCCAGCACCGGTGCTTCCTCCCTGTAGACGCGATACAGCTCTTTATACGCAGACTCTCTCAAACCTGCGTCAGGCGACCGGACGTGTTTGACCAGTTCGTCCCGCGTTAACTTCACCTCTTCGCCATTGATCTCGAGAGTGAATACAAGTCTGCTCGTCAACATCGAATAAAGGGTCAGCAGAGCACTGACTCCGTCCGCGTCTTTCAGATTTATTATCTGCTCCGATTTTTCGTCGAGAGTAAATGGAGCAAACCTGCGAAGGTCTTTCAGAAAATGCCTGTAGTCAGAGTGTTCCTTGTTTTCGGGCAGCAGACTTTCGGCTTCGGCATCCTTCAGATTCTTCCACCAGAGTGAAAAGAAAAGAGTGCGGTTGCCAAGAGCCGTCAATTCGTGCTGGATCCGGTTGCGCAGGGTGAGCGCATCCGGAGAGAGAGTATCGGCGGCGAACCTGAGAGAACCATATGCCGACAGCACCTGCATCTCCTCAACGAGATGCTCGTATTCGACAAGTATATCGATCAATCCTTCAGGCGACATGCTCTCCGACAGCTCTGTCCTGTGCTTTTCAAATGACCTGACGAGGTCTTGGAGCTTCTTCAAACGGTCAGATATGACATTCTCATCTTCGGAGGGCAGCAGTTCTGAAAGATCCCACCTGCCGACGTTATAATCTTTATATTCGTTCATATCCGATTTTCAATCCAGAGAGCCGGTTCGCATAACTGCATCACAGCGAAACAGCTGCCTGGCTCCGGGTTGCAGGATGGAGATGAAGGCCTACTTTCCTCTTCCTTTAGCCTTCGGAGGATAGGCGATTTCAGACAGTCCCCAGTACATTTCGAAAAGGACCAGGAAAGCATGCGCCGCCAGCATTATGAGAACAACCAGCCTGATCGTGGATGAAAGGGATTCATCGATGAGAACCATAATGGTGAAAGATGTGAAAATAACAGACATGCCCCACTTGACGTTCGTCAGGATCAGGCCCCGTAAAGTGAGAATACGCATATCGGCATCGGCATCGATCTTGGCTTTTGCCTCACCACTGGTCAATCCCAGACCGGCCAGGAAACGGAAACCATCCAGAGAGCTCGTTCTGGTCGTACCGGCAACCACAAGAGCTCCGGTCAGCACGGAGAAACAGATTGCCAGAACACCTGCTATCATCCGCAGGGTATCGATAGTGATTGAATCCATATCTGAATTCCTTAATTCCCGGTACGGAGAAATGACCTACTCATCGAGCACTTCCCTGACCTTTGCTGCAAGCACAGCCGGTGTAAAGGGTTTCGGCAGAAATGCTTTCTCCTGTTCCAGCACCCCATAGTGGACTATGGCATCATCTGTATACCCACTCATATAGAGTACACGCAGATCAGGTATCTGATCACGAAGAAGCCGTGCCAGTTTCACTCCATTCTGTTCGGGCAGAACAACATCTGTAAGCAGCAGATCTATGGATTCCCCCCTGTCTGAACAGACCTGTCTGGCAACGGCCGGAGATTCACAGGGATGAACCTTATACCCGAGGTCTTCCAGGATCTCGGCAGTCAGCTGCCGCACGCTTGCTTCATCTTCCACCAGCAGAATTGTCTCAGTCCCCCTGTGATTATCTTCATCTGCTTCGCCATAATCATCTTCCGGACCCTCTTCATCCGCTGGAGGCAGGAAGATCTTGAATGTTGTTCCTATATCAACTTCACTGTACACGATAATCGAGCCGCCGCATTGCCTGACGATACCGTACACGGTGGAAAGACCCAATCCTGTACCCTCTTTCTTGGTAGTGAAGAAAGGTTCAAAAATCTTGGATTTAACCTCATCCGGCATACCGCAACCGGTATCTGAGAAAGCCAGCATCGCATAGTGGCCGGGCTCTATATATGGATGGGTAAGTACATATGATTCATCCAGATCCACCTCATCCGTCTCGATTATGATTTTACCCCCGCCCGGCATGGCCTGCCGGGCATTTACCGCCAGATTGACCATGATCTGCTCGATCTGTCCGGGATCGGCCATGATGGGACAGATCTTTCTGTCTCTCTCAGTTATGAGTTCGACGTCTTCTCCGATAAGACGCTTGAGCATCGGATAGAGGTGAGCCAGCACGGAATTCAGATCGAGCAATTGAGGTTGAATAATCTGTTTGCGACTGAAAGCCAGTAATTGACGGGTCAAGGCTTCCGCATGTCTGGCTGCTTTTTCGATTCCCTCGATCCGTTCGCGCAGCGGATCATCTTCAGACATCTTCGACAGGCTTATCTCGGCATTCCCCGAAATAACAGTCAGAACATTATTGAAATCATGTGCGATACTTCCCGCCAGTCGTCCGACAGCCTCCATTTTCTGGGAATGCATCAATTGTGTTTCCAGTTCTTTCTGTCCGGTTACATCCATAAAGGTGGCAACCGCTCCCTTCAGTTCGCCCGTTTCATCAAATAACGGGATGGCACTGTAGTTGATCCATGTGATCGGATTACTCTGGATCTTCAGACCCATCGCGACATTTCTGATCGGCTGCCTTTCTGTCATTGCCCTGTACTCGGCCATCTCTTCCGGGGGCATGGGGGAGCCGTCACTGCGCAGGAACTCGGTTTCCGGTACCGAATATGGAGCGCCCCTGATATTCGAGGGTATCAGTTTCATGATTTGTTCAGCGGCTGGATTGGCCTTGAGAATCTTATGGTCCGGCGAAATCCAGATTACTCCTTCATTTATCGTTTCGAACAGATTGCGTAGATCTGTCTCACTTTCCCGCAACGCTTCCTCCATTATCTTCCGCTCGCTTATATCCCGTGCTATGCCGAGAACTACATTTTTCCCTCCCATCTTCATCGGAGCGCTCAGTATCTCCACATCGACCCTGCTGCCATCTCTGCGATTCAGAGTGAATTGATCAGGTCCCGTTGACTTGCCCAGGGCGTTCAGAGCAAGCAATTGTGCAGCCTTGGGAATCTGGCTTGCTGGAAGGAGTTTCAGCTTCAGGAAACTCATGCCGATCAATTCTTCCCTTTTGTATCCGGTCAGATTCTCTGCAGCCAGGTTCCCATCCAGAAAGGTCCCCTTCAAATCGTTGATGTAGTAGGCATCCGGGGCGTGTTCGAAGAGCAGTTCGAAGCGCTCTCGAGCGTTCCGCAGGTTCTCTTCGATCTGCCTGTGACTGGACAGATCGGTAACAGATACCACTCTTATAGACTTTTCCCTGAAGGTCCTGTTGCGTGCCCTGATCTCTGCGGGGAACCTGCTGCCGTCTTTCCGAAGACATACCAGTTCGTACGGTTCTTCAGACCCCGATCCGAGATGCTCCATGACCCGATCGTGATATTCAGGATCTATGTATCTTAAAACAGGTGTTCCGATGGCCTCCTGGACTGTATAGCCGAACATATCCGAGATCGCCTGGTTCCCATCCAGGATGATCCCGTCTTCATGCAGCAGAATACCGTCGTGCAGGCTGTTGAATATCACCCTGAACTCATCGGTCCCCGACTGCTGTGATTCAGATCGATCCGGATCCTGAACTCCGGATATCTGTGGAGATTTATTGTGCGATTCCATCGTCTCATTCTCCATCTGATGGGATAGTTTAGCCGTTCTCATGCCGCACTACCACACTCACACTTTCATTTTAGATTGGAACTGGCTAAATAGTCATCCGCGAATATAACTTGAAGCTGTTCCCCCACTGAAAGCAACGGGGCAGGCAGCATAAGCACCCACATCGGAGAGGATGGGCATGCGTACCATACCAGCAGAAAAAATCACCGAAGCAATCAAAGAACTCTCCATGACCGCCAACTTCGACCTGCCGGAGGATGTTCGCACCGCCCTCCGAAAGGGACGGGAGACAGAAGAGTCTCCCATTGGTCAGGAGATCCTCGATCAGATACTCAGGAATGCCGGTATCGCCGCCGAAAATCGGGTTCCCCTCTGCCAGGACACCGGGTTTGCAGCGATCTTCATGGAGATAGGTCATGACGTCTGCGTGGAAGGTGATATCCCGGAAGCTGTGGATGAAGGTGTCCGGCAGGGATATCAGGATGGATATCTCAGAAAATCGATAGTCTCCGACCCTCTCAGACGTACAAATACAGGCGACAATACACCGGCGGCCCTTACGGTTGAATTCGTTCCTGGAGATGAGATCACGATAACCATTGCACCAAAGGGCGGCGGCAGTGAGAACATGAGCATGGCGCGCCTCTTCGCTCCGGCTGCGGGACGCGACGGGCTCGTCGATTTTATTGTCAACCGCGTGGCGGAATCAGGTTCCAATCCCTGCCCTCCGGTAGTTGTCGGTGTCGGGATCGGTGGAACTTTCGACCTGTGCGCCCGCCTGGCCAAGAAGGCTCTGATGCGCGAGATGGGCGTGCGGCACCCCGATCCATTCTACGCGGAGATGGAGGAAGAGATCTTAGAAAAGGTCAACAACCTGGGTATCGGTCCGATGGGACTGGGGGGTCGTGTAACGGCCCTCGATGTCCACATAGAAACATACCCGTGTCACATCGCCAGCCTGCCTGTGGCGGTGAACATGCAGTGCCACGCTGCCAGGCACAAAACGGCAACCATTTAAACCCGACTGGAGGGAACTCACCATGGCGGAAAGCAAGAAGATACAGCTCCCTTTAACAGCAGAAGATGTCCAGGAACTCCAGGCGGGAGACCGTGTTCTGCTCAGCGGCCCCATGCTTACAGGCCGTGATGCAGCGCACAAGAGACTCGTCGATCTGCTTGCAGAGGACGAGTCTCTGCCAATAGAGGTCGAAGGGGAGACGATCTATTATGTCGGCCCCTCTCCGGCCAAACCAGATCAGATCATCGGATCGTGCGGTCCCACCACGTCGTACCGGATGGACCCATACAGCCCTCAGCTGATCGCACTCGGTCTGCGGGGCATGATCGGTAAGGGAGCCAGGGGACCTGAAGTAGTCGATGCGATGAAGGAGCACGGAGCCGTTTACTTTACTGCCGTAGGCGGAGCAGCAGCTCTGATCGCCAGATCTGTCAAGTCGATGGAGATCCTGGCCTACGAGGATCTTGGCCCGGAGGCCATAAGACGCCTTGTGGTGGAGGATTTTCCCGTTATCGTTGCACAGGATACTCACGGTGGAAACCAGTACGAAAAGGGTACTAAAGAGTACTCCAGGTAGTTCCCATCCGATCCTGCAGGGCTCACACATCTGAAGGGGGTCATGGAAAAGGAGACTGGCGAGGGCGAGTTCATCGTTCCGGAAATCCTCAAACGGGCCTGGCAGAAGAGAGATTTCGGCCGGAATATCAGTGTTCATATGCGCTACATTCTCTTCATATGTGAAACATTCGGTGCGACCAGCGTTCTCGCCGAGCTGGGTTTCTGAATCCGGCATCAAAAGGAACGCTTAAGGAGAAGAAGCATCATGGCAGTTCGCACTATCGTATCGATGCCGGGAGACGGCATAGGGCAGACGGTCCTGCCGGAAGCCATACGGGTTCTGGAAGCTTCCGGCTTTGAAGCCGAATACATCCACGCCGATATAGGCTGGGAGTTATGGCGCAGCGAGGGCGACGCCCTCCCCCGGAGGACTATCGATCTGCTTGCCGAACACGGCACGGGCCTCTTCGGAGCAATTACCAGCAAACCGAAAGATCGGGCAGAGGCCGAACTGCATCCCGATCTGCAGGACAGGGGCCATGTCTATTACAGTCCGATAGTTGGTCTGCGCCAGCTTTTCAATCTGGATATTTCCGTAAGACCCTGCCGCTCTTTCAAAGGGAATCCCCTCAACTTCGTCAGGCGGGGATCCGATGGTGAGATGGAGGAGCCAATGGTGGATGTAGTGGTTTTCCGGCAGAATACCGAGGGTCTCTACGTCGGGGTCGAATGGACGGATCCTCCCGCTGAAGTCAGGAACGCCTTCAAATCACATCCGAAATTTGCGCCTTTCGGTGATGTACCCGGACCCGATCTGGCGATCTCCTCACGCATATTCACCAGACCTGCATGCCGCAGGGTGGTCGAGGAGGCATTTGCCTATGCCGAGCATCACGGATACAGGTCGGTGACCATCTGCGAGAAACCGAACGTGATAAGGGAGACTTCGGGCATGCTGGAACAGGAGGCTGCATCGGCGGCCGAAAAATATCCCGACATTTCACTCTGGTCCACCAACATTGACGCCCAGACCATGTGGTTGACGAAGAATCCGGAGGATTACGGCGTTATCGTATGCGGCAACATGTTCGGAGATATCATTTCTGATGCCTTTGCCGGTCTGGTCGGAGGACTCGGATTCGCCGCGTCATCCAACGTGGGTAAGGAAGTGGCTCTATTCGAACCTACCCACGGTTCGGCTCCAAAGTATGCCGATCTGGAACCGGGCATCGTCAATCCCATCGCGATGGTTCTGGCTTCGGCGATGATGCTCGATCACCTTGAAGAGTACGAACGGGCCGAATCCATTCGGAAAGCGGTGGGAGAAGTAGTCGCTGTAGGAGAAGTTCGCACCTACGATATGATGAAGATTCCAGGCGGTTCCGGGGCGATCGAAAAGGGCGCTGCGACTACCCGACAGATGACAGACGCCATAATTGAAGCCCTTCAGTGAACCGATCGAGGATGAGAAGCAGTCTGAGAGGTAAGAGATGATCGACGCGGCGCAGATCGAAGAACTGTTCGCCGACCTGCTGCAACTGATCGGTGACGATCGGTTGAGAAGCCAGGTTGTCGAAACCTGGGTCTCGGCGTGCAGCGAAGGGGGTTGGGAGAACCTGGAGGAGATCGAGAAAATGCCGTTCTCTCTGCTGACAGACTGCGGCGGGACAGGATTCATAGAGCATACATTTGCGGTAACCCGCGGTGCGCTCGGTCTGGCGGAAACCCAGGAAACGAGTTGTTCAAATCTACCCTACTCCATCAATCACGATCATCTCATTGCGGGCGGACTGCTGCACGATGTGGGCAAGCTCCTGGAGATTGAAATGGATGGTCAGGGTGGATACCGGAAGAGTCACCATGGCAGATGCCTCCGCCATCCCATCAGTGGTACCGTCCTGGCGGCCCGCTCCGGAATACCGGTCGAAATTCTTAACATGATCGCATGCCACTCCAGGGAGGGTGACGGATGCCCCCGGACAGTTGAAACCATCCTCATTCACCAGGCCGATTTCGCTGCCTTCCATCCCCTCAGGATGAAATCGGAGGGCACCCTGATCGAAGGAGAGTAATCGGGGTGGGCATGACACTGATAGAGAGGATCATTGCCAACCATACAGATGAGGTCTTCGAGGTGGGAGGGATGGTTGAACTGGGTGTGGACACCCGGGTTGCCAGAGATTTCGGAGGCGCGAATGTTGTTTCGCATCTCGAGAGGAATGGCCTGCCGATTGAAAACCCCGATCGAACCTTTTTCACTTTTGACTGCAATCCGACCGGATCGGACCAGGGGTATACAGCCAACCAGCACACGTGCAGGTTGTTCGCACGGAAGCACGGATTCCGGGTTTTCGACATAGACAGAGGTATAGGCACTCATGTCGTGCTGGAAGAAGCTCTCACCGGTCCCGGCGGCACCCATGTATCCACCGACTCGCATGCAAACATTCTGGGTGCCGCATCGGCATTCGGACAGGGAATGGGCGACCTCGATATCGCTCACGCCTTCGCCTACGGGTCGATCTGGTTCAAGGTACCACCGACTGTACTGGTTCGGGTGGAGGGCGAACCTTCCGAACATGCCGCCGCCAAGGACCTTACCCTGGCGGTCGTCAGACATTTCGGATCGAGGGGGTTGCTGGGCTGTGCCGCTGAATTTACAGGCCCGGCAATCGAAGCTCTCGACCTGGCAGGCAGGATAACACTCGCTTCAATGGCTACCGAAATGGGCGCCATAATCCTCTTCCCTCGATTCTCCAAATCCGCCGCACAGGAGCTCTCTCAGATGAGCGGTCAGAGCGGTGAATGGCCTCTCCCGGATGAGGATGCAGATTATCTCAGTGAAATAGTAATCGACGTGGATGGTCTCGAACCACTCGTCAGCCGCCCCGGTCATCCTGAGGATGTGGTCCCGGTTTCAGATCTGGAAGGTGAACCAATCGATTCATCATTCATCGGATCGTGCACGAACGGGCGTATCGAAGATCTGCGTGAAGCCGCCGCGATCCTGAAGGATAGAAGGATCGCCGGGGGTCACGTATTGAAAATCGTTCCCGCCACCGACCGGGTATGGATGCAGGCTCTCGACGAGGGATTGATCGAGATTTTCAAAACGGCCGGCGCTCTGATAAGCAACAGCGGGTGCGCCGGGTGTGCCGAGGGTCAGGTAGGCCAGACAGGTCCTGGTGAGAACACGGTTTCTACGGGCAACCGTAATTTCCCGGGAAAACAGGGCCTCGGTTCGGTCTATCTCGCTTCGCCTGCGACGGCTGCTGCATCTGCAATAGCCGGGATTCTCGTGGCTCCTCACAGACTCGGTTCGGAATTGAGCATCAAAGCCGCGACGGAAGAACCGGCCGGGGTGAGTATCTCACAACCCGCTTCAGAAGACCATGCACCCGAGACCACCGATACGGTTGAGGAGGTCGACCGCGGCTCCGATAAACCCGCTGCTGAAGTAGAGGGTAACGTCTGGGTTCTCGACATCGATTCTGTAGACACCGATATGATCTATCACAACCGGCATCTCTCCGTTACCGAGACAGACCAGATGGGTCAGTACGCACTGGGGAACGTTCCGGGCTGGGAGGATTTCCCTCAAAAGGCATCTCCTGGAGATATTCTGGTTGTCGGTACCAATTTCGGCGCCGGAAGCAGCCGTCAGCACGCTGTTGACTGCTTCAGGGCGCTGGGGATCGGCGCGATAATCGGTGCCTCCTTCGGGGCAATCTACGAGAGAAATGCGATCAATGCCGGATTCCCTCTCCTCGTGGGCGATCTCCGCATTCTGCTCCATACAGGCGACAGGGTCAGGGTGGATCTGGAAAGGGGAAAGGTCGAAAGGCTGCTCGACAACACCGTGTTCGAGATCGCTCCCATGTCACCGGTTCAGCTGCGTATCTATCGCCGCGGCGGCCTGCTCTCCTCCCGCTGAAGGATCGAGAAGAACCGTGAGCCAGACATTTGCACAGAAAACACTTGCACGCCGGACCGGCCTGAGCCGGGTGGAACCGGGACAGATAGTAACAGTTCATCCCCGGCACCTTCTCATGCATGACAACACAGCAGCGATCATCCGGAAAATAGAGGAAGACCTGAAAGTTCACGGCGTTGCAGATCGTGAACAGCCAGTGATCGTGCTCGATCATATTTCACCGGCCAGAGATACCGCTGCGGCCACGGCCCATAAAAGTATCAGAGAGTTTGTAAGCACGTTCTCCCTCCCCCATTTCTTCGACATCGGAGAGGGTATCTGTCATCATGTAGTGCTCGAAAACGGTCTTGCTTCCCCGGGGGAGATTATCGTCGGCAGTGACAGTCATACCTGCACTTATGGTGCTGTCGGTACCTTTGCCACCGGAATAGATCGCACCGAGGCGGCGGCTCTTCTGCTCACGGGCGAAACGTGGTTGAAAGTTCCCCTCTCCATCAAGGTGGTCCTTTCGGGTATTCTGCCCGAACTTGTTACCGCGAAAGACCTCGTACTCCATCTGACCGGTCTGTTAGGCTCCGGCGGCGCCTCTTACAGGGCGGTTGAGTACCACGGTGTCATCGATCAATTGAGCATGTCCGACCGGATTACCATCTCAAATATGGGAATCGAGATGGGCGCAAAGACAGCGGTATTCCCGGTGGACGATCTCACGCGGGATTTCCTGAACGAGTCGAGCTGCGAGTGGGAGGAGGGAGCATTCTCGTGGGCCGATCCCGACGCAGAGTACGAGCAGGTAGTGGATGTGAATCTATCCGAAATCGTTCCGGTCGTTGCCCTCCCCGGTGCAGTGGATGATGTCGTCTCTGCCAGGAGCGCAGATGGAATAAAAGTGGATCAGATTCTGATCGGAACATGCACCAATGGCAGGCTCTCCGACCTGCAGGCGGCAGCCGGAATACTCAGGGGCAGGAAGATATCAAGTTCTGTGCGTCTGCTTGTGCTGCCGGCCAGCAGGCAGGTGTTCGAAGCCGCGGTTGCTGATGGCACTATCGCCGATCTGAGCCGTGCAGGAGCGATGATCCTGCCTGCCGGATGCGGTCCGTGCCTTGGTGCACACATGGGAGTTCTTGCCCCGGGTGAAGTATGCCTCTCAACATCGAATCGCAATTTCAAAGGCAGAATGGGAACTCCCGACGCAGAGATATATCTCAGCAGTCCGATAACCGCCGCCGCCTCTGCCCTGACAGGCCGCATCACCGATCCACGTGAGGACGGGCAATGAAGGTCTGGCGCTACGGCGATGACGTTAATACCGATCAGCTCTTTCCGGGCAAGTACACCTATACATGCAGCACTCACGAGGAGATACTGCCCCACCTTCTGGAGGACCTCGATCCCCTCTTTGCCGGCTCTGTTCAGCCGGGCGACCTGATCGTGGCAGGTAAGAACTTCGGGTGCGGATCGAGCCGCGAGCAGCCTGTGCTGGGTCTGAAAGCGGCCGGGGTGACCGCAATCATCGCCGAATCATTTGCCCGGATATTCTACCGTGCATCGATCAATCAGGGTCTGCTGCTGATCGAATCACCGCAGGCTGTCAACGCCTGGAATGAGGGGGATGAGATTACGATAGACCCTGCAGGAGAGCTCATAGTTGTGGGAGGCCGGACATTCCAGGTACCTCCCATGCCCGATATGCTGCTGGCAATCCGCGAGGCAGGGGGACTGTTACAGGAAGTTCGCAATCGTCTGAATGAAAAGAAGGATGGCATGAAATGAACGCTCCCGCCCGATCCGATCAGAACCGGGGAGAAGCCGGCAACCGGGGGGATGATGTACGGTCCGACTGCTGGGTCGGGGTGAGTATCGGAAAGGAATCGGAACTGCAGCTCCGGAGCAGGGTCGAAGTCCTCTATGGCGAGAGTATCCGCACCCAGGCAAAAGAGGTCATCGACTCGCTGGGTGCCGGGCCGCTTGCAATCGAAATCGATGACAGAGGCGCCCTCCCCTGGGTAATCGCAGCCAGAATCGAAGCGGCAGTCAAGGCTGCAGATCCCGGGTTGAAGACATCCTGGCTCCCGGAGAAGACAACTCCACGGCGCATGCCGGTTGCCGACCGCCTCCGTCGCTCAAGGCTCTATCTGCCGGGAAACACTCCCGGATTCATGCTGAATGCCGGCCGGCACTCCCCCGACGGCATCATACTCGACCTGGAAGATTCGGTGGCACCATCCAGAAAATCCGAAGCACGCCTGCTGGTGCGCAACGCCCTGCGTTGTCACGACTTCGGTTCAGCAGAGGTGATGGTGCGCATCAATCAGCTTCCGATGGGGTTTGAGGATCTGGATGTAATACTCCCCGAGAATCCGGAGATGATCCTGATACCCAAGGTCGAGAATCCCGATCAGGTACGCGAGGTGGACGAATACTGCACCAGAGTCCTGGCGGGCTCAGATAATCCCCCACCCCTGTTGATGCCGATAATCGAGAGCTGTCGGGGGGCCTGGTTCGCGCTGGATATCGCCGAGGCGGGCAGCAGAGTGGCCGCAATTACGATCGGACTGGAGGATTACACGGCCGATCTGGGCGTGGAGAGAACCCTCGAAGGAAGAGAGTCATTCTGGGCACGTACACAGCTGGTGAATGCTGCCTGCGCCGCAGGCATTCAGCCGATCGATACCGTCTTCAGCGATGTGGATGATCATGAGGGGCTGCGGGCCAGTGCGCTGGATGCGAAACGGCTCGGTTTCGTGGGCAAGGGCTGCATTCATCCCAGACAGATCCAGGTGATCCACGATGCATTCGCACCATCACAGAGAGAGATAGAAAAAGCGATCAGGGTCGTTACTGCATTTGAAGACGCCGAATCGCGAGGTGATGGAGTGGTGGCACTGGGGAGCAGGATGATCGACCCGCCTGTAGTTCTGAGAGCCCTTAATACCGTGAATCAGGCAGTGACCCTGGGGCTTCTGGCCAGAGAGTGGCGCAGCCGGGAGGAAGAGAAGAGGGAGAGCGGCGATGCCTGAAACAGATATCCCGATTACGATTAACGCAGCCGGCAGATCGGTACCTGAAAGTGTAAACGGAAAGCCTCAGATTCCTTTCAGGGGAGTCGGTCTTCACATTCCGGAGGGAAGTAAAGCAGCACCACCGCTCAGATCGTGCGCAGATTATCCCGCCGACGGCGACAAGCGGCTTCCCGACCTGGTTGCCGCACTTGAAGCGTGCGGTCTCGAAGACAATATGACTATCAGCACGCACCATCATCTCAGAGACGGGGATGCGATTGCCCTGTCGGTGTTTGAAGCGGCTTCAAAGCTTGGAAAGAAGGACCTGTTATGGTTCCCTTCGGCTGCTTTCCCCTGCCATGCGCCTCTGATCGAACACCTCGACTCCGGCCTGATTCATCACATCGAGGGAAGCCTGAATGGTCCCCTGGGTGAGTATTGCTCCACTGGGAGGATGCGCGGAACGCACGTGCTCCGATCTCATGGCGGCCGCTGGCAGGCAGTTCAGGACGGTGAAATTCACGTAGACATCGCGGTTATCTCGGCACCAACTGCTGACTGTTTCGGTAACGCAAACGGCCTTGAGGGTCCATCCGCAACCGGGGGACTGGGATTCGGCCTTGTTGACTCAAAGTATGCAGACAGGGTCATCGTGGTTACGGACAACCTTGTACCATTTCCAGCCGTCCCGTGGCAGATCCAGGGGAACGACGTCGACTTCGTTCTGGAAGTGGAGAGCCTGGGTGATGCGTCGAAGATCGTATCTGGTACAACCCGTATCACCCGCAGTCCTGACCGCCAGCTCATCGCAGAAATGACGGCCAGTTTCGTCGAGAAAACCGGCATCATGCGCGATGGCTTCAGCTTCCAGGCCGGCGCAGGAGGCACGGCTCTGGCATTCGCGATCTACCTGAAAGAGAGAATGGAAAGAGCCGGAGTAAGGGCATCATTTATCCGGGGTGGTACGACCCGTTACCTGGTCGAGATGCTCGAAGAGGGCCTGACCGATTACCTGCTGGATGGACAGACCTTCGACCTCGACGCAGTGGAATCGATGGGACGCAACAGAGGCCACGTAATGACGAGCCCCTTCACATCGTACAATTACCACGGCAAGGGCAACTTCGCGTCGATGGTAGATGTGGTCGTACTCGGGGCAACCGAAGTGGACATCAATTTCAATGCAAATGTCGTGACCCACTCGGACGGCAAACTGATGCATGGCATTGGCGGCTGGCAGAACTGCCTTTTTGCCGGCTGTACCATCCTGCCGGTTCCGGCAATGCGTGACCGCATACCCGTAATCATTGATGAGGTGACAACCCTGTGCGGGCCTGGTGAATTGATCGATGTCATAGTGACAGAAAGAGGAATAGCGATCAATCCGCTCAGAGAGGACCTGCTCGAGAGAACAAATGATTCCGGTCTGCCGATCAGGCCGATTCACGAAATTAAGGATGAACTCGATGCCATCTGTGGAGTACCCTCAAAACCACAACTCGGAGATGAGATAGTATCGGTCGTGAAATGGGTGGATGGGACACTGCTGGACAGCATCCGGCGCACTGAATAGAGGAGCCTTATCCGATGAGTGCGAGGAAATCGGAAAACCCTGTACCGGAACCCCAGCCGATCAGGACCGCTGGAGAGGCGGGGATCCAGGACATCCTCTCTCTCCTTCTAGAGAATACCAGGGATGCCATATACCTGCTCGCCGGCAGACGCTTTCCCATCATCAATCGCGGTTTCCAGGAGATGTTCGGCGTTACCCCGGAAGAGGCCAATTCTACCGATTTCAACTTCATGAATCTGGTAGCACCGGAAAGCCAGCCACTCGTTATCGAGCGGGCCGAGAAATACGCAAAGGGCGAACCGGTACCGCACGAGTATGAGTTCCGTGCTCTGACGAAAGACGGGCGGAAACTGATCGTGCTTGCAAACACCTCCAGGGTCAACTACCTGGGTGAGGAAGCCACGCTCGGAATCGTTCATGACATCACGGCACGCAAGGAGATCGAGGAGGCCCTTTCAGCAAGTGAGGAGAAGTACCGCACTCTGGTCGAAAGAGCCAATGACGGGATCGCCATCCTGCATGACGGGAAGCTGGCATTCGTGAATGAGAGGCTGGCCAAGGGGCTGGGATACGAGGTGGAGGAGATGGTGGGTTCTCCGATGACAGATTTTATCCCTCCCGACAAAATCGGAGAACTGGTCGAACGGTACGAGCGGCGCATGGCAGGTGAGGATGTACCCAGCATATATGAGATCGAGATCGCCAGAAAAGATGGAGAAATCCGGCATATCGAAGTAAATGCGGGACTCATCACCTACATGGATCAACCTGCCGACCTGATTATCGCCAGGGACGTTACCAATCGGAAAAAGACGGAGAGGGAACTACGCGAAAA
>VAOY01006706.1_pt1 | contig 14698 bp, 12 predicted proteins | sample 3393881 | NCBI WGS metagenome assembly VAOY01 (sample SAMN08290430, study PRJNA428436) | hydrothermal vent metagenome | isolation source: Deep-sea hydrothermal vent chimney | place: Indian Ocean: Southwest Indian Ridge
GGGTACAGTGATCTTGAATATTTCAAGCTAAAAATCTACGATTTACCCAAGCTGAAAACCATAAAAGACCTGTGAACAGAACAGATTTTTGTGAAGAGGCCTTTTTTATTGCATCAATAAGCTCTTCGGGGACTTGGCAATTATGGAGATTTTTGGCGGTATTGAAAACGCCTAATTCGACCATAATTTGCTTCTGGCCGACCACGAAATGTTCAAATCCCAAACCAAAAACCTCGATTAATAATGAATTCATATATTGCTGAATTTCCAGAGCTTCCTCTATTTTGCCAGCCTGGGCATATTCCAGGATTTTACCAGCGATAAAACCAGTAAAACACGCGCTGCTTAATAAAAGACCTTCATAGCCAAGTCCTATGTATGATGCGCAACTAAATTCATTGCCGGAGAGAATAGACAATTCATTTTCACATTCTCGCACGGTCTTGAGAATCGTTACAATTCTATCCGGATTATTCGAACAGTCATTCAGCAAAATGACTTTCGGGTGCATAATGAGTTCCTTAAACAGCTCAGTTTCATTCAAGTTAGATGGAAATCTATTGATATGATTGATGCTGACCGGAAGAGAACTTAGTTCCAGTACTGACAAATACAGTTCTCGCAAATATTCCAATTCAACATCAACTGGAGTAAAGGGAAAACCGATCATTGCAATATCAATACCGCAATTTTCAGCTTGCTTGATATTATCAATCATCATTTCTGCTGAACTATCCATAATCATCATAGACAAGAGCATTTGATCTTGATTGCATTTAACCACTTCCGCCGCCAAATCAATTTTCATAGAATCGGTCATTAGGTGGCCTTCACCGCTAATACCTGCAATCAATACACCTTTAATTCCAAGCCGCACATGATGTTCCACCAAACGCGAAACAGATTTAGTATCTAACTTCAGATCATCTGTAAACGGAGTAGGCATTGCAGACCATACTCCAGCGACATTTTCTTGATTTATTTTTCTCATAATCGTTCCTTTTTTAATAGATTGGGTGAATTTGCAGAATGCACGGTTCACCCTCACCGCTTTTTATTTTCCTATAGGCATCCCTCCAATAATTGTTTTGGTTTATAAGCTTCAGGCGGAGTAAAATCTCCATACCTCAACTTTTCTAAATACACACGAAACAATCTTAATTTTTTAGAACTAATTTTATTATCTCTCAGGCAGATGATTGCTTTGTCGATTTCAGGCTCTAAAACTTCAATTTGGGAAACAAAATTGTTTTTCCCAAGCGTATTCATAACATGTGCAAAAAGATTCTGGCATAGAACATCAAGTTCTTTGCTTTCCCAGGCGTGCTGAAATAATTCTATAACAATACAAAATTTAAGAATTCCTGCCTGGAGTTCATAAAGACGTTGTTTTTTGAAATCAATTTTCTCTCGATTGTGCTTTATTTCCCATCGTATTTCCTGCAGTAATTTTTGCGATCTAAACATAATTTCCCTTTTGTTTTCAAAAACCAAAAAAAAAGAGACGTGTTCGCAAGAACGATGATTTTCATCGTTCTTGCGAACACGTCTCACTTGACGGCCTGCCGTTTTAACAAACGAACTCCGTCCCGAAAAGACCAATTTAACTTACCATATCGACCCTAATCACAAGGCCATATAATCCGTCATTTTAATTGTTTGATTGTTTAATTATCTTATTTTTAACCTCATTGTTATATTTACATCCATACGATGTGTGTACCGTTTTACGGTTTTTTATCTATATGATTTTTACTCAACTTCTTTCACAAAATCTTTACAAAAATGCTTGTCTTTACATGCAAAATTCACAAGTTAAAATACTTTCTTGCGGTTTAGTAGTAGTTGTTCGCGCATCCAGGCGGTTGCAACCAAAAAAAACCTGCAATCTTGACAACTTTCAAACGTACATCTTCGCTGATTCCCTGATCTCTATCATTCAAAACAAAAATACAGTTGAGGATGAAATCCCCAACCGTTCAGCAATATTTTTAATTGTAGTTTTTTTCGCCATTAATACTTTCCGAGTTTTAAACCTTCATCTACAAAATAGCGATAAGTTTCATAATTACAATCCGTCGGAATAGAATGATCCGAATGAAGTATATATCCAGAACCTTCCTTAACTACCGGAATCTTTTCTTGAAGCTCTTTACGTATAGCGTCAATATCATTGGCTACCAGATTCCTGGCGTCCATACCGCCACAGAAAGACAGCTTGTCGCCAAACTCACTTTTCAATTTCAATAAATCCATTCCAGCCTTGATTTCAATCACCTGCAAACAGTCCACGCCGGACTCAATAATCCCCGGCATAAGCGGCTCTACATAACCACAGGAATGCATGATCACCGGCAAATCAAGTGAATGCGCATAATTGATTGTTTTCTTGTGTCCAGGCTGAATAATATCACGATACATATCCAATGACATGAAAGGACGCCCTTTAAATCCCATATCTTCATAAAACCAGACTCCGTCCGGCTTACCTTCCTCCGCAAAAAGTATTTCCATAAGATTAACAGTCAATTCAGAATATGTTTCAACCATATCTTTTATCCAGTCAGGATCAAGTGCCATGCCCATAAGCATGTGTTCATGTCCACACACCGGATGCATTTGTTCGAAAACATTTACTCCGCCTTGAAAATAAAAACGTTCTGTTTTGGAAGCTTGTTTTTTCTGTTCACGGTAAGCCTCAAAATCAATCCGTTCACGAGTAGCTTTCAAGCGTGGTTTAATATGTTCTTCCCATGCTGCCCGGTCTTTCACCAGAAAATCAACATGCTCAGGAGTGCCGTCATGCAGTTTATGCCTTCTTAATATTGCTCCGTTGCCATCACGTTCAAGAATAGTTTCGTCATTTTCCTCAATTACTTCGTTTTTAAAGTCAATTTGGGCAACCATTTTAAACCACGGTGATCCCTGCATATCAAAATCAAAATGATCAGCTAGACCCTCATTTCCTTGTATATGCCCTTCGTCCTGCCATTTTTTGAGAGTATCATCCCAGAAATGTTCAAATAAACCAATTCTATCCACCGGTTCATGCTTCAAAATTCGTGATATACGTTCTTTACCTGTAAGTTTTTTCATAGCTATATTTTTCCTTTGTTAAAAAGTTTACTAAATATTTCAGTATCCAAAGTGGACATTGTCAACAACAATCTTTTCTTTTTTTTTATGACTTTTTAAAATTAGATTATTAATGTTATAAAATTATATATTACTTCATAATAGTAACTGAAATTTTGACCGTTTCACCTGAAGAGACATAAGGGACAATATTGCCTTTAACCGGCCTGTTATTTATACTTAATATAATCTTACCGCAACCAACTTGGTTAAAATTAGTCACAGTGACTTGATAAGTTGCACCACGAACCTGTCGGGCAACAGTAAATCCTTCCCATTCTGGTGGTATACATGGGGAAATTAATAGACCGCGCAAAGTTGGCCTTATACCCAATATATATTCTGTTCCAACCATATATGTCCAAGCTGCGCCTCCAGTAAGCCAAGTCAATGCGGCATGCCCAAACGCCTGATGGTCCGGTCCGTAAACCCATGAAGCAAAAGCATAAGGTTCGCGACCATAATGCTCTGGATTACGGGCTGAAAGATTATTGGGCAGAGTTTGTGAAAAATACTTCCATGCCTGACGCGAATTGCCCAACATTGTCTCGGCGATAACCGCCCAGGCATTGGCATGCAAAAATAATCCCCCGTTTTCACCCGATCCCGGAGTATTTGTATTAAACCGGGTAACGCCGTCAATCATTTTAGTAAAGGGTGGAGTAAACAGTCTGATGCCGCAATCTGTATCTAGTTTTTTCGCGACCATATCCATCGCGGAACAGACCATTTTCGATGGTAAAGTTCCGGCAATAGCCGCCCAACTTTGGGAGTTGAGGAATATTTGTCCCTCCTGATTGTTGTGGCTACCAAGTTCCGTATCCGGGTAAAGCAAGCGCTTAAACCAAGAACCATCCCAGCAGATCTTAGATGATAAAACCTCAGTAAAATCCCTGCTCTTCTGCTCTAAGAAAGGAATATTTTCTGTTTTGCCGACTTGATTAAGTATTTCCGTTAACAGTTTTGCGGCATAAATAAATTGTTCCGCTAACATTACACTTTCTCCACCGGATTCGGCATTGGAAAAAACCTGAAGCATATCATTCCAGTCGCAATCAAAGATATGCGGCAGTCCATGTGAACCGGTATTTTCCCCGACAAAACACATACCCCGAACAAGATGCTCCAATACACTACCTTCACCCTTGTCATAATATGGAATTACTTCTTCCAGTATCTCCATATCTCCAGTTTCAGCCAGATATTTGTAAATGGTGAAGACACCCCATACAATCGCGTCGCTGCGGGTATGCTCAGGAGTTGGGCATTTTAGGGAAACAGGGTCAATACTGGTAACAATACGTCCAGATTGAGTAATTGAACCCATTAATACAGGAATCAACGCTCTGACATCATCAGGATATAAACTTGTTCCAGGCATGAAATCCTGCATTGTGTCGCGGAAACGTAAAGAAGTGCTATTGCCAGGGTGACGATGTGAAATTGAGCGTCCGTTTCGCATGGTACTGCGAATATTTTTCGGAAGCCAGGCATTCAGCATAACATCCATATTCTCATCCGGCGTGGAAACCTGACAATTATCCAAAGTATTTTTCCACCAATCATCAATCTGGTCAGATGCTTTATTAACTTCATCAAAAGAATTATATTTTCCAGAAATCCTGATAGCTTCAGGGAATTCTTCACTAATAGCTAATTTGATAATAATCCTGCGAGACTTTCCCGGCTCCAACTTGACCGGTAATTCAAAAGTTCCACATGCGTAAAAACCGCCATCTGTTACCTCAGAATTGTTCAAACCATGTTTCAAACCTATTGGATTAGCCTCTGTTCTGCCTCTGCCAATAAAACGATTACGGTCCATATCAAATTTTTCAAAACGCTCACTAGCTGAAAAGATAGTTTTCCCCATAAATTGGGATTCAAAGGCAAAATAATCGCTCATCAGCCCACGTCCATCTTTATCATTCCAATACTTTGCCTGATTGCCGCAGACCAAAAAGTATAATGTATCTTTATCAAAGTCATGTAGCGAGTAGTCAATATATGGATATATATTAAGTTCTTTCACGCTACTAGATTGATTGTGCAAGGTCAAATCCCATATTAAAACTTCATCATTTAATGGAATGAAATACTTCAAGTCTGCGCTAACTCCATTTCTGACTGCCTTGAACCGGGTGTAACCCATGCCGTGCCGACATTCCCAAGAATCAAGGGTTTGCATTGATGGAAAGAAAGACGGGTTCCAGATTTCAGAGCCATCTTTTATATATAAATAAAAGCCAGGAGAGTCCATAGGCAAGCCATTCAGGCGGTAACGAGTTAAACGTCCCGTATGAGGTTGACTGTACCATGCGGTGCCGCCAGCTCCGTTAGAGATAAACGCATTTAATTTACCATTTCCATCCAGATAATTGATCCACGCTTCCGGTGTCATTGGATCAATTATAACATATTCTCTATTCTGCGGATCAAAAAAGCCATAGTCCGATTTCATCTATTGATTTCCCTATATATTTTTAAGCGGCTCTCTGTCCATTTATGAACATCTGTTGCCATTTTTTATAATTTTCCCGGGTTCAGATATTTCGAATCCGGAGCATCTGTCATCCATGGTTCAGTGGTTAACGAATTAGGATTCAGGTTAAAGTAATATGTTTGAAAACCCGTGCTCTGCTGTTCATTGGTTTTTATTTCCTTTTCACCATCCCACCATTAAGAATATTCTGTCACCATCTGAGATGCTATTCCCACCCACTCCCAGAGGCGTTGCGGCTCGTAATCCACAGTACTGATGTCTTTCATAATAATTTCAACCGCACAACCTTTTGTTTTGGTCAGAATTTCTTTCAGCTCCGCTCTTGCCCGATCCGGATGCCAGTTGTCGCCCGCGAATATTGCCGGATTCGGCTTGCACGAGAGAACATATTCAGCACCAGCCAATTCAACGGTTTTATCCAGATCCGTCCAGGGACTGACTGATATTTTGCGCAGATTGGGAATACTTGACAAAATGTCGAGTTTGTTGTGCAAAGGTTCACAGCAACCGTAATAAGTCATACCGAAAAGGCCCATCCACTGCCGATCATATTGCAATGCGAACTCCTCGTGCATTTCGGGCGAGACTTCCGAGAAAATCTGGGCATTGGCACACCCCCATTGATCGTTCGTTCGGATTTTGTTTGGGGTATAATCTGCTTGCGGCAGCTCATCTGTATATCCCAAACCACCGGAGCCAATTCGAAAATTACCATTATCAAGCGATAACAGATTCAACTCCTCATACTGGTGCAAGCGATGCAGATTAACCTGCAGCAAGCGTTCCATGCAGGCGTGTACCAATTCCGGACGTAAAATCAGATCAATCAATGCCTCCTGCACTCCATACCAGTAAACTAATGTATCCCAGAGAGCAAACCACTGATGACCGATTCCATGCTTTTCCACCTTTAGAATATCGCCAAAAATGCCATCAAGAAGATTATGGTTTCTTTCTGTCGCATCCTTGTCGATAGTGACTTCCGGCATCCGAATCTTTTCCACATCCGCATCACAAGTGATTTGCGGACGAAATTCCCTGGAAACAACAGGGTTTTTAGCATCTGTTTGCACAATGTGAATATCTTCATCAAGCCCCAATCCGGTATCATTGATGACAACACGAGAACGGAACAGCGGCTCAACAATCATATCGCCAGGCATGTGCTTCCATTGATAGATTATTTGGCGTAATTCCTGTTCAATCTCCCTGCAAAATTTATTCTCACACTGTAAGGTCAGCTCAGTCTCGACATTCATTTCATGCCAGGGAATCTCGTTAATCCAGACCAGCGGGCGACACTCCTGCAGACCATTCAGTCTGGTCCATTCCTGAGCGCATTTACCATGCTCCGACATCTGGGCGATTTCCGCCTTCTTTTCGGCAAGTGTGCGTAAAATTGATTTGTCCTTATTTGTTATTTCCATATTATGAATTCCATATTGTGTGTTGTTGCTTCAAGCTCCATTTCACGACAGTGCTTCATCACTCATGGCTATGACGTTCTCAATAGGAACATTGGGCAAAAGAGCCTCATGGCTAGGACTGATGATAAGTCGAGGTCCAAGTAGTTCTTTTACTCGTTGTACATCGACACGGACATCATCAGGTGTAGCATTTATAAGCAGATCCTGAGTGTCGATCCCTCCCATAAAGGTAATTTTGCCTTTGAAATGTTCAGCTAGGTATTCCGCATTCATATTTTTAGCCTTGGCTTGCAAAGGGTGTAAACAGTCAACTTGCGCATCGATTAAGCGGTCGATTATTTTGTAGATTGAACCGCATGAGTGCAAAATAACCTGCTTGTTATAATGATGTGCCAGTTCAATAAACTTGCGAAACCAGGGCAGTAAGAATTCATCAAACTGATTAGGACCGCATATCAAATCCTGTTGTGTCCCAAAATCATTGCCAAAGAAAAATGCATCAGCCTCACTTCCAGCTATTTCAAAAAAATGCTCATTGGCCTTGTAAAAGAAATCACAGACCTTATCTGTAACAGCATGGACAATTTCTGGAGATTCATACATCTTTATCAGATAGTTTTCCATGCCGAACAGGTCCATGACATGGTGATAAAATGCTGTCCATAATCCAGTTGCCCTATAATAAGGTCCTACAGCTTTCAGCCTGTTTACCGCTTCCTCGTAATCTATATAGTCAGGATTTGGAAAATATTCGTAATCCTCAACCTCCTCTATTGATTTACAATCAGCCAAGGGGCCTGGGGCACCATGATACATCCTCTCAATATTCCACATTGGTTTTCCGTCAGGATGCTTGTAAACGCCTACTCCAATATGCCTTAACTCATCTCCCAATTTTTTGCGTATTTCTTCCTGACTCAGGTTGTTGTAATATGCCTGATATATTTCCCATGTTTCTGAATTAGGGCTACCCAGCCAAAAACCACAGCGATCTGTAGTTTCTCCGTTTATTATTCTATAAATTCGTTCTCTGCTATCCATCATCACATCTCCACCGATATTTCATATATGCCGGGCTGCGTCACATTGACAAGCCAGCGTTTCTTTGCAGCGACCGGTTTATTGGAATAGTAATCTTTTCCTTGAAAACCGAATAGCGTTTCAGCATCTTTTGACTTTAAGACAATTCGTTTCCGTTGAGAAATGCTATTAGAGATTCCATCCTGTGCCCATTGTCCTAGTCCGCGCAATACAGCGGCTTCGAAATCAACAATGGAACCATCACCTTTGGGACCTATATTGAGTAGATAATTACCGCCCAGCTCGAGAACTTTACTTAAATTGAAGGTTTGCTCTTTTATTTTTCCTGATAAATCAGTTCTTTCCTGCCAGGAACGATAGCCCCAGGTGGCATGATAGATGGATGCGGGAGTTTGCCACGGACCATCAATGAGAAAATCAGGAATTTCATTATCTCCCAGTACCGCAAAATCTTCCTGTCCGTTCCATATGCGCCCATTTACCATTGCCAAGGGTTGCAGATGGTGGACTAATTTCGCCATTTCCCGGCTCTGCTCTGCTGTCGGTGCGCCCATATCAAACCAGACTTCTACAATGGGACCATATTTTGTCAGAAGTTCTTCAATCTGTACTAAATTGTATTCCATATGTTTGTCTGTAATGGGATCAGAGTTATGATTGCTCATTGGTGCCGCATGAGGATAATGCCAGTCAATCCAGGAAAAATAAATACCTAATCCAATATTATGTTTAGCGCATGCCTCGGACAACTCAAGGACAAGGTCTTTCCCGTAAGGAGTTGCGTCAATAATGTTATATTCCGTATGTTTGCTGTGGAATAGACAAAAACCATCATGATGTTTAGCAGTAATTACGATATATTTCATTCCGGCTTCAACTGCCAGCTCCGCAATCGCATCGGCGTCAAAATTCACCGGATTGAACTGCTTTGCCAGTTGTTCATATTCACCTTCCTGAATTGGTGCCTGACTCAGTATCTGTTCGTTATATCCATCAATCATTTTACCCTGCCAGACACCGCCAAGCATAGAATAAAGACCAAAATGAATAAACATTCCGAATCGCAAATCCTGCCATGCTTGTATACGCTTATTCGTCATTTTCTCTAAAGCTCCGAAAGTTTAACGATGCGTTTTTCGCGCTCTGACATTTCGGCGGCGAATCCCACTTGCATGGTTTTGTAAGCATTCATGGCGGAAACCTCTGGCTTCATACCGTTAGCGACAAGTTCAGCTATGCGGATGTTCTGACCATGAGTGTTGTGCATCCATTCCAGATCATCGGCTTTGTTATAAGTAATGGTTTTAACTATTTTACTGGTTATTCGAGTCGGACTGTCACCAAATTCCCAGCGACGAATGCGGCGGCGAAAAACATCGGTTTCAATCGCGCCTTTAGTTCCCATTATGTGGTATTGGAGAAAATGTCCGTCGTCAGATTGTTTTTCGAGCATTTCCAGCAGAGGATCAGTGTAATCGGTTTCGCCTATATACATCAGGAAATTCAGGTTGGCGACAGCACCATTTTTGAAACGCAGGTTTATCTGGTGATTATCTGGATGATTGAAATAATCAACAACGTTGGGAGAATTCATAGAAAAAACTTCTTCAACGTCATTACACATGAACCAGCGTTGCAGATCAAGATAATGCGAAAGTTTTTCACCAATTAAAGTACCTGTACTATTGCTGCGCCAAGTATTTTTACGATGAAATTCGCTGGCATAATAGCGACAATGACAATTTACTGGAGTTCCAATCAGTCCTTGATCTATCCACTCTTTCGCTTTCATATAGATTTTTGAATAATGCAGCTCAAATCCGATCTGCAGAAAATTACCAGTTTCTTTTTCCGCTTTCATCATCCGGCGTGCTTCATTCAAAGTTTCCCCCATCGGTTTTTCACAGAGTACAGCCTTGCCTGAGCGCAAAGCCTTGTCAGCCAACTCAGCATGAACCGAGTTAATTGCCGCTATGTACACCAGTTTCACTTCCGGGTTATTCAGAATCAAATCCAGATTTGAAGTTGCTTCAATTCCCAGTTCTTTCCCGCGCAACGCAGCGCGTTCAGGGCTAGGTTCGTAACCGTAAATTTTATTTATGTAAGGAGAAGCGTTGGCAGCACCGACATGAGTACCTCCCATGCCACCAACCCCCAAAACTGCTACGTCAATTTTTTTTGTCTCCATGAAACAATTTTCCATTTTTTTGCTTATTTGATAACACTAACTGATTTGTTTTTCTCTGTAACTTCATAGAACGATCCACCAATGGAAACATCCACAGTGATATCCCCGTATTTCGGAATTGTCAGCTTGACTCCTTTGCGTGCAGCCAGCGGAGAATGGGCGTAAACCAGCCATTTGCGATTAGGTGCTTTACCTTGCACTAAAGCTAATGCAAACACCCGAACTTCCCAAAATATTTCCCATGGGTATATCTGCGGATTAACATTAGCGTCGAGAAGGAACCAGCGGTCTTCCTTATCATATGCCAGCGAGATATCCGACTGATAAGGATGTTTGTGTGCACGATTGGGAACCAGTTTGCCTTTACGCCACCATTGACGCAAGGTTGGATTGGTATATACCCGGTCAACCGCATCAACAATAGCCACCATAAAATAAGGTTTCTGTTCTTTCCATGGCTCGTTGATCCAGTTACGGTACTCTCGCACCGCTCGTGGACGCAACAGCCACATGCCGAACTGAACCATACCGCCATAGCGTTTTGGAGTAAAGGTTTGTCCAAGATTTTTATAAAATTTCCGTTTATCTTTGGGCCCCTTGACGTTACCGTCCCAGGTTGATATCTCAAACCAGAAATTAGGATTCGATTTTAATCCCAGTTTGTTCTGGAAAACAACATTTTGAAACTCCACTTGCGGGCTCCATGCCTTAAAATCTGTACTGGGGTTCCAGTGATGAGTGTAATAAGATGCACTGCCGCCATCCCACATCAATGGACCGGGGCTAAAGCGTCCGGGAATTCCAAGCGAATAGTGACGCCAGCCTCCCCAGCGCCCCATAGATTCGGTTCCGGCATCTCCATGATATGCAATGAAAACCGCATTTTTTTCCCAGTTCTTATTGATTAGTCCTTCACGCATCCCCTCCTGCAAGGCACGGTAACGTTTAATCCAACCATCACCGACCACTTTCCGTTTGAAATTGTTGGTTCGTTTCTTATTACCGTACTTATCCATGTAACGTTTTGATTTTTCTACATCGGTCCAGTATAGTTTGCGGTGTTCGTTGTTGGATAGAAAAATGACTCGTGGCGGATTGGGATACCATTCCTGAAGTTTTTTCATATTGGGATTGTCAGTCCAGAGTCTACCAACTTCGCGCCAGGGTTGAACCGGACCAAAGGGAGAAACTTTATTTTGAATGCTTCCATTAAGACTGACTACATTCGGATTTTTATCTGCGGGAAGACTGATGTATTTGTCCCGGGCCAACAGCCTCTCCCATTGACAGCCAATAAATACAATGGGCAGTTTCAAGGCAGCAGCTCGTTTGATTGCAGCTTCGTAATAACGATTAAAACCATCTCCCGCCAAAAAATTCACAACCGGAGGATTCATCATTTCAGGAAAAGAAGGATGCGCAAACCATGGCAGCAGGTGGTGTCCCTGCTTTATAAGTTTCATCTGGTTATCCGGCCCCCATCCCGTCATTCCTTTGGCGATGGCAGCAACCCAGGTACAAGCCAACGGCAAGGGATGCCCTGTTTTACTGTCATTGGGGCGTATGGTTTCGACACGAATTTCCTTTGCCACCTTATCTACTTTCCCTGCAACAAGTGGTGTCGCAAACAATAAAACAATCCCTGAACACAATCCTAATACCTTGCAAATTCTTTTCATTTTTAATTCTATCCTGTAATTATTAATTATTTTTTATAAAGTCAGTACGCCGCGTTTACAACATATAAACTATTTATATGACTTTTCTTATTTGTCAGTCTGCTTTGTTTTCGAGGTAACTTTTAACGAAACCTGATCTACAGAAACATCACCTTTACACGCCAGGAGCAGCACAAAATATCGTGCATTGGGATTCTTAATTTTCAGTGTTCCACTGAAACTTTTCCACTGATTCGTCAGTGATATTCCCGAAATAGTAGGGTAACCCATGTAGTGACGATCACCCTTTTTTCCCGCTTTAATGCCATAGAGATAAACACAAAGCCTCATGCGCCCAGGTCCTTTGGCTTTTAAATTATAGGTATAAGTTTTACTTGCATCGTTGAAGTCTCTGCTTGCAGTATAGATATCATGTTTGGAGTTAATTTGGAGATACCGTTTACCGTCCGGTGCATTCTCGCCCGTGATGATACGAACTTTCCCGGTTCCCATATTCTGATTAACCCGCCATTCGACAGCCCAGTCATCTTCGGTTGTCTCAATATCAAACTTTTTTCTTAACAGGTCCCGCACATTTTGATGCTCCCCGGTTTCTTCGAATGAACCATTATCAATCAATTCCTTGCTTCCAGGTGTTACTTTGGCTACAGGTTTTACATCCCCGCTCAACACAACCAATGATAGCATAAATAGTAACATTAATGCCCAAACGACTCGCTTTAGTTGATTCATTTTTCTCATTACGTTCTCCTTTTTCTGATTTTTACCGATTTTTTAATAAATTACCACCATATACGATAAAATTTTAGATTCCCGGCAGCTTCATCGGTGGAGGCTTCGGATTGAGCATAAAATTTCACATGTCCATCAACAAACAGCAAATTGCCGCCATTACCATGAGAATAAGTGTTGTGGGGATATTGAGTTGATTTATAGTTATTATGAAAGTTTAATTGAATAGTGTAGTTTGTTGGATGGCTGTCTGCGTCTCCAAACAGAACACTTGCTGATGGATTCGGAATGCGGACAAATTTCATATGGGGATTTGGTGTCCAAGCTGCACTATAATAAATCCATATATTTAATCTGTAATTTGATTGTGGGAAATATTTACTCCCCTGATGATACATGGCCCTATTTCTGCCGATACAGTAAAGTATCTCTGGATAGGACTGCAATTTTGCTTCTGTTCCCAGAGCGCTTACATTCATTCGCGGTGGAATTTTCCCCTTAATGCCTACATATGAAGCCAGTGGCGTTGCCCAGTACTTGGGAAAAACAGTTGCTGGATAAGATCCAGATCCAGATAGCGCACCATTAGGCAGTTGACCATCATAATCCTGACTGTATGAAGCAAATGCAAGCCCCCATTGTTTTAAATTATTAATGCAGGTTATCTTTTTTGCAGTTTGGCGTGCTTTGCTCAGTGCTGGCAACAACATTGCCGCAAGGATTGCTATGATAGCGATCACGACGAGCAATTCGATGAGAGTAAAAATTCTTTGCTTTTTCATTTTTCCATCTTCCTTATTTTGTTTTGTTAAGATTAATTACGGAATTGATTTTAATAATTTTCGGCACCAATAATTTTAATCCTCCTTTGTGTGTTTCTGTTTTTTATTACGTTTCTCGAATAATAAGTTCCGGTTCCACCTTGATTCTTTTACCTTTCCACTCTTCAATTACAGCTTTTGCTACTAAACGTCCAATTTCGCGCTCGTTAATTGATACAGAAGTCAATCCTGGCTTAAGAATTTCTGTCCAGTGAGTATTGAATAGACCTACAAGAGAACAATGCTTGCCGAATTCCAAGCCTAACTTATTGGCAGCGTGATAAGCCATCAAGGCACGATTGTCCCCCATTGTCATTATCCCACAGTCACCTTGTTTCATAAAATCCTTTATTTCCGTCTCGGTCGCTTGTTGTTCCGTTGCAGCGAGGGAATGACTGACTATATGAACATCTGTCTCAATTCCAGTTTCCCGCATCGCTCTTTTTATTCCATTTAAAACATCTGAATCACTAGTAAATTGCCTAGCCCCTAAACGTTTGCGCTGTTCTGAAGGTAAACCTTGATAAGTAATAAAAGCAATTCGCTTCTTGCCTCTCTTTATTAGATATTTTCCACCTAAATATCCCACTTTTTCGTAATCTGCTGTAATAATATTTGCTTCAGGGAAGTCCAATGCGGATTCATAATGAGCGATAAAATTTAGTTGTTTAAAGTAATTTTTATATTTATGGAGGAGTTTGTATGCAAAATGCTGGTCGCCGTTTATTATCAAAAAATCAAATCCTCTTTTTATATATTTTTTGATATATATTTCTTTGGACTCAATAGAAGATTTATAATCATTTATCTTGACTCCCAGCGGGATTGCGTCATAATCAAATTCTTCCAACGTATGAATCAATACATCTGCTATGTTTTGATAAAGGTCTGCTTTTAATGGCATCAACAGACCGGCTTTCTTAAATTTAACATCAGTTTCCTTGCTGGGTTTTGACTCCTTGACAAATATCCCACTACCTTGAGTCTTATTTATGTACCCTTGAGATTCTAACAAATTTACTGCTTTTGAAACAGTTACCACAGTAGTGTCAAAATATTTTGCAAGCATGCGACAAGGGTAATGGATTGATTACGCGCTTGTCGTGTAATCATCCTGCTTGAACTGAGCGTGGGAAGCTATATGGGTATCGCTTTGCCTCCAGTCGGCTCAA
>VAOY01020863.1_pt1 | contig 14681 bp, 16 predicted proteins | sample 3393881 | NCBI WGS metagenome assembly VAOY01 (sample SAMN08290430, study PRJNA428436) | hydrothermal vent metagenome | isolation source: Deep-sea hydrothermal vent chimney | place: Indian Ocean: Southwest Indian Ridge
CGTGGGAAGTGTATCAAAGCATTCCCAAGGTGAAGCCGAAACAAAAAGTCGTTCCATTGCCCTTTTTGGGAAAAGTGTTACCCATGTACCCGTCAAGTACACTTTTTTGCATTTCTTGTGGAATAGTAGTAAGTGGCTGATATTTCCTTTGCTCTCCTTTTTGTGGCTTTTTTGTAAAAATTTGAATTGGCTTGTCGTCTTCAGTTAAGCATTTTTTATCTAATCGTCGTTGCCCTGCATTTTCTCCGATTTTGTATTTTGTATAGACAAAAGATACCTTTGGTATATCAATAGGGTCTATACCCTTAAACTGATGATATTTGTATGGTTTTTCAAATTCTATAACTATTTCTATGTCATTGTCATGATTTTTTAAATACACATCATCCTCGCTAAAATTATTAACTGTTACCCAGTCTTTGCCCAAAACAGCCCAAATTACATTCAATATATTACTTTTCCCTACATTATTTCCTCCAATCAAAGCATTAACATCCTTAAGTTCAAGCTTAAGAGAGTTTTTGATTGATCTATATCCAGAGATTGTGATTTTGTTAATCTTCATGATTTTTTTTAAAATTATAAACTCAATCTTGATCTAAAATCAGTTTTTACCTTTTTTGTATATTGTTCCATATCACTAAAATTTTCTTTTTTTAATGTTGTTTTTACAAAATTATCTATTGAGTATGGCTTCATACTCACTTCGTAACCTTCTTTTTGTCCTTTAATTGTAGAAATATCATAAAATTCTCTTGTATCTTCGTGAACGACTGGAGCGACAAAAGACAAATATTTTATGAAATGACTTTTAAATTCATCGTTTGAAGATAGGTGTCTAATTACAGAAGTTGTTTCGTGGTTTAACTGTTGAGTTTTGTTGCGAATTAAAGTTACTTCAATTAGCCAGTAAATTTTTGGTGAATATATTTCTATGTCCCCAATATTTCCCGGGGCATGAGAGTAGGGCTTTCCTATGTGATCAGTTTTATAGTTTGGACGAATTGAAAATCTATTACCATATTTAAGAGCAACAAGAATCGAAATATAAAACTCTAATTTTAGAGGTTCTGGAATTTCTTTAAACTCATCAATAACAGTTTTTCTTGTGCCTATTTTTTCTATACTTTCAACTATTATATTTTCATCAATTTTATAATTTTTGATAATATCAAAAATTTTGTTTACATATATTTCTCCGTTAATTTTATCACTCTCTCTGTACTTTCGCGCAATACTTAAAAATTCGTCCGTCCTTGTATTTAATTTCTCAAAATAACTCTGCGAGTTAACTTTTTCTTTGTCTGAAATAGGAAAATCAATTTTTAATAAATCTTGTATGTATTCCAACTTGTTTTCGTTTATTTGAATCAATTTTTTCCCCGAATAGCGGATAGAAACAAATCCTGAAATTATAAATAATCTACGAACAACATCGGGGTAGTCTTGAGTGATTGTTTTAATTTTTGTCGTGGCTCCAAAATGGGTTTTTACAAAATTATAAACTGTTTCGTAATCTTTAAATTTCTTCTCCGCGATAAGCGATAAAAACTCATCCACATTACCATTCGGACTAAACATCGCCACTATAAACTGCTCATAGCTTAACAACTTATTTTTTTCTCTTAATTTTAAAAGAGCCTCAAGAATAAAACGAAAGAAGTTAAAATCATTGCTTACATTTCTATAGGGGGACTTTCTGTTATATTTAATCGCTTGAAGCGAAAACGCTTCTTGTTCGTCAATTTTTCCATCTATAAGTTTTTTAGCAATGTCAGAAAATTTAAACTCTTTCCCATATTGAGCAAAAACAAAGCCTAATTCTGACGGAGTTCTCATGTATGTCCAAAAACGAGATTGGTATCCCATCGGGAAACCACCATCGGCTCTGCGTGTGCTATTTACTTCAATAATTTTTTCTTTTATGTCGCTAATTTTTGTTTTGTCAGTAATAACAATACCATTACTCGATACTTCTCCGACTAAATACAAATGAGAAATTATTTTAAGTAGGTTTCTGTCATTCAGTATTTGTCCTTCAAAACTTTTAAGAGCAGTTAAAAGACCGATGTATCTTTCGGGATTTCTAACGGCAGTTTCAAATGCCATTTGCTTATATGTCGGTTTTCTTTTTACTCCTTGTTTCATAATTTTAATAGTTAGTAATTAGAACTTCTTTAATTTTTTTCTTTCCGTTATTGTGATAACTGATGTAATTGCTTTTTATATTGTGGACTTTATATTTTTTCATCCATTTAATCAATACATCGTTTTTGCTTCCGTTGTAGTGCGTAACATTGGATAGGGCAAATTTAACGCCTTTTTTGTCTAATTCGTCAATCAGGTTCAATAAGCTAGCTTCTGCATCCTCACTCCATAATTTGTTGTATTCGCTCGAGGCTATCAGATATGGTGGATCAAAATAAACAAAATCTCCTTTCTCATAAGTTCTTTTTTCAAAAAACTTTATAAAATCTTGGGAAGTGAATTTTATTTTTTTACCCTGTATAAATTCAAAGTAATTATTCAGCGCAATTACAACATTTTTATTAAAATCAACATTCCCAACAGGTAGATTAAATTTACCACCCCCATTAAATCGTAACATTCTGTTAAAACCATAGATTAACAAAATATATAAAATAAGCGGATCATTTTTTTTATTTTTATTTACACAAATCCGCAACTTCTCGTATCCATCCTTATTAAATCTTGCATAATAAGTTTTTTTAAATTCTTTTTTTAGAGAATCTGGGACAATATCTTTTTTGTATGAATGAGATAGTTTATATTTATGAATAATTTTCTCAACATCTTTAAAGAATTTTTCTGGATTTTTTGCATTAGAAATCAAAAGCTTGTGTATGTTCACGAGATGTCTGTCTATATCGTTTAAGAAATATTTATTTGCTTTAATATTTAAAAATACAGTACCCCCTCCAACAAATGGTTCATAAAAATTATTTATTTCCTGCGGAAATAAATCTAAAAGTTGTTTCATTAGCCGATATTTATCCCCTACATAAAAGAGAGGTGATCTTTTTATTTTTTTAATCATGGTTGGTATTGGTTACAAACAAGTATTCTTTATGATTCTTGAAGTCAGTATTTCCCGCATTAAAATGCCGGTAGTCTTTTTCAAATATTTTTGTTTTTCCTCGCTTGGTTAGAATATTTTTAATTTCTTCAAGTGTAATTTTGTTCTGCGATGAATTGCTTTTTGATTCATAGGTATTGTTATATGACACAACCAAATATTTTGCATTGATGTCATTTACCAATTCAGCAAATCTATCTTTCGCGCTCACTCGACAATAATCGCTCATATTCTCTGGTTCAGGTTTTAATGCTACCCCATGCAATTCTGGCTTATCCCATTTTGTGAGCGTTTCAAGAACGTGGTAAAACCTGCTGTATTGTCTGGAATTATAAGGGGGGTCAATATAAACAATATCTGTCTTTATTTTTTTTGCCAATAAATTTGCGTCCTCTCTAAAAATCAAGACAGATTTTACTTCAATCGGGTCTACGGGGCGCATGAAAAAATTATCTTCAACAAATTCCTTTTTGAAGTACGCATCATAGTGTCCTACTGTATTTGCAATTTTATCCGTTGAATAAAGTAGGGAAGATATAAGCATGTAGTATTCTCTTTCTGTAAGATTATTTTTATTTTCCTCAATATTCTCTCTAATAAATCCAATAATCTTTGTCGAGTTTTTAGAGAAGAACTTTCCACCAAAGTTTGTTGAAAAATAATTATCACCTAAATCTTCACCATTTATGTTGTTATAGTTTTTTATGATGTTATTGATTTTCTCTTGATTCCAATCTCCCTTGTCAAAGAATGCTTTATATATTGCATGGTTTGAATATAAAAAATCATTCAATATAACTTCATCGAAATGCTTACTTGCCACAGCGGAAACAACACCAGTACCAGCAAAAATATCTGTGAATGATTTTCCCTCACACTCTTTATCTAAAATAGAAAAAATCCACTCTATTAGTTTTTGCTTACTACCTATGTATCTACGATTATGTAATTGAAAATGATTTTCTTTTACTTGTGGAATATTAAAATATGTTTCATGAATTTTTTCTGCACTTATTCCATAGGTTGGCTTTTCAATTTCTAACAAATCAAAAAGTGTTCCTTGTACGCCGTCCGCAACATAATCAAAGCCCCTATTTTGATCTTTTAGCTTTTCGTAAAAACTATAATTTCCTTTTTCAGAGATAATAACGAAATCAATAACAGAAATTCCCATTATTTCTCCTGCTTGTGCGATTTTTTCAACAATCTCAACATCTTTCTCGCTCGGTGTTGAATCGCCAGACGGATGATTGTGTACAAGGATTACACTTGCAGCGTTAAGTTCCGTTGCGGGATAAAAAATTTCTCTTGGGTGTAATAATGTTTTATCAAGAAGTCCGATGCTTATAACTTCTTTTTTTAACAAAACATTTCTAGCGTTAAGATACAGACAAACAAGATGTTCTTTTTTCTTGTCTCTCAAATCGTAAGTTAAAGAAATAACATCCTGAGAGCTACTTATTTTTATTTCGTTTGTCTGATCATCTGTATAAAATCTTTTTACTAGAGAAATTGCTGATGCAATTTGTAACGCTTTTGCTTGCCCGATTCCAGAGATTTCTTGTAAATCATCAACTGTGATATTCAAGAAATCTTTGCCGAATTTTTTTATAATTTGTTGAGATAATTGCTGAACATTTGTTCCCTTGATCCCACTTCCGAGTAGAATCGCCAAAAGATCACTTTTTGAAAGTGCTTCTGGGCCTTTTTTGAGAAATCTTTCTCGAGGCCTATCAATTTTTGGAATGTCTTTTATCTTTGCCATAATTATTTTTTGTAGATTTTCTCTAGAGTTTTCCCTCCTTTAGTTTTCCATTTTTTCCATCCACTAGTGGAGTTGCCTAAGATAATATCAGAAGCAGCGCTTGGGCTATTAAAAACATAATCTTTAACAAAAATGTAGAGTTCGTCGTCTTTTTTTTCTAAGTAACCATTAGCAATCAATTTGTCGATATTCTTTTTGTTTCTTTCTGCTATAGCACTTGAAAGTTGAGTTGTTGCCGTTGAATCCTTGTATACAACAAATCCTTCGTTTGTCATTCTTCCGTTTGCAACAGCATTTTTGCCACCACAAATGAAAAGTGGGTCAGATGTATTAACCTGCTCCTTTGAAGCAATTTCTTGTAAGATTGGATATCCGACAGCTGTCAATAGTAGCTTTAGGTTGCTTAAAAATTCTTCCATTTCTGCAATGTCTGATTCAGATAAGGACGGAAGTACTGATTTTACGCCGTTTTCCAAGTCATATCTTTTAACTCGTGATGCAATCTCGATGCATCGACTCTCAAGAAATTTGACGTGAGCTTTTGTGAGATTATTATCTTTACTTACAAATGCTATTGCGGTAAACCAAAAATCTTTAGAGCTGTCATGAGTAGTTAATCTATTCCATAAATTTTCAGCTTCTCCTATATATGCAGTTGAAAGAAGGGCTTCCTCATTTTCTTTACCGACCAAGAAATAAACCGCTGGCTTATTGCAGTCAGGACGTTGTTTGATATCTTTGAGCTTGTTTCGCGGTATAACAATTGCTTGACCGACCCAATTGCTTAGTTCGGCAGTTTTTAATCCGTTTGGCTCACCATCAACAAGAAAAATTTTAATTGTTTTTGCCATAATTATTTTTGTATTAAATCATCCACGCCAACACCGAGCGCTTTAGCAATTTTAGACAGGGTATCAATAGTTGGATTTTGGTTTCCTCCTGACTCAATCTTGATAATCGTATTATAGGTAATATCAGCCATTTTGGAGAGGCGATCTTGAGAAACACCGAGCTTTGTTCGGTATTTCTTGATGTTATTTGCTATTGTAGATTTTTTGCTTGCAGACATTGTAATAAATTACTATAATTGAAGTAATAGATATTAAGATTGTTTAATCTATTACTATATTAGCAAAAAATAATGATAAGGTAAACATGAAGCGACGAAAACAAAACCATAAAATTTCCTTTCATTTTTTTGCGGCTCCCCCCTGCACCCCCGCCTTTTAAATGGATTGGTAAGGAAATTTTTGGTTTTGGTTCGCGACCAGAGGGAGCGCGAGGCGCGCACTTCTTGCACCACCACGAACCCGAATGCGTACGCGGAAGTAAAGAATCACCACGCGCTCCGCGCGTTGCAAGTTAATCAAAATCCTGCGGATTTTGTTCGTAAAGAGTTCGAACTTCGTCCAAGAAACACCGCATTTTTACAATTTCAGCATTTTGATAAATTTTTGTTTTATTTCGCGCCTGTGGCGCGGTCGCTCCGCAGGTGCGTAAAACTTCCAAAAACTCTGAAATTGTAAATTGGCGGAGAGGGAGGGATTCACAACAACACTATTTTTATATTCACTTCGTTCATTAAAGATATGTGTTCTTGCACCCTGCTTCTCATCCCTTCCTCTCCTTGTTTATTCGCTGGCGCGAATTCACTGCGGAGAGGGAGGGATTCGGTCACAAATCACTAAGCATAATTTTCGTGCTTCGCACTCAATTCTACTAAGTGTTCGCGACCCCGCCTCCTTCGCTGCGCTCAGTCCGGCCTTCAAATCCCTCCCTCCCTCGCAAAAACATACTCTCAAAATGCTACGCATTTTGCTCCTTGTTTTGCGGAGAGGGAGGGATTCGAACCCTCGAACGAGTTTCCTCGTTAACACCTTAGCAGGGTGCCCCATTCAACCACTCTGGCACCTCTCCGTATTATATTTAATTTTTAACAACGTTTGGAGAGCAACCGACCGGCATCCTGCTAAGGTTTCCTTAGCGGGGCGGAATGTGCCTGTGACACATTCCGGATTCAACCACTCTGGCACCTCTCCGTATGATATTCAATTTTCAAATAAATATTTTATTCTTTCTTTTCCTTTGCCGGACTTTAAGAATTTTTCTTCCCTCCTTGCGTCTTTTTCTGAAATAAACGCTTCATAATAAATTAATTTCCAAGGACCGTTATTTTTTGTAAAAACAGAATTTTCAGAATTATGTTCTCTCAACCTTCTTTTCAGGTTTTTTGTAAATCCTTTATACAACTTACCATGTTTAGAACTTTTCAGGATATAGACATAATACATAATTTATCATTCCCAGCCCGAGGCTGGTCGGCCTCGGGCCGAAACCACTCTGGCACCTCTCCGTATTATATTTAATTTTTAACAACTTCCGGAGAGCAACCGACCGGCATCCTGCTAAGGTTTCCTTAGCGGGGCGGAATGTGCCGACGGCATAAAACCGATTACTGACTACCAACATACCAACTACTGATTACCGAAATACTATCACAATTCACCCTCGCGCCACAACCATACAGACGGTTTTTTTCGCCCCAGCTTCTCTCAGTGTTCGCTTGGCTTCTTTCAATGTCGCGCCCGTGGTCGTTACGTCATCAAGGATAATAATATTTTTGCCCGCCATCAAGTGGCGGTTCTTCGCGGCAAAGGCGTTTTGCAAATTGGCAAGGCGTTCCTCCTTGTTGTTCATACGCGCCTGGGGAGGCGTGTCTTTAATTTTTTGAAGAATGTTCACGGCCGTCTCAATGGGGATTTTTTCTCGCTTCCTTATTTTTTCCGCCAAGCGGTCGGCGATGAGTTCGCTCTGATTAAACCCTCTTTCCCTCAGTCTTTTTTTTGAAAGGGGAATGGGGACGATAAGCCATTCCGTTTTTTTTGAAGATTGAGTATTGAGGGGATGTTGATGTCCGAGGAAAAATCTTTTATACATCAATTCCGCCAGCGGTTCCGCCAACAGTTTCGCCTTTTTGTATTTCAGCGTCCAAATCGCTTTTTTGGCAAACTCGTCTCCGTAGGCGGCGGCCGCGAAAACAGAGCCCGACTTGGGCAGTCCGGGGCGGTCTATTCTTTCCAGGCATTGCGGGCAGAGAAGCTCTCCCATTTTTCCGCAACCGAGGCATTCTCGGGGGAGAATGGCGTCTAGCGCCGAGCGCGCCGATGATCCTGTTCGGTTGAATATTTTTCGGAAAAAAATTCCGGTGGTGTGGATAAGTTTTTGCATAAGAAAAGATTATTTTTATGTTAGTATATGTTATAGTATACGGTATGGACTTTTCTTTCAAAAACTTTTCCCCTTTCAGCGGTCTTTTCAAAAAAGAGGAGGGCGTTTTGGGAATTGATATAGGGGCATCCAGTATAAAAGTTGTTGAGCTGAGGAAGGAAAAAGAGCGCGCGGTGCTTGAGACATATGGAGAGATTGCCATCGGTCCGTATGGGGGAGAGAGCGTCGGGCAGGCGGTGAAATTGTCGGAAGAGAAAGCCATTGAAGCTCTTAAAGATGTTCTGAGAGAGTCAAGTGTGAAAACGACTAAGGCCGCTGTTTCAATTCCTTTGAAATCCAGCTTCGTCACCATAATCAAAGTCCCGGTGATAGAGGGAAAAAACATTTCCCAGATAATAGAAATGGAGGCGAGGCGTTACATTCCTCTCGCCATCTCGGAAGTGGAAATGGACTGGTGGATTCTTCCGGAAAAAGTCGGAGAAAACGAAAACGAAGAGGAAGCGGGAGGGGAAGGAAAAAGAAAGTTCGCAACAGTTCTTTTAGTCGCCATTCATAAGGATATTCTTGTGAAATATAGGGAAATAGTTTCAAGAGCGGGTCTTGAAATAGCCACTCTTGAGATTGAATCTTTCAGCGTCATTCGTTCCTGCACGGGCAGAGAACAGGGTCCGACCTTGATAGTGGACATCGGAGCCTCTTCGCTGAAAATGGTCATTGTTGATTCAGGAATAATGATGGCCGCTTATTCCACGGGTAAGGGTTCGCAAGATTTAACCATCGCGATTTCTCATTCATTGGGAATTGATTTTGAAAGGGGGGAGGAAATGAAAAGAGAGATAGGGCTTTCCAATCTTCCCGAGCATAAGGAAATTAGAGGGATTATTGAGCCCTTCCTTGAATATATGTTTTCCGATATAGGCAAATTCGTGAGAAATTACCAAAAGAAACAGGGTCGCGCCGTCAGCAAAGTTGTTTTAACAGGAGGAGGTTCTTTGTTAAACGGTATGGTTGCCTTCGCGGTCAAAAAGTTAAGTTTGGAAACGGCATTGGCGGAACCCTTTTCAAAGACTGAATATCCCGCCTTTTTGGCCGAAGTTTTAAAAGATGCGGGTCCCGCCTTTTCCGTAGCCTTGGGACTCGCCTTAAGAGGGTTGCAATAAAAAACAATTATGGATAGAACATCTTTTATACCAAAAAAATCATTTAAAAAACCTGTTTACAAGGCGAAAGGCGTCGGTTTCCTTTTGGGATCCAGCCTTATTTTATTTATTGTTTCCGGATTATTTTTAGGAGGAATCTTTTTCTATAAAGAGGTGCTTAAAAAGCAGATTACCGTCTTGGAGGTTTCCTTAAAAAGGGCGCACGCCGGTTTTGAGCCGGAACTTGTGAAGGAATTGACGAGCGTCTCAATGAAAGTGAAGGCGGCAAAGGTTTTACTGAAAGAGCACAAGGAGCTTACTCCGATTTTTGATTTTTTGAGGGAAAGCACTCTGAAAAATGTGAGATTTTCCAGTTTTGCCTATAAGCTTTCCAAAGAAGGAGAACCCGATATTTCCATGAGAGGTGTCGCCAAAGGATACGCACCGCTCGCTCTTCAAATTGGAGAGTTTCAAAAGAGCAAAGATTTGAAGGATATTTCAGTTTCCAAGCTTTCTCTGACGAATGATGGAAACGTTGCTTTTTATCTTGAGCTTGTTTTTAATCCGGAGTTTATCAGTTATAAGGCAAAATGATTTTATGGGAAGAATAATCGCATCAATATTTCTTTTAGCGGCGGCAATAATGGTTTTTTTCACATGGACCAATCCCGCCTTCAAAACCGTTAAAACTCTCAGGGTTGAGCAAAACAACCTCAACCTTTCCTTAAATAATTTAAAAGAAGTCCGTTCCGTAAGCGATCAGATATTATCCGAATACAATTCCATATCTCAGGATGATTTGGACAAACTGAACAAATTGCTTCCGTCAAAAATGAAAGCCATTGAGTTTGTTATGGAGGTGGAAAATATGACCAAAAAGCACAACTTGTTGCTTAAAAATGTTGATATACAAAAACCGGACAAAAAAAAAGAGAGAATTATTTTCGGGCAAAAGAAAAAACCGTTTGAGAAGATTCCGTTGAATATATCCGTCGTCGGAAGTTACGCTTCTTTTGTCTCGTTTCTTTCCGATATGGAAAGAAGTTTGAGCGTTATTGACATAGAAAACCTTACTTTCAAATCCGGCAAAATTGATTCTTATCAATTCAGCATCAAGGCTTCAACTTATTGGAAGGGAAATTAAAAACAATATGAGCAAAAAAACAAAATTTTTAATAGGGGTTCTAATTGCGGCGGTTTTGATTTTTATCTACAGCCTTTATTCTCCGGGCGAAAAGACGCAAGGAAATTTGACGGTTTCTCAGGGGGGAATTGTCGGCGGGATGGCGCAGGGAACATCTTCGCCTTCCGGTGAATCTTTGCAAACGCTCGTAAATCTCAAATCAATAAAGATAGACACTTCTTTTTTCAAGAGCAAGAGCTTTCAAGGTTTGATTGATTTTTCCGTTCAATTGGAACCCGAAGAAGTCGGGAGATCAAATCCTTTCGCTCCAATTGAAACAGAAACTTTGCCCAAGAGCTAAACCTCGCCACATTGTTCGCGAATGGAATCAATATGCAATTTACCGACATTTTAGTAAAAAAAAATATTATTGACCCGGAAATTCTTTCCGAGGCGAGGAGTCTTGCCGAAGAAAAAGGGGTGAGCATTGAAAGTATGTTGAAGGCGCGCGGAGTTTCTCAAGAACAAATTGAAGCGGCGAAATCAGAAGCCGGAGGTGTTCCTTTCAGAAAAATCAAAGCTAAAAAAATAGCTTTCAATATCTTAAAGCAGATTCCCGAGGAGGCTGTCAGACATTACAAATTTCTTCCTTTGGAAGTTAATGAGGGCGTGTTGGAAATGGGAATGGTAAATCCTCAAGACATTGAAGCGAGAGAAGCGTTGCAATTTATTGTTTCCAAATTGAATATGCCGTTCAAAATTTTCGCCATTTCAGATGGGGATTTCAGGGAGGGGCTCAAGAATTACAAGGGGTTGACGGGGGAAGTTTCAAAAGTTCTGGGGGATCTTGAATCGGCGTTAGTGGACACCGAAGGGGGCATTCCGAAGGAGATATTCCAATCGGAGAACAAATTTGTGGAAGAAGCCCCGGTTACCAAAATGGTGGGGGTTATTTTGAAGCACGCCGTGGCGGGAAACGCTTCCGATATCCATATAGAACCGATGTCGGACAAATTGAAAGTCCGCTTTCGCGTGCAGGGTGCACTTCACACAAGTTTGATATTGCCTTTGAGTGTTCATGAAGCAATTGTTTCAAGAATAAAGATTATTACCAATATGAAGATTGACGAAAAAAGAAAACCTCAGGACGGGAGATTCGGAGTGGTGATTGACAACAGACCCATTGATTTTCGTGTTTCCACCTTCCCCACTCATTTCGGAGAAAAAGTGGTTATCCGTATTTTGGATAAGGAAAAAGGGGTGAAAAAACTTGATGAATTGGGTTTTACGGAATATAACCTTAGCGCCATCCGAGAATCACTCAGGAAGCCATACGGGCTGATATTACTCACCGGTCCGACCGGGAGTGGAAAAACGACAACCCTTTACGCTATGCTTCAAGAACTGGACAGAGAGAAAAACAATGTCATCAGTTTGGAGGATCCGGTGGAATACAGTATTGACGGCGTAAGCCAATCGCAGGTTATGCCGGAAATAGGCTACACTTTCGCCACGGGACTCCGATCCATTCTCCGTCAGGACCCGGATATGATAATGGTGGGTGAAATCAGAGACAAAGAAACGGCGGCATTGGCGATTCAGGCCGCATTGACAGGGCATTTGGTTTTTTCCACCCTTCACACAAACAACGCCATTGGTGTCGTTCCAAGACTCGTGGATATGGACATTGACCCGTTTCTAATCGCCTCCACGCTTGAGCTTTCCATAGCCCAGCGTTTGGTCAGAGATCTTTGCCCCGATTCGCGCAAGGCGTTGCCCGTCAAAGGAGAGGTTAAAAAGAGAATTGACGATGTGCTTGCCGGTTTCCCCGAAAAAGCGAAAAAAGATTTGAAGATTCCGGAAAATGTTTATCAAGGCGTCCCTTCCGCCTCGTGTCCGCAAGGGGCGAGAGGCAGAATAGGAATTTTTGAAGTGCTTAAAAAAACACCGGAACTGGAAAACATAATTTTAACCAATGCAATTGAACCGGAAATATTCAAGGAAGCGCGTCGCCAAGGGATGCTGACAACGAAAGAGGACGCCTTGATGAAAATTTTCAAAGGCATTGTTGGCTTAGAGGAAATAAATAGGTTATAATAATTATATGGAGAATAAATATTCCATTTTAATAGTTGACGACGATGAGTTTTTGCTTGACATGTATTCTTTGAAGTTTCGCCAGTCGGGCTTCAATGTGGAACCGTGTTTTGGCGGACAGGAGGCGTTGGAAAAAATTCACGGCGGTTTCAAGCCAGATGCGGTTTTGTTTGATTTGGTGATGCCGAATATGGACGGCTTTGAGTTTTTGCGAAGCCTTAAAAAAGAAAATCTGCCCGAGAAGTGCAAATTGATTATTTTGTCCAATTTGGGACAAAAGGAAGATGTTGAGAAAGGTCTCTCTTTGGGGGCGAATGATTATATTGTGAAAGCTTATTTTACTCCGTCGGAAGTTTTGGCGAAAGTGACTTCTTTGCTGGACGAGAAAAAGCCCTAAAAAATTGTTTTTTCAATCAAATAAATTATGAAAGATTATAAAAAAGAAATGGCGGATTTGATTATGATGGTCGTCAAAGAGGGAGCTTCCGATCTTCATTTGACCGTCGCCAGACACCCCACTATGAGAGTGGCGGGTTCCCTCATTCCTCTTTTGAAAAAAGAAGTGCTTTCTCCAGAAGACACAAAGGGACTTATTTTTTCAATGCTCAAGGACAATGAAGAAGAGGTTTTAATCAGAGAAAAAGAACTTGATATTTCCTACGCTTTTGAGGACAAGGTGCGTTTCAGGGTCAATGTCTTTTACCAGAAGGGTTACTTGGGAGCGGCGCTTCGGCTCATTCCCATTAAAATTAAAACCCTTCAAGAACTCAATTTGCCTGATGTTTTAATGGATTTCACCGGGAGAGAGCAGGGATTTTTCCTCGTGGTGGGACCGATTGGACATGGAAAATCCACGACTATGGCTTCAATGATTGACCATATTAATCACACTCGGGCGGAGCACATAGTAACCATTGAAGATCCAGTTGAATATCTTTTTGTTCAGGATAAATCAATCATTGATCAGAGAGAGGTCAGAATAGATACCAATGATTTCAAGAGCGGGCTGAGGTCAATGTTCAGGCAGGATGCCAATATTGCCATGATAGGCGAAATGAGGGATACGGAGACGATGTCCGCCGCCGTTACCGCGGCTGAAACGGGGCACTTGATATTTTCCTCGCTCCATACAAACAATGCTTCCCAAACGATAGACAGAATAATAGACAGTTTTCCGCCGAATCAGCAAAATCAGATACGCCTCCAGCTTTCAAACGCTCTCGTTGGTGTTTTTTCCCAACGCCTGATTCCGAGAATTTCCGGAGGACTTGTTCCCGCTTATGAGCTTCTTATCAGTAACTCGGCGGTGAGAAACCTTATTCGCGAGAACCGAACTCACGAGATAAATCTTATTATTGACACCAGTTTGGAATTGGGAATGGTCAGTTTAAACCGTTCTCTCGCCGACTTGGTGCGGGCGGGAGAAATTTCAACGGATAACGCTTATAAATTTTCTCTAAACCCGAGAGGATTGCAGGGACTTATTTAATATGCTTTACGAATATGAAGCGACAACTTTGGAGGGGGAGAAGAAAACGGGTAGCATAGAGGCCGCCAATCTTGAGATTGCCATCTCCTCTCTGCAGAGGAGAAATCTTATAATCGTCTCCATCAACCCCGCCGGAGAAAAAAAAGCTTTTTGGGAAATAAAGATAAAGTTCTTTGAAAGAATTAAACCGCGGGACGTAGTTATTCTTTCGCGACAACTTGCAACCCTCTTTGAAGCGAAGGTTCCCGTCATAGATTCCTTCAAGCTGATTGCTTCGGAAACGGAAAACGAACTTTTGGCGGAAAAACTTAATGAAGTGGTGGAGGATATGCAGGGAGGGTCGCCTATGTCCGCCGCCATGGCGAAGCACCCTAATGTTTTTTCCAAGTTTTATGTAAGTATGATTCGTTCAGGGGAAGAGTCCGGAAAATTGGATGAAATTTTTTCTTATTTGGCGGATCATCTGGAAAGGTATTACGAACTGTCTTCCAAAGCGAAAAACGCGCTTTTTTACCCGGCTTTTGTCATCGGCACTTTTTTTGCGGTGATGATTTTGATGATGGTTTTCGTCATTCCCCGGTTGAGCGAGATTATAAAGGAGATGGGGCAGAACATTCCCGTTTACACGAAAGTGGTCATCGGAATCAGCGAGTTTTTGGTCAATTACGGAATTTTTATTTTAATCGCCATCGCCATAGGAACAGTCTTTTTGTGGCGTTACACCCGTGGCGAGACTGGGCAAG
>VAOY01026030.1_pt1 | contig 14637 bp, 24 predicted proteins | sample 3393881 | NCBI WGS metagenome assembly VAOY01 (sample SAMN08290430, study PRJNA428436) | hydrothermal vent metagenome | isolation source: Deep-sea hydrothermal vent chimney | place: Indian Ocean: Southwest Indian Ridge
AGAGTTGATCACACCCATAGCGATGGAGAAAGAGTTGCGGTTTGCTATCCGAGAGGGAGGACATACGGTCGGAGCGGGTGTGATTAGTGAAATTATTAAGTGAGGGGTAATGAATTGTGGTCGCCTGCCGGCGGGGTCTTGTTCGCTTGGCTTTCTTATTCCTCGGTCGCCGAAGGCGCCCTGCGGCATAACCGCTCTGCGCTCACAAAACCCCTTGCACGGCGACCCAGGATGTTTATCATCGTTTAAATGTTTCTCTTTAGGGAAGAGAAGTGAAAAAAATGGCTGAGGAAAAAAAAGTGAAGAAGGTAGAAAAAGTGAAGAAAGATGTGGTGAAGAAGAAAGAGGGGAAGGTAAAAGAAATAAAGAAAGAAATAAAGAAAGAAGTGAAGAAAAGGGCAAAGGTAGAGGCAGGGAAAGCAAAACCGGTAGAGAAGAAAGAAGAAAAGCCAGAGCGAGAAATGAAGAAACCGAAACCGAAAGGGATAGAGACCGGGCGGCGAACAAAGGAGAATGAAGATAAGAGAGCTGAAGGAGAGGAAAGTCGGAAGCCGAAGAAGGAAGAGAGAATTAAGGTGACCGGAGCCCCCAAGCAGAAGATAAGGATCAAGTTGCGGGCCTATGACCATCGGATATTGGATCATTCCGCTCATGAGATCGTGGAGACGGTCAGGAGGACGGGAGCCGAAGTTTTGGGTCCCATACCTCTTCCTACGAATAAGGAACGGTTTACCGTGCTCAGGTCGCCTCATGTTGATAAGAAGTCGCGGGAACAGTTTGAGATCCGGACACATAAGAGATTGCTCGATGTAGTCGGGCCAACCAGTAAAACGGTGGATGCTCTAATGAAGTTAGAGCTGCCGGCTGGCGTGGATGTGGAAATAAAGTTATGATTATAGGACTGATAGGTAAAAAGATAGGCATGACCCAGCTCTTTGGTGGTAACGGAGAGGTTATCCCGGTGACCATCATCCAAGCGGGTCCTTGCCCCGTCGTCCAGAAGAAAGCCAGGGAGAGGGACGGTTATGAAGCCGTTCAACTTGGCTTTGAGGATAAGAAGGAAAAGCGAGTCAACAAACCTCAGCGGGGACATTTTGCTAAAGCCGGTGTCGGACCGAAGAGGGTGCTTAAGGAATTCCGGATAGATGGCTTTGATGATTATAGCGTGGGTGATGAAGTTAAAGTGGATGTTCTCAAAGAGGAAGACCTTGTTAGCATTACCGGTATTTCCAAGGGAAAGGGCTTTGCCGGGGTTATGAAAAGATGGGGTTTTTCGGGCGGCCCGGCCAGCCATGGAGCTCATAAGTGGCATCGCCGGCCTGGGTCTATTGGCTCGAGCGCTTATCCTTCCCGGGTATTCAAAGGGAAAAAAATGGCCGGCAGGATGGGAGCGGAGCGGGTAACCTGCAGGAATCTCAAGGTAGTCAAGATTGACTTGAATCAAAACCTGCTTTTGGTGAAGGGAGCAGTCCCGGGAAGCAATGGGGGATATGTATTTATAGTTAAAAGTTAACAGTTATGAGTTAACAAGAGTTCCAGTGCTCTGGTTAAGTAATGAAAAAGGGGAAAATGCGCTTGGGGCTAAGGCCGGAACGGAACATAGCTTAAGATTACGGGAGAGTTGATAAAAGTGGCTACTATAGATGTCTATAACATCAAGGGCGAGGTGGTAGGTAAAGCCGAGCTGTCCGGGGAAATTTTTGAGGGAACTGTTAATGAGACGCTCCTTCATCAGGTGATGGTTAACCATCTGGCTAACAGGCGGCGGGGAACGGCGAAGACAAAGGTCCGTTCCGAAGTAAGTGGCAGCGGAGCCAGACCATGGCGGCAGAAAGGAACGGGAAGAGCGCGAGCGGGTTCCAATACTTCTCCGCTCTGGCGCCGGGGAGGAACCGTCTTCGGGCCGAAACCGAGGGATTATTCCTATTCTCTCCCTAAAAAGGCAAAGCGGGCGGCACTTCTCTCAGCTCTCAGCTCGAAGCTTAAGGATGATAATATTAGAGTATTGGATAAACTGGAATTAGCTCGAATAAAGACTAAGGATATGATAGCTGTTCTCCATGCTCTCAAAGCAGAAAATAGAGCTTTATTCGTTCTGAGCGATCCCGATGATAAAGTCAAAAAGTCTTCTCACAACATTGCCGATTTTCATCTAAGGGCTCCCCTTAACTTAAGCACTTGCGATATCTTAAATAACGAGAAACTTCTCATCACCAAAGAAGCTCTCTCTATATTGGAGAAAAGGCTGTTAAAATAGTTTAAGGTCGAAAGTTTAAAGTTGAAAGTAAATGACTAACTCTTATTTCAAGATTTTCTTTTTGCTTTAAACCTTCAACTTTCAACACTGGGAACTAATATGAATGCCCATACGATTATAAAAAGTCCGGTAATTACAGAGAAGAGTACCGACCTTACGGGGAAGTATAATAAATACTCCTTTGCTGTAGAAGAGAGAGCGAATAAGATAGCAATCAAGAAAGCCATCGAAGAGTTATTTAAGGTAAAAGTGGTCAAGGTAAACACCATCAGGATGAGAGGCAAATTAAGACGAGTTCGTTTTCGCCAGGGTAAGACGCCTGATTGGAAGAAAGCCATTGTTACTTTAAAAGAAGGGGATAAGATAGATTTGGCTTAATAAATAACAGATGACAGAGAACAGAAAAAAATCTGTCTTCTGATGTTTATTCAAAGGGAAGTGAAAATGATTATAAGGGAAAAAATTTCGGCTAATGAGAAATATGAAGTTCTCTCTACTTTTTCTCCTAATCTCATTTTACTGATAGCCGGTTTCTTAGGAGGGGTGGTAGTGGCTTTATTACTGTCCCCTCTACTGGTTCCTTTGGTTCGGAGGATGGATCTAGGGATGGGAGGAGGGATTGTAGGGTTTATTATGATTCTCGGTCTCCTGGGAGCGATAGCCGCTAAGTTGCTTCAATGGGAATATAAGGTCAATCGGGAGGCTTATAAAAGAGTGGCGGAATTTCATATTCTTCTTGTCTATCCTTTCTTCTTTCTCTGCCTTCTGGTATTTACTGTTGCCCTGTGGTTCAGAATTGCTCCCGAGGTCTCCGGGGTAAGTGTCTGGATGAGGATTCTGATCGTGGCCTTGGGATCCGTTATTTTAAGCCCCACCTTAGGAATTATTTGGCGGTTCTGGCATATTTTTTGGTTATCCATTCTTAGTCCGGTTGACTGGAGGACGCTTATAGAGACGAGAAATTTTAACCGTAACTTGAAGATGGCTTTTACAGAGGTAAAACGTTATCCTTCTCCTCTTTCCTTGACGATAATGGACATTGACCAGTCTGACCGGTTTAAAGGTCGAATGATGAGGAGAATTCAAGAAGAATTGATGAATATTGTTGACAAAAATGTCAGGGAAGCCGATGCCATTGGAGAAATTGAGAGTGGGAAAGTTGCCGTCATTATGGCTCATACGGGAAGCAGTGGAGCCTCCATTCAGACAAAACGAGTCAAGAAGGTCCTGAAAGAGCATTTAAAGTCATTAGAAGTGGGGGGAGCAAGAGTGACTCTGAGTATAGGAATAGCCTCCTCTGCTCCTGAGATGGCAAGTTATAAGGATTTGATTCAAAAAGCCCAGGCGGCTCTTCGCCGGGCCAAAGAGGAAGGTGGAGATCAAGTCTCTGTCGGATGAACAAATGACAGAGAAGAGATGACAGATGACAGAAGATGGAAAAAAGCTGATATCTGTCCCTTGGAGTTATTATTATGAAAAAATATAAGCCGACAACTCCCAGTAGAAGATTTATGACGGGCTCCGATTTTGGGGAAATAACTGCCACCCGTCCACAAAAATCGCTTCTTCTTCCCTTAAAAAAAGGAGGGGGAAGAAATTCTCGGGGGAGGGTTACTGCTCGGCATCGGGGGGGAGGCCATAATCGCCGTTACCGGATTATCGACTTTAAGCGGGATAAGTTGGATATCCCCGCCCGGGTGGCTTCCATCGAGTATGACCCTAATAGGTCAAGCAGAATCGCCCTCTTATGTTATCGGGATGGGGAGAAGAGGTATATGATTGCCCCCCTGGGACTGAAAGTGGGACGTGAGGTGCTTTCCGGTCCGAAGGCTGAGATAGAGATAGGTAACTCTCTTCCTCTGAGTAACATTCCTGAAGGTACCTTCATCCATAACATTGAGCTTGTGCCGGGCAAAGGAGGACAATTGGTGCGTACGGCCGGAGGAGCGGCCCAGCTCATGGCCAAAGAGAAAAAATATGCTTCCGTTAAACTGCCCTCGGGAGAAATAAGGTTAATTCGTCTGGGTTGTCAGGCTACTATTGGGCAGGTAGGGAACCTGGAGCATGGTAGTATTCAGATAGGTAAAGCCGGCCGTTCCCGCTGGCTGGGGAGACGCCCCCGGGTGCGGGGAGTGGCGATGAATCCCGTTGACCATCCTCTTGGTGGCGGTGAGGGAAAGAGTTCTGGAGGAAGGCATCCGGTCAGCCCCTGGGGACAACCCACCAAAGGATATAAGACGAGGAAAAAGAAAGATAGCGATAAATATATTGTGAAGAAGAGAAAATAGGAGAAAAAAGATGGGTAGATCGGTCAAGAAAGGGCCTTATATGGATGCCAAGTTGCTTAAAAAGCTTGAAGCAGCAAAGCGATCCGGAGAGAGGAAGGCCATTAGAACCTGGGCCCGGAGTTCGACCATTTCCCCTGAATTTGTAGGTTGCACCCTGGCTATTCATAATGGGAAGAAGTTCATCTCCGTTTATATTACGGAGAATATGGTCGGCCATAAATTGGGAGAGTTCTCGCCGACGCGAACTTTCAGAGGTCATGGAGCTCATACGGATAAGTCGGCAGCCAAAAAATAAAGTAACCGGTAACCGGCAATTAAAAGCAAAAAGTTTTTGAAATTACGAGTTACGGGTTACGAGTTACGAGTTACTGTTTTTTTTAACGAGGTAATTATGGAAGCAAGAGCAGTTGCTAAGTATGTACCTATGGGTCCTCGTAAGGTACGGCTGGTTGTCGACCTTATCCGGAATCGGGGGGTGGATGAGGCCTTGGCTATCCTCAGCTTTACCCGGAAAGCCGCCTCGATGCCGGTAGAGAAGGTATTAAAATCAGCTTTGGCTAATGCCGGGAAGGACCCCAAGGTAAATATTGATAAGCTCTACATTGAAAGGGCTTATGTTGACGTTGGTCCCTCTCTAAAAAGGTTTAGGCCCCGGGCTATGGGAAGGGCTTCACCAATCTTGAAAAGGTCCAGCCATATCACCGTGGTGCTGAGGGAGCGAAAAGAAAGTTCATAGAGTTCATGGAGTTTATTGAGTTTATAGAGTTAACTCAACAAACTCAACAAACTCAAGTAACTCAACAAACTTAAGGAGCGTTGTATGGGACAGAAGGTTAATCCGATCGGTTTTCGGTTAGGATTCATCCGAAATTGGGATTCCCGCTGGTATGCCGGTAAGGGTTATGGCGATCTGCTTCAAGAAGATATCAGAATTCGTCTATATATTAAGAATAAATTAGCCTCGGCAGGAATTTCCCGCATCGTGATTGAAAGGGCCGCTGACAGGGTAAGGATAGACCTTCATACTGCTCGCCCGGGGATTATTATCGGGAGGAGGGGAGCCGAGGTCGATCGGCTTAAGAAAGAGTTGGAAGAGATGACCGGAAAGCAAGTCTTCATTGATATCCGGGAGGTGAAGGCCCCGGAAAAGGATGCTCAATTAGTGGCTGAGGGCCTCGCCCGGCAATTGGAGAGAAGAACATCTTTCCGAAGGGCAATGAAGAAGGTGGTAACTTTAGCTATGGACGGTGGGGTTCAAGGAGTGAAGGTAGCTTGTAAAGGTCGCCTGGGGGGCGCGGAAATGTCGCGTTCCGAATGGTATCGGGAGGGAAGAGTTCCCCTTCACACCCTTCGTGCGGATGTAGATTATGGAACCGCGGAGGCTAAGACTACCTATGGAATTATTGGAGTCAAGGTTTGGATATTCAAGGGAGAAATTCTTCCCGGGGAAAAGAAAAAAGAGGTGAAATCAAATGCCCTTAATGCCAAAAAGGGTAAAGTTTCGTAAGGCCCATCGAGGAAGGATGAAAGGGGTATCCTCCCGGGCATCAACTATCGGTTTCGGTGAATATGGCCTTAAAGCTCTCGAGCCTTGTTGGCTTAGCAGCCGCCAGATCGAGGCGGCTCGGGTGGCTCTTACCCGACATCTCAAACGAGGGGGTAAGGTCTGGATCAGAGTATTCCCGGATAAACCGGTGACGGCTAAACCCGCGGAAACGAGAATGGGCAAAGGGAAAGGATCCCCGGAGTACTGGGTGGCCGTAGTGAAACCGGGTCGCGTTCTCTTTGAATTGGAAGGTATTCCGGAGGAGATGGCCCGGGAAGCGATGAGGTTGGCTGCCCATAAGCTACCCCTGAGAACGAAATTTATTGCCAGATAAAAAAATTTTAAAGAAGGATTGTATAAGATGAGAACCAAAGAATTGCGGGAATTGACCCGAGAGGAACTGGAACAGAAAGAAGCCGATTTTATAGAGGAACTCTTTAACCTGAGGTTCCAGCGGCTGGCCGGGAAGTTGGAAAATCCCAGTAGAATGAAGGAAGCCAGAAGGGCTATAGCCAGGATAAAGACTATTAAGAAACAGTTGAAAGTTTAGGGTTGAAAGTAAAAACTTTCTAAAGGTGTAGTGTTGATAGTGAAGGCACAAAGGATGGGATTAAGGATTAAGACGCTCGCTTCGTTCGCTCTAAGAATTAAGTTTTTGCTTAATCCTTACAACTTAATACTTAATCCTGTTTTTTATGGCGGGAGGGTTAAGTGAAAGAACGGGGACAGAGAAAAGTGCTCTCAGGTAAGGTGGTCAGTGATAAGATGGATAAGACCATAGTGGTCGCTGTACAAAGGTTGGTGCGCCATCCCTTGTACAAACGGGTCGTCAGGAGAACGGCGAAATTTAAGGTAGATGATGGAAAAAATGAAGCCGGGATTGGAGATAAGGTAAAGATTGTGGAGACCAGACCCATAAGTAAAGAGAAGAGATGGAGACTGATAGAGATTATGGAAAAGGGTAATAAGCGATGATTCAGATGCAGTCTATATTGAATGTTGCCGATAATTCGGGAGCTAGGCGTTTATCCTGTATTAAGGTCCTGGGAGGAAGTCGACGACGCTATGCCCGATTAGGGGATATAATCGTAGTTTCGGTTAAGGAAGCGATGCCGGCAGGGACGATTAAGAAAGGCGATGTAGTTAAAGCGGTGATCGTTAGGACGAGAAAGGAAATTAGAAGAGCTGATGGCTCTTATATCAAGTTTGACCATAATAGTGCCGTTATCGTTGACGATCAGAGGAATCCGGTGGGAACGAGAATCTTTGGCCCGGTAGCCAGAGAGCTGAGAGAGAAAAACTTTTCCAAAATAATCAGCTTGGCCCCGGAAGTAATATAAGAAAGGCACAAAGAGAAGGATTGAGGATTAAGAATTAAGAATTAAGAAAAAACTTAATTCTTACAACTTACCACTTAATTCTGCTTTTAGGGATGATTATGCCAAAACTTCATGTTAGAAAAGGTGATACGGTTATAGCTGTTACCGGCAAGGATAAGGGTAAAACAGGTAAAGTGCTCCGGGTTTTTCCTCCGAAAGGGAAGGTTATCGTTGAGGGCATAAATTTTGTAAAAAAACATACCCGTCCTCGTCCTCCTCAACAGCAAGGAGGTATTGCCCGGCAGGAATCCCCGCTGCAAATCTCCAACGTGATGCTCTATTGCTCAAGATGTAATCGGGGCAGCAGATTGGGGAAAAGAAAGTTAGAAGATGGGGCTAAGGTTAGATTCTGCCGGCGATGTAATGAGCAGGTCGGGAAGGGATAATAAGATGGCTAGACTAAGGGATAAGTATAGACAGGAGATTGCTCCTCAGTTGCAGGAAAAATTCAACTATAAGAACAGGTTCCAGGTCCCCCAGCTTGAGAAGATTGTCATTAATGTCGGTCTTGGGAAAGCCATCGGTGAACCTAAATTCTTAGAGGCGGCGGTGGAGGAATTATCCGTTATTACCGGTCAGAGACCGATGGTAACCACGGCCCGAAAATCGGTAGCAGCTTTCAAGATAAGGGCGGGGATGTCCCTTGGCTGTAAGGTTACCTTGCGAGGAAAAAGAATGTACGAGTTCTTGGATCGCTTGGTAAATGTCACGCTCCCTCGCGTCAGGGACTTTAGAGGCATATCTCCGGCTTCTTTTGATGGCCGGGGTAACTTCACTTTGGGAATCGAGGAACAGATAATCTTTCCCGAAATTGATTATGAGAAGATACCTCTAGTTCATGGAATGGATATTACTTTGGTAACCACGGCCAAGAATGACGGGGAAGCCAAGGAGCTTCTTCGCCTCTTGGGAATGCCCTTCCGGCTCGCCTGAGGCGAACAGGTCCACTTGAGGTGGGAGGAATGCTTCGGAGAAATTGTTATGGCTAAGAAGAGTCTGATTGAAAAAGCGAAGCGGGAACCGAAATATAAGGTGAGGAAATATAGCCGTTGCCGTATCTGTGGTCGGCCGAGGGCTTTTATCCAGAAATTTCAGCTGTGCCGGATATGTTTCCGAAATTTGGCCCTTAAAGGTGAGATCCCGGGGGTAATTAAAGCAAGCTGGTGATAAGATAGTTTAAAGTGTAAAGTTGAAAGTTTAAAGTGATAAACCTTTGGCTTTTCACATTTGAATTTCAATGGATAGATATGTAGTAAGGAGCGAAACCGATGAGTATGACTGACCCTATTGCCGATATGTTTACTTGTCTGCGGAATTCCAGCCGGGCCGGACATGATAAGGTTGATGTGCCGGCTTCCGGGATAAAAAAAGAAATAGCCGGGGTATTAAAGAAGGAAGGATTTATAAAAAATTATAGATTGATTGAGGATCACAAACAGGGTATCCTGAGGGTCTACCTTAAGTATAGGTCTGGTCGGAAAGAGATGATCACCGGTCTGCAGAGGATAAGCAAACCGGGATTAAGAGTCTATGCTAATAAGGAAGAGGTGCCCCGGGTATTGGGAGGAGCGGGAATAGCCATCCTCTCCACTTCTAAGGGGATTATGACCGATAAAGAGTGTCGTCAGAAAGGAGTGGGGGGCGAGGTGCTTGGTTATGCGTGGTGAAGCTACAAGAGCACAGATAACAGACTAAAAGATTTTTTTAGTCTAAAGTCTAATGTCTGTTTAATAAGAGGTAGAAAATAATGTCGAGGGTCGGCAGGAAACCAATAAATATCCCTGATGGGGTTAAGGTTACCATCAAGGAGGATCTGGTCACAGTGGAAGGTCCCAAAGGAAAGTTGTCTCAGGTAATATCTTCCCTGGTGAAGGTGAGAATAGCTGATAGCCGGATTCTCGTAGAGCGGGATTCCGACACCAAGCGGCAACGATCTTTACATGGTCTTACCCGTACCCTGATCGCTAACATGGTGGAAGGCATTACGACCGCTTTTCAAAAGACGTTAGAGATACATGGGGTAGGTTACCGGGCCGAGGTAAAGGGAAGGAGAATTGTTCTGCAAATAGGACTATCTCATCCTGTTAACTTCGATTTGCCGGAAGGCATTGAAGCGGAATCCGGTAGGGAAGGCCAGGTGACTCGAATTAAGATAAGCGGTATTGATAAACAGTTGGTAGGCCAGGTGGCAGCTCGCCTTAGGGGGCTTTATCCCCCCGATCATTACAAAGGAAAAGGAATCAGATATCAGGGGGAAACGGTAAGACGCAAGGCGGGCAAGGCGGCAGCTACTTAAGAGATAGGCACAAAGTGACAAAGGTACAGAGGCACAAAGTAGAAAAGAGAAAAACCTCTTGGTGCCTTAGCACCTGTTCGTGCCGAAGGTGATAATTTAAAGAGGATAAAGAAAAGATGGCAAAAGAACGAGATAAACAGAGAGCCCGTGATAAAAGGCGTAAAAGGGTCCGAAAGAAGATATTCGGGAGCGTGGTTCGGCCACGGATTAGTGTGTTCAGAAGCCTCCAGAATATCTATACTCAGTTGGTAGATGATGAAACCGGGAGAACTATTTTAACTGTTTCCAGCCGGTCTCCTGAACTTAAAGAGACGGTGAGATATGGAGGAAATGTGGAGGCAGCTAAGTTAGTAGGAAAAGCTTTGGCCGGGAAGTGTCAGGAAAAGGGAATAGAGCAGGTCGTCTTCGATCGGGGCAGTTATCTGTACCACGGTCGGGTGAAGGCCCTGGCTGAAGGGGCCAGGGAGGGAGGACTGAAGTTCTAACTGCCAAATCACCGCCTTTGGCGCTAATTTAACAGAGTGATTTGAGTTTGTTGAGTTTCTTGAGTTAACTCTATGAACTCAATAAACTCTATGAACTCAATAAACTCAAATAACGAGCGGAGCGAGTATTATGGCCAGGATTAACCCCAATGGGTTGGAACTATTACCAGAAAAAGTAGTTAAAATAAACCGGGTAGCTAAGGTGGTCAAGGGTGGGAGACGATTCAGCTTTACTGCTCTGGTGGTTATTGGCAATGGGAAGGGGTATGTTGGTTACGGATTGGGGAAAGCCAACGAGGTTCCCCAGGCGATAAAGAAGGGGACGGAGGCAGCCAAGAAAAACCTTATAGCCGTGCCTTTGTCCGGAAGGACGATTCCTCACCGGATAATCGGATTCTTTGGGGCGGGAAAGGTTCTCCTCAAACCGGCCTCGGAGGGGACCGGAGTGATCGCCGGTGGACCGGTAAGGGCCGTCCTGGAATCTGCCGGTATTGGGGATATCCTAAGCAAATCCCTGGGGTCAAACAATCCTTCTAATGTGGTGAGAGCTACTATGGACGGCTTGAGAAGGATTAAAGAAATTCAGGAAGCAACAAAGGAACGCAGGAGCGATTTAGATGAAACAAAATGAACTTAAACCTCAAGTCGGTTCCAGGCATAGACGCAAGAGAGTAGGACGGGGCCCGGGCTCCGGCCATGGGAAGACTTCAGGGAGAGGGAATAAGGGACAGCGTGCGCGTTCGGGCCGGGGAATACATTCCGGATTTGAGGGAGGGCAGATGCCGCTGGTGAGAAGGGTTCCCAAGAGAGGGTTCTACCACCTGAAGAAGAGAGAATACCTTCAAATCAATGTTGAATACCTGAATCGGTTCGAGGCCGGGGAGAAGATTACCCCGGAAAGCCTGCAGGAGAGAGGTCTCGTTAAAGGATCGAAAAATTTAGTCAAGGTCCTGGGTAGGGGGGAACTGACCAGGAAATTGGAAGTAACGGCCCATGCTTTCAGCCGGGGAGCTATTCACAAGATAGAAGCGGCCGGAGGGAAGGTAAAGGTTCTGGGACTCAGACAAACAGACTGTAGACATCAGACATTAGACTTAAAGAATGAAAATAGGCAGAAATCGCCTAAGAATAAAGATGTGCATAGAAAATCTGATGTCTAAAGTCCAGTGTCTAAATTGTAGGTAGAGGTTATTGAGTATGCTTAGCGCTTTTAGAAATATCTTTCGGATACCGGATTTGAGAAAACGAATCATCTTTACTGCCGGTCTTCTCATTGTCTATCGGTTGGGTGTCCATATACCCACCCCGGGAATTGATAAGGTGGCCCTGACCATCTTTTTCCAGAAAATGCAGGGTACGCTCTTCGGGTTGGCCGATATGTTTGCCGGGGGAGCTTTGCGTAACGCCTCTATCTTCGCTTTAGGAGTTATGCCGTATATCACGGCCTCTATCATTATCCAACTTCTCACATCCGTGGTTCCCTTCCTGGAAAAATTAGCCAGGGAGGGGGAAGCGGGAAGGAAAAAGATTACCCAGTATACCCGTTACGGCACCGTGCTTATCTCTATCATCCAGGCTTTGATGATTAGCCGGGGACTGGAAACTCTTCAGGAAGGTGGCCGGATGGTAGTGACCCATCCCGGTTGGTCATTTCGTCTCATGGCTATAGTTACTCTGACCGCGGGAACGATTTTTATCATGTGGTTGGGAGAACAGATTACCGAACGGGGAATCGGTAACGGCATCTCTCTCATTATTACCCTTAACATCATTTCCCGTATCCCTCTGGTTATACTCCAGGCCGTTCGTATGCTCCACGACCGGATGTTACGCCCCGAGGTGGCGTTCGTCCTTCTTATCCTTACTGTTCTGATGACGGCGGCGGTAGTCATTCTCACCCAGGCGCAGCGGAGGATTCCCATCCAGCATGCCCGGCGGATTGTGGGGAGGAAGGTCTATAGCCAACAGGCGACTTATATTCCCCTGCGGCTTAACCAGGCGGGTATGATTCCCATTATATTTGCGGTTTCTATTATCCAGTTTCCTCTTTTTCTTAGGCAATCCCCCAATGAATACCTAAGGGCGATGGCCAACTTTTTCAGCGGCTCTATTGTCTACAATACCCTTTACGTAATTTTAATCATATTTTTCACTTATTTCTATACCGCGATAACTTTCCATCCGCCGGAGTTGGCGGATAATATGAAGAAATATGGAAGCTTCATTCCCGGGATTCGACCCGGGAAACCCACTGCTGATTATTTCTATCATATTATGAACCGGATAACCCTGGTGGGGGCTTTGGGTTTGGCTTTCATTGCTATCATGCCTACGGTTATCTCCCTCCGTTTGGGACTGGGAATAGGAAGCCTCCTTACCAGTTTTGCCGGTGGGGCGGGTCTCATCATTATTGTGGGGGTGATCCTGGATACGGTGAAGCAAATAGAATCGCATCTTTTGATGAGACATTACGACGGATTTATGAAGAAGGGTAGGATAAGAGGAAGAAGATGAGAATAGTCTTGTTGGGAGCGCCGGGATCGGGGAAGGGAACGGAGGCAAGAATTTTGAGTGAGAAGCTAAGCATTCCGCATATCTCCACCGGTGATATCCTGCGTCAGGCGATAGCCGAGAAGACGCCCTTGGGCCGGAAGGCAAAGAGCTATGTTGAGGGAGGAGGTTTGGTCCCCGATGAAGTGATGGTCGGTCTGGTTGAGGAAAGGTTGCGGAAGGATGACGCCAGCAAAGGTTTCATCCTGGATGGCTTTCCTCGCACTTTAGCACAAGCTGAAACTCTCCAGGGAACTCTGGAGGAACTCGGTTCCTCCCTGGATTTAGTCCTTCATCTGGACGCTCCTGTTGAAGTTCTGGTAGAGCGTCTGGCGGGGAGGAGAGTGTGCAGGAAATGTCAGGCTCTCTTTCACGTAAGAAACATGCCTCCGAAGAAGGAGGGCATCTGCGATAACTGTGGAGGAGAACTTTATCAGCGGCCCGATGATGGGGAGAAAGTAGTCAGAAATAGATTAAAAATCTATGGCTCTACCGTTGAGGAATTGCTTGACTATTATCGGGAAATAGGCCTTTTACATATGGTGAGGTCGGATGAAGGACCAGAAAAGACCTTTGAAGAGATATGGAAACTGATAAGAAAAAGATATGATTCTTCTTAAATCCGAGAGGGAGTTAAGATATATAAGGAAATGCAATCGGATTGTGGCAGAAGTTCACCAGGCGTTGACCGATGTTATCGGTCCGGGCGTTACAACTGCGGAATTGGGAGACTTGGTGGCTAAGTTAATTCGAAAAAGGGAAGCCGAACCCGCCTTTAGAGGGTACCGGGGGTTTCCCGGCGATATCTGCACCTCGGTCAATGAAGAGGTGGTCCATGGTATTCCCGGTCCGAGGAAACTAAGAAATGGAGACATTATTAGCCTGGACATCGGGGTAAGGAAGGATGGCTACTATGGGGATGCTGCCATTACCTGGCCGGTGGGTAAGATTTCCGGGGAGAAATTAAGGTTGATAGAGGTTACCCGGAGAGCCCTGTATAGGGGGATAGCCCAGGCTCGTGTAGGTGGAAGGCTCTACGATATCTCCCATGCCGTCCAGACCGAGGTGGAAGCAGAGGGATTCTCAGTGGTGCGGGATTTCGTCGGCCATGGGATCGGAACGAAGATGCATGAGGACCCCCAGATCCCGAATTTCGGAAAGGCTCATCGGGGCCCTCGTTTAAAGAGGGGAATGGTTCTGGCTATCGAACCCATGGTTAATATGGGAGGATATGAGGTAAAGGTTCTGGATGACAACTGGACCGTGGTAACCAGGGATGGAAAACCCTCAGCTCACTTTGAACATACCATCCTGGTAAGTGAGGATGGTCCCGAGATATTAACGGAAATATAGTAACAGAAGACAGAAGACAGATGGAGGTGCGAATTGCCTAAGGGAGAAGCCATAGAAGTGGAAGGGATGGTCGTCGAGCCCCTCCCCAATGCCATGTTTCGGGTGGAGTTGGAGAATGGGCATAGAGTCTTGGCCCATATCTGTGGCAAGATGAGAATGCACTATATTAAGATTTTGCCTGGGGATAAGGTGAAAGTGGAGTTATCTCCCTATGATCTCAGTCGGGGAAGGATAACTTATAGATACAAATAAGTTAGCCCTCACTTCGTTCGGGAACTAACTTAATTGTAAATTGAAGATTGTAAATTTTAAATTGTAGATGGATGCCGGTTAGAGGTTTTATTATGAAAGTTCGGGCTTCGGTTAAGAAAATATGCGAGAAATGTAAGATAGTAAAACGAAAGGGTATCATTCGGGTGATATGTCCTAATCCCCGTCATAAACAGAGGCAAGGATAAATCCATAACCGGTAACCCGGAATTG
>VAOY01029679.1_pt1 | contig 14426 bp, 10 predicted proteins | sample 3393881 | NCBI WGS metagenome assembly VAOY01 (sample SAMN08290430, study PRJNA428436) | hydrothermal vent metagenome | isolation source: Deep-sea hydrothermal vent chimney | place: Indian Ocean: Southwest Indian Ridge
GAAATGATTACATCGATAGCCATGGATAAGGAACTGCGCTTTGCTATTCGTGAAGGCGGACGTACTGTGGGCGCCGGTGTTGTAACGGAGATTGTTGAGTAGACTATGGCGGGTAACAGCAAGAGAGACATTATCCAAATTGAAAGCACTGCAGGTACTGGATATCGTTATACGGTCACTAAAAGCAGGCGTTTGCATCCGAGTCGTGTTGAGTACAAAAAATATGATCCGGTTATTCGCAAACATGTGATCTTTAAAGAAACGAAATAGCTGAATTAGCAGAAGTGAGAATTTCAATCGCCAATAATAGGAGTGTAGCTCAACTGGTAGAGCACCGGTCTCCAAAACCGGGGGTTGAGGGTTCAAGTCCTTCCACTCCTGCGAAATAGATCAAGTTCTTTCAAGAAGGAATATATGATTAAAAAAACCCAAAAGTTTTTTAGTGAAGTACAAGTGGAAATGAAAAAAGTTTCGTGGCCAACATGGGATGAATTAAAGGGTTCAACTTATGTGGTCATTGGTCTTTCATTGTTGATTGGCGTTTTCTTGTTCTTCATTGACATCATCCTTTCAAGAGCCCTGAACGTGTTGCTCTAATATGGAATGGTATACATTAAGAGTAATTTCCGGTAAAGAGCGGAAAATTCGAGAAAACATACTGTATGAGGTTGAGTTAGCTGATAAACAGGATGATATACAAGAAATTTTGGTTCCATCCGAAAACATTATAGAAATGAAAGATGGGAAAAAGAAGATTCGGAATAAAGTTTTTTTTCCGGGATATTTGCTAGTGCAGATGGATTTGAATAACGAATCGCGTTATTTGATTGAAAATGCAACCGGTGTAATGAATTTTGTTGGTCCACACAATGAACCTGAGCCGGTTAAGACTGAAGAAATCAATCGTATAATCGGTGTCGTGGAAAGCGGAGAAGCCAGGGAAATGATCAAAACTCCATATCGCGTAGGAGATCACGTAAAAGTAACGGATGGACCCTTTTTGGATTTCTCCGGTTATGTGCAGGAAGTCAATAATGACAAGCAAAAGATAAAAGTGTCAGTAAGTATTTTTGGTCGTCCGACTCCTGTAGAATTGAATTATTTACAAGTAGAACTTGAAAAATAGGTATTGTCGAAAATGGCAAAAAAAGAAATAGGATTTATCAAATTACAAATACCCGCAGGTCAAGCAAATCCTGCGCCACCGGTTGGTCCTGCGTTGGGTCAGCATGGTGTAAATATTATGGAATTTTGCAATGCATTTAATTCGGCCACAAAAGAACAAATGGGTACGATTATTCCAGTGGAAATCACTGTCTTTATAGATCGTACCTTCACTTATATCACAAAAACTCCTCCCGCTGCCGTATTGCTGAAAAAAGCAGCGAATATACAAAAAGGATCCGGCGAACCCAATCGTGATAAAGTTGGTAAAGTGACAGAAAATGATTTAAAAGAAATTGCTGAAATAAAAATGCCGGATCTCAATGCAAATACAATTGAACAGGCAGTCGAAATGATCAGAGGAACAGCCAGAAGTATGGGGCTAGAGGTACAATAATTATGAAAATTTCAAAACAGAAAAAAGCAGTAACTGACCGGGTTGATCGTATGAAGGAATATTCAATTGATGATGCGCTAACATTGCTAAGTGAATTAAAATTTGTCAAGTTTGATGAAACAATAGATGTCTCAATGAACCTGGGTGTGGATCCTAGACATGCTGAAGAGAATATTCGTGTGACAACCAGTTTGCCCAATGGGACAGGTAAAGATGTAAGTGTGTTAGTATTAACTCGTGGTCCTAAGGAAAAAGAAGCTCTGGAAGCAGGTGCTGATTTTGTGGGAAATGATGATTTTCTAGAAAAAATTAAAGGTGGCTGGTCAGATGTTGATAAAATTATCGCCACGCCTGACATGATGGCTGATTTGGGAAAACTGGGAAAAATATTAGGACCTAAAGGGCTTATGCCTAATCCCAAAAGTGGTACGGTTACAATGGAGGTGGGTACAGCTGTAAAAGAATTAAAAGCCGGGAAAGTTGAATTACGTGTAGATAAAAATGGGATTATCCATACTATTTGCGGTAAAGCTTCTTTTGATCAATCAAAATTAAAAGAAAATATTAAAGCAATTTATGATACAGTTATTAAAGAGAGACCCGGTTCAGTCAAAGGAACTTATTTTAAGAAAATGACTATTTCATCGACGATGGGTCCTGGTATTAAAGTAGATATAGCAACATTAAGGTAGAAAGATGCCAAGTTCAAAAAATATTGAATTACTTGCAGAATTAAAAGATAAGCTCAGTAGGGCAAAAGCCGTCTATTTCACAGACTATCTGGGATTAGATGTGTCCAGCATTACTGAATTACGGAATCAATTCTTCAATGCTAATGTGGAATATACCGTAGCTAAAAACACTTTGTTAAAAATTGCTGCAGAAGAAAATCAGATTGAAGGTCTGAATGAGTTTTTAACTGGGCCAACTGCCATTGCAATTTCTTATGATGAGCCCTCGAGTCCTGCAAAGGTGATCAAGGCATTTTCGAAAAAACATGATAAGCCTAATGTAAAAGGAATCTTGTTTGAAGGAAATGTTCTTTCTGGAGACGAATTTATACGGATTGCTAATTTACCAAGCAAACCAGAATTATTATCACAGCTTGTTTCAACACTGCAAAGTCCGTTGACTAAGCTGGTCGGCACCTTGAGTGCGCCGATGATGGGTACAGTAAATGTATTGAATAGTCTAAAAGAACAAAAATCTGAGTAATAAATAATAAAGGAGTGATACAACATGGCTGAAGTTAAAAGAGCCGATGTGCTAAGTTACCTCGAAACTGCAAATATGATGGAAATTTCTGATTTAATATTAGAAATTGAAGAAAAATTTGGCGTTACAGCTGCTGCTCCAGTAGCTGTTGCTGCTGCACCCGCTGCCGGTGATGGTGAAGCTGCTGAAGAAAAAGATTCTTTTGATGTCGTCATTACAGAAGTAGGTCAATCCAAGATCAGTGTGATCAAAGTTGTACGTGCAGTAACAGACCTTGGTTTAAAAGAAGCCAAAGTATTGGTTGATTCTGCCCCGAAGGCAATTAAAGAGGGTGTTACGCAAGCTGAAGCAGATGAGTTAAAAGCTAAACTTGAAGAAGCTGGTGCAACTATCGAGTTGAAATAAATTATCGTTTACGATAATTCATATACATCATGTTTTCAACCGTAAAAAAGGAGGCTTAATTGGGAGCCACAACTAAGAGTATGTCCAGTAGAATCTCATTTTCAAAAATTTCATCTGTTGTAGATATGCCGGATCTTCTATCCTTGCAAAAAGATTCATTTCAGGAATTTTTACAAGAAAATGTTTCTGAAGATGAGCGTTTGCCGATTGGTCTGGAAGGCGTTTTTCGAAATGTATTTCCGTTAGAAGATACCCATAGAAACTATGTTTTGGAATTCAGTAATTATTTTCTTGGTTTACCTAAATATACACCTGGAGAGTGCATTGAAAGAGGGGTGACGTATTCAGTTCCCCTAAAAGTGCGACTGGTTTTGCATATCACTGATGAAGAAGATAAGAATAAATATGCGCAATCAATTGAACAAGAAGTATATTTCGGTAATATACCATATATGACTGACAAGGGTACTTTCGTTATCAATGGCGCGGAACGTGTTATTGTATCGCAATTGCAGCGGTCACCCGGTGTATTCTTTGATGAAAATATTCACCCGAACGGTACGAAATTATTTCAAGCTAGAATTATTCCATTTAGAGGTTCTTGGGTTGATTTCACAACAGATATAAATGATTGCCTTTTTGCAATTATCGATCGCCGTAGGAAATTCCCTGTAACAATGCTGCTAAGAGCCTTGGGCTATTCTTCGAATAAAGATATTTTTGAAGCATTTGGTTCAATTAAATCATTTGGACTTTCTGATAAAAATATTGATAGTGCTATAGGCTTTACATTAGTTGAAGATATGGTCGATGAGTTAACAGGTGAAATTTTTTATGAAGGTGGAACTGAAGTTACTCCGGAGGTCATTGCTGCATTAAAAGAAGCGGGAATTAAATCCATTGATGTTGTTGATGGAAATAAGAGTTTCGCTGCAATGTTGTTAATGAACACAATGCAGAAAGATCCGACGCGGAATACAGAACAAGCATTAAGTGTGCTTTATCAATTATTGCGTTCAGGGGATCCACCAAATCTTGAAACTGCTCAAAAATTTATTGAACGAATATTCTTCAGTCCAAAAAAATATGATTTAGGACAGGTTGGTCGATACCGATTGAATCAACAGTTTAATCTAAATGTATCGATTGAAAATACTGTATTAACCATGGATGACATTATCCAAGTACTGTTGTTTCTTATTGAAATGCGCAAAGGTGAGCGTGGCCCTGATGATATTGATCACCTTGGTAATCGTCGTGTTAAAACGATTGGGGAACAGTTGACGAATCAATTCAGTGTTGCGTTAAGTAGAATGTTACGCACGATTTTCGAACGTATGAATCTCAGAGAGCAGGAATCTATTACTCCTCAAGATTTAATAAACTCTCGCGTTGTAACAACTGTAATCAATACATTTTTTGGAACCAGTCAACTATCACAGTTCGGCGACCAGACAAATCCCTTAGCTGAAATCACTCATAAGCGTCGAATTTCTTCGCTTGGCCCAGGTGGTTTAACAAGAGAAAGAGCCGGATTTGAAGTTCGTGACGTACATTACACTCATTATGGTCGTTTGTGTCCAATTGAGACACCTGAAGGTCCAAATATCGGTTTAATATCATCGCTGGCTTTATTTGCAATCGTAAATAATCACGGTTTTATTGAGGCGCCGTACAGGGTTCTTGATAAAAAGGGAAAGAATTCATTCGCAACTAAAAAGGTGAAATATTTATCAGCGGATGATGAAGACCGGGTGATGGTTGCACAAGCAAATGCGAATATGGATAAAAATAATCGTTTATCAGACGAAGTAATTCGTGGTCGTATGCGGGGTGATTTCCCGATGGTTGAACCGGGTAAAGTCGATTTTATGGATGTTTCACCCAATCAAATTTTAAGTGTTGCAGCTGCATTGATTCCGTTTCTGGAGCATGATGATGCTAACAGAGCGTTGATGGGATCTAATATGCAGCGCCAATCCGTGCCTTTGATGAAACCGACTGCTCCAATCGTTGGAACAGGTCTAGAAAGGAAAGTTGCACGTGATTCCAGAACATGTATTTCTGCACCTGTTGACGGTATCGTTGAATATGTAGATTCTGAAAAAATAGTCATTCGATCAAATGAAGTTCCAGATGAATTGGCTCTGACCGAACACACGAATTTAATCGAAATAAAGCTGCAAAAATATCATCGGACAAATCAAAACACATGTCATAATCAGAGACCACTTGTTGGAGTCAATCAAAAGGTGAAGGCAGGAGATATACTAGCTGATGGCGCCTCCAGTGATGGTGGAGAATTGGCCCTTGGTCAAAATGTAGCTGTAGCCTTTATGCCTTGGCGTGGTTATAACTTTGAAGATGCCATTGTTATAAGTGAGCGACTAGTTAAAGATGATATTTATACTAGTGTTCATATAAATGAAATTGAATTAGAGGTTCGCGATACAAAGCGAGGTGAAGAAGAGCTAACATCTGAAATTCCAAATGTGAGTGAAGATGTAACTCGGCAACTTGATGAAAGAGGTATTATTCGTCTTGGGGCAAAAGTGAAACCGGGTGACATCCTGATTGGAAAAGTAACACCAAAAGGAGAAACAGACCCCACACCGGAAGAGAAATTGCTTCGTGCAATTTTTGGTGAAAAAGCTGGTGAAGTAAAAGATGCATCTAAATTGGCGGAGCCTGGCATAAAAGGTGTCGTTATCAATACGAAACTTTTTGAAAAGAAAAAGAAAATCTCTAAAAAAGAATTGAAGGTTTCTATCATTGCTTTTCAAAGAGAAACCATGGGAAAGAAACAGGCATTGAAAAAAGAGCGCGACGAGAAATTAGTTGTCTTACTCAAAGGTCAAATTTCAAGAGGTATTCGTGATAGGGCTACTGGTAAAACGCTTATTAAGAAATCAACAAAACTAACGATCAAGCGAATTAAATCATTTGATTTGGAACGTTTTGCTCATGATGCACCTTGGGTTGAAGATGTGGATGCTTGGAAAAAAATTAAAACAGTCTGGCGTTCTTATCGAAAAGAATGGCAAGCAATTGAAGATTACCTAGAGCGTGAAGTGTTTAAACTGCGCGTTGGGGATGAATTGCAACCTGGTATATTGCAGTTAGCTAAGGTGTATGTTGCAAGTAAGCGTAAAATCCAAGTAGGTGATAAAATGGCTGGCCGACATGGAAATAAAGGAGTTGTTGCTACCATTGTACCCGAGGAAGATATGCCTTTCATGGAAGATGGAACTCCAATCGATATTGTGTTAAATCCATTGGGTGTGCCTTCTCGTATGAACCTTGGCCAGTTGTATGAAACAATGCTTGGCTGGGCAGGTGATGTTCTTGGTAGACGCTATGAAACAGCTGCCTTTGACGGAGCATCGCCTGAAGACGTACAAATTGAGCTAAAAAAAGCTAATTTACCCGATACAGGTAAAATTACTTTGATCGATGGACGATCTGGTGAAAAGTTTGAAAATCCTGTGACGGTTGGCATGATTTACATGATGAAATTGAGCCATATGGTCGAGGATAAAATGCATGCTCGCTCTACAGGGCCATACTCATTGATTACGCAACAACCATTAGGTGGTAAAGCCCAATTTGGTGGGCAGCGTTTTGGTGAAATGGAATGCTGGGCATTGGAAGCTTATGGAGCTGCAATCACTTTACAAGAGATCTTGACAGTGAAATCTGACGATGTTGAAGGCCGATCAAAAGTCTATAACGCCATCGTGCGAGGAGATGATTTGCCCGAATTTGGTTCTCCGGAATCATTTAGCGTTCTGATTAAAGAACTGCAAGGACTAGGTTTAGATATTGAACTTGAATAAAGGGAGATAACGTTTTGACGTTCATTCAATCCACAAAAATCGATACATCAAAAAAATATAATTCTATCACTATTAGTTTATCGTCGCCGGAAATGATTCTGACGCGATCCTATGGTGAAGTATTAAAACCTGAAACAATTAATTACCGCTCTTACAAGCCAGAAAAAGATGGTCTTTTTTGTGAAAAGATTTTTGGTCCTGTAAAAGATTACGAATGCCATTGTGGTAAATATAAAGGCATTCGCTATCGCGGTATTATTTGTGATCGCTGCGGTGTAGAGGTTACACGCAAACGAGTCCGTCGGGAAAGAATGGGGCATATTACCCTGGCTGTTCCTGTCGTACATATTTGGTATTTGCGATCGATTCCCAGCAAATTGAGTTATTTACTGGGTTTGAGTACGAAAGATCTTGAAAGAATCATTTATTATGAAGTGTATTGTATCATCGAGCCCGGTGCAAGCGGTCGCGAAGTAAATGAACTCATTGATGAAGACGAATATTTTGAATTAGAATCAAAATATGGTTTCTATGCTGTTAGTGAAGATGATCGTGATAATGATGACTTTTTTCATGCGGCGATGGGTGGGGAAGCAATGCGCGATATGCTCGCTCGTATTAATATGATCACATTGAAAAATAATTTGATAGAAATCATCAGCACATCAAAATCTAAACAAAAAAAACAAGATGCCTTAAAACGATTGAAAGTTGTAAAAGCATTTTTACCGATGGCAAAAAAGAAAAAGCTTAACAATCCTGATTGGATGGTTATATCAGTCCTTCCTGTGATGCCGCCAGAATTAAGGCCATTGGTGCCGTTGGATGGTGGTCGTTTTGCTGCAAGTGATTTGAACGATCTTTATCGCAGAATTATTATAAGAAATAACCGTTTGAAGCAATTGATGGAGATAAAAGCTCCCGATGTCATTTTGCGCAATGAAAAACGCATGCTTCAAGAGTCCGTAGATGCACTATTTGATAATAGTCGTCGAAAAACGGCTATACGATCAGGTACTCGCCGACCTTTGAAGTCCATATCTGATATGCTTCGAGGTAAAACCGGACGATTTCGTCAGAATCTTTTAGGTAAACGTGTTGATTATTCTGGACGTTCTGTTATTGTTGTTGGACCAGATTTAAAATTACAAGAATGTGGTTTGCCAAAGAAAATGGCTCTTGAATTATTCAAACCACATATGATTCATGAATTAATGAAGCGCGGTTTTGCACAAACACCACGTGGTGCAAAGCTAATGATAGAACACAGTGATCCTGTTGTGTTCAAAGTTTTAGAATATGTTGTCGAAGGTCATCCAGTATTGCTGAACCGTGCCCCAACATTGCATCGGTTGGGTATTCAGGCATTTCAACCTGTACTCGTTGATGGAAAAGCAATTAAAATTCATCCTTTAGTATGTGCGGCGTTTAATGCCGACTTTGATGGTGATCAAATGGCTGTCCATGTACCTCTTTCATTGCAAGCTCAGATGGAAGCACGTGTTTTGATGCTATCAAGTCATAATATTCTTCATCCTGCAAATGGTAAGCCGATTGCGATTCCATCACAGGATATGGTTTTGGGTTGTCATTATTTAACAAGGCAACGCAAAGGAGCAAAGGGTGAAGGAAAGAGTTTTGGATCATTCCAGGAATTGTTAATGGCATATGAAAATAAAATTGTTGATATGAATGCCATTATCAATATCCGACATAACGGCGAATGGTATAAGAACACTACTGTTGGTCGAGTTATTTTTAATTCAATCATGCCGGAAGAACTTGAATATTTTGATGGCATTATCAACAAAACTTCCCTTCAGAAAATTGTGAATGAATCATATTTGTTGGCTGGTAATTACAAGACCGTGTTGTTCCTTGATAAATTAAAGGATCTTGGATTTGATACAGCTACAAAGAGTGGTAGTTCAATTTCAATCAGTGATATTTTAATTCCAGCTGAGAAAGATAGTATTATCGAAGGTGCGTCAAAAGAAGTGTCTTCGATTCAAAGTAAGTATGACAGACATGTCTTGACAGAAGGTGAACGTTATAATAAGGTTATCGATGTATGGACTCATGCAACAAATAAAGTTGCCGCAACCATGATGGATGCACTGAAACAGGATTCACAAGGATTTAACCCTGTATTTATGATGGCGGATTCGGGAGCTCGTGGTAGTCAAGACCAGATTAAGCAGTTGGCTGGTATGCGTGGATTGATGGCTAAACCGCAAAAATCCATGACTGGAAGTAAAGGTGAAATTATTGAATCACCTATTACATCGAACTTTAAAGAGGGCCTTTCCGTATTAGAATATTTCATTTCAACACACGGTGCTCGTAAGGGTTTAGCGGATACGGCTCTTAAAACTGCCGATGCAGGATATTTGACCAGACGATTGGTCGATGTGGCTCAAGATGTAGTGATTTATGAAGTTGATTGCGGTACCATTAATGGTATTACGATCTCTGATTTAAAAGAAGGTGAAGAAATTATTGAACCTTTAGCAGATCGTGTGCTTGGTCGTACCATTCTTGATGACCTTATTTTAGAAGGTAAAACAAAGATCAAGAACGGTCAGTTAATTTCTGAAAAAGAAGCAGAGCTTTTTGATAAATATAATATTGAAAGTGTACGAATTCGTTCAGTACTGACTTGCGAATCCCTTCGGGGTGTATGTGCAAAGTGTTATGGTTGGAATTTATCCACTCATAATCATGTAAATATCGGTACTGCTGTCGGAATTCAAGCAGCGCAGAGTATCGGTGAACCTGGTACACAGCTTACATTAAGAACATTTCACATTGGTGGTACAGCAACGCGTATTATTGAACAATCAGAAATGACAACAAAGTATGCTGGAAGTATTAAATATTCAGAAGGTTTGGAAGTTGCAAAAACGAAAGATGAAGATAACAATAATGTAGCTCGTTGTATGGTTCGCCATGCAAAAATCACTGTGATAGATAAAGAGGGTAAGGAATTGAATCATTATAATGTTCCTTATGGAGCTGATGTGCTTGTAGAAGATGGTGAAAAGATAAAATCCGGATCAGTTTTATTCCAATGGGATCCTTATACAGATATCATTCTCGCTAGGCAAACAGGCAGAATTCAATTGAAGGATTTTATTGAAGGTGAAACCTACAAGATTGAATCAGTTGAGAGTGGTAAAAGGCAAATGGTTATCGTCGAAGCAAAAGATCGACAGTTGAGTCCTCATATTGATATTATTGATAAAAACGATAAAATTCTTTCCGGAGGTACAATCCTTCCTGTAAAAGCAACATTGGTTGTTCTTGAAGGTCAGCAAGTCAAGCAAGGGCAAACATTAGTGAAGATTCCGAAAGATATTGGTAAAACACGCGATATAACGGGTGGTTTACCCAGAGTTGCAGAATTGTTCGAAGCAAGAAATCCAAAAAATCCCGCCGTTGTGAGTGAAATTGACGGAACTGTGCAATTTGGTGAAATCAAAAGGGGTATTCGGAAAATCAATGTCATTAGTGCAGATGAAGAAGTTCGAAAGTATTCAATACCTTATGGTAAGCATATTATTGTGCATGAAGGTGACTATATCACTGCGGGCATACCTCTTTGTGAAGGGTCCATTTCACCTACGGATATATTAAATATTCTGGGACCGGGAAAAGTCCGTGAATATTTGGTAGATGAAATTCAAGAAGTGTATCGTCTGCAAGGTGTAAAAATCAACGATAAACATATTGAAACAATTGTTCGCCAGATGATGCAGAAGATCAATGTTGAAGATCCCGGTGATAGTAAATTCATGCAAGGCGATCGTGTAAATAAGGTTGAGTTTTTTGAGGCGAGCCGTCAATTGATGGAGATGGCTGTCATAAAAACCGCTGGAGATTCTGATCTTGAGGTGGACTCCTTAGTCGACAAGGCTGAACTGAGAGAAATAAATAAAGCATTGAAAGAGAATGGGAAAGTGTCCGCTACGACGAGAAAGCCAAAACCGGCCACATTCAAACCTCTTTTAATGGGTATTACGCAAGCATCATTAAATGTAGAAAGTTTCATTTCTGCAGCCTCATTTCAGGAAACAACTCGAATACTAACAGATGCGGCAGTGGAGTGTAAGACGGATTACTTACAAGGATTGAAAGAAAATATTGCTGTAGGTCGATTGATTCCAGCAGGTACGGGAACACCAGGATTAAAGAAAATTCTTGTAGAGGACCCTGATTCTTTTGTGGCTGATGACTCTATAGCAGAAGCAGTTAATTAATATAAATAAATAATTACATATACCTCTAAAAACAATTGACTGAAAAACTAAATAAATGGTAATTTTGCAGGCTTTTTAGGAACTGATATGCCGACGATAAATCAATTAATAAGAAAAGGACGTAAGGTCGTAACAAAGAAAACATCTACACCTGCGTTAAATAGCAACCCTCATAAAAGGGGGGTTTGTACACGTGTTTATACCACGACGCCTAAAAAACCAAATTCTGCTCTTCGAAAAGTTGCGCGTGTTCGCCTGACAAATGGTCGGGAAGTGAATGCATATATTCCAGGCGAAGGGCACAATCTTCAAGAGCATTCTATTGTATTAATTGAAGGTGGCCGAGTGAAAGATTTGCCGGGAGTTCGGTATCATATCGTTCGGGGAACACTGGACACAGCGGGAGTTTCAGACCGCAGAACTAGTCGCTCGCGTTACGGCGCTAAGAAACCGAAATAAGAATTTATGAGACGTAGAAGACCAGAACGAAGACAAATTTTACCTGATCCGGTTTATAATGACCTTTCAGTAGCGAAATTTATAAATTATTTGATAAAAGGCGGAAAGAAAGGTATAGCAGAAAAGATTTTCTATTCTGCGATGGATTCGATTAATAATAAAACGAAAACTGATGGATTTAAAATTTTTGAGAAAGCTATTGAGAAAACTCAACCAATGGTTGAAGTAAAATCAAGAAGAATCGGTGGTGCAACGTACCAAGTTCCAATCGAAGTGCCGCTCAGACGCCGATTTTACTTGGCTTCTCATTGGATTATAAATGCGGCTAAGAGTCGAAAAGGTAAGCCCATGTCAGATAGGTTAGCTTTGGAATTAATCGCTGCTGCCAACGAAGAAGGTGGCGCTATTAAGAAGAAAGATGATACGCATCGCATGGCTGAAGCAAACAAAGCATTTGCCCATTTTCGTTAAGATTTAGATTATGAAACACATTCCATTAGAAAAAGTTCGTAATATTGGTATCATGGCACACATTGATGCTGGTAAAACCACTTTAACAGAGAGGGTCCTCTATTACACTGGTCGAACTCATAAAATTGGTGAAGTTCACGAGGGTGGCGCTACAATGGATTGGATGGAGCAGGAAAAAGAACGTGGTATCACGATCACATCTGCTGCAACGACCGCTATTTGGAATGATTATAGAATTAATATTATTGATACTCCCGGTCACGTTGATTTTACTGTAGAGGTTGAGCGTTCTTTGCGTGTATTGGATGGGGCATGTGCTGTTTTTTGTGCCGTGGGAGGCGTAGAGCCTCAAAGTGAGACTGTTTGGCGTCAAGCAGATAAGTATAATGTGCCCCGGATTGCATTTGTAAATAAAATGGATCGAATTGGCAGTGATTTCTTTCATGTACTCGAAATGATAAAAGATCGCCTCGGTGCAAATCCTCTTCCAATAGTTATTCCAATCGGATCTGGTGATTTGTTTACCGGTATTATTGATTTGTTGTCAATGCAAGCGATATTATATAATGAATCTTCTTTAGGCGCTCGTTATGAATATGGTAAAATTCCTAATGACATGATGGAGGAAGCAGAAAAATGGCGTCATCATTTGATTGAAGAAACAGCAACATACGATGAACGGCTGATGGAAAAATATCTCAATGAAGAAGAAATTTCAGTTGATGAAATTAAAGCCGCGATTCGAAAAGGGTGTATTGACAATACGTTTATTCCAACACTTTGTGGTTCTGCCTTTAAAAATAAAGGTGTACAAAGATTATTAGACGCGATCGTGGATTTTATGCCATCACCAAAAGATATAGGTAAAATAAACGGTTTAGATCCAAATGATTCTGACATTAAGATGACTCGCGAATCTAGTCCTGATCAACCATTTAGTGCTTTGGCGTTTAAAATAATGACAGATCCATATGTGGGGAAATTAACGTACATGCGAGTTTATTCAGGTAAGTTGGAAAAAGGAACGTATGTTTATAATGCAAGCACTGGAAAGCGTGAGCGTGTTAGTAGAATTTTGTTAATGCATGCAAATAAGCGTGAGGAACTTGAAAGAGTAAGTGCGGGAGAAATTGTAGCCGCAGTTGGTTTAAAAAAGACATTTACAGGAAACACACTTTGCGATGAGAAAAATCCTATTTTATTAGAATCTATGGATTTTCCCGAGCCTGTGGTGGAAGTATCTGTTGAGCCTGCTTCAAAGGCAGATCAAGAAAGTTTATCCAAAGCTTTAGTCAAGCTTGGCGAGGAAGACCCGACTTTTAAAGTCTCAATTAATCAAGATACAGGACAGACGATTATTGCCGGTATGGGTGAGTTGCATTTAGAAATTTTAGTAGACCGACTTTTAAGGGAATTTAATGTCCAGGCTCATATTGGTAAACCACAAGTAGCATTTGCAGAAGCGATTACCAAACGCGTGGAAGATGTGGAAATGAAATTTATTCGCCAGTCCGGTGGTCGCGGACAGTATGGGCATGTTGTAATTAATGCTGAACCTAACGAGCCCGGTAAGGGATTTCATTTTGAAAATAAAATTGTTGGTGGAGTGATACCCAGAGAGTATATCCCATCTGTCAGCAGAGGTATTGAAGAAGCGTTAAAAAACGGTATTGTTGCCGGTTATCCGCTTGAAGATGTGAGGGTTGAATTGATTTTTGGTTCATATCATGATGTTGATTCATCGGAAATAGCTTTTAAAATTGCCGGTTCGATGGCGATTCAAGAGGCATGTCGCAAGGCGAAACCGGTTTTGATGGAACCTATTATGCAGGTTGAGGTGATTGTACCGGATGAATACCTTGGTGATGTTATGGGTGATATCAATTCTCGAAGAGGAAATGTCCAGGGAATGAATCAGCGAAACGATGCGCAGGTTATAAATGCTCAGGTTCCTTTAAGTAAGATGTTTGGATATGTAACAGATTTAAGGTCACTGACCCAGGGAAGAGCTGTCTTCCATATGGAGTTTGCTGAATACAGGCGAGTTCCAGCGAGTGTGGAAACAGAAATTATAGAAAAAATACATGGAAAAGCTTCATAAGTCCAAGTAACGGAGTAAAGAGATGTCTAAGGTAAAATTCGAGCGAACAAAGCCACATATAAACATAGGGACGATAGGTCATGTGGACCACGGCAAGACCACATTGACGGCAGCCATTA
>VAOY01032788.1_pt1 | contig 14423 bp, 6 predicted proteins | sample 3393881 | NCBI WGS metagenome assembly VAOY01 (sample SAMN08290430, study PRJNA428436) | hydrothermal vent metagenome | isolation source: Deep-sea hydrothermal vent chimney | place: Indian Ocean: Southwest Indian Ridge
GAAAATAACAATCCCTTAGTCCGAATATATTCCTGAAATCCACCATGATATTCTAAATGATCTTCACCAATATTAGTCAGTACCGCCGTATCAAAATTAATTCCCCAAACCCTGTTTTGAGACAAAGCATGAGAAGAAACTTCTATCACAGCATATTGACACCTTGAAGCTACCATTTGTCTTAAAAGTTTTTGCAAAAAAAACGGACTCAAAGTGGTCATCTTAGATTTATTTACCCACTTTCTATTTCCCACCTGAAAATTTGTTGTAGAAGCAATACCAACTTTATATCCAGCTTCTTCCAAAATTTTAGCAATCAAATTTACAGTTGTGGTTTTCCCTTTAGTTCCAGTCACCCCAATCACTGCAATATGACCAGATGGGAATCCATTAACAATTGCCGCGATCACCGCCTTAATTTTATGATAAAACAGTCGCAACGGACTTTGATCTGGGAATAAATCTTTTAAAAAATCCATTAGCTTAAATTTTAATTATTTTTGTTTCTATTTCTTTTCTTGGCAAGACAGAAATCGCCAAAATTAGCCAAAACAACATTGCCAAATCATTTTTAAAGAAATAGGTATCTACCATACCATGCAACAACATTACTGTAAAAAGAGTAATACCAATTAAACGAAAATATTTCATATCAAAATCTTCACTTCTCAAATAAGAACTATAAACAATATAAATTAAATATAAAAATAGTAAAAGTCCCGGAAAGCCCAAATATAACCAAAAAGTTAAAAAAGTATTATGAGGATGAAGCATAACTAATTCATAAGGTTGTCGTCCTAAAATTTGTGCAGCATGTAAATCATATTGCCCTTTAAATTGTCCAAGACCAATTCCAAAAAATGGATTTCTTTCAATTAAACCAAAAGCCACATCATAAACTTGCACTCGTACAGCTGTAGATGAACGACTAGCGACATCAGTAAAAACTTGCCATTTTTTAGTATTAATAAACAAAGCCGATGCCGCCAGAATCACACAAAACCCCAATACCGCCAATAAAAATATAATTTTTTTAGACAATAATCTCTCTCTATCCATTTCATATTTTTTAAAAATTTTTAAACTACAAACTAGATAAATCACCATTCCTATAAAAACCGCTATTATCGCACCATAAGATTGAGTAGTTAATAATACAAAACTTAAAAATAAAGCACAAATTGTCCAAATTAGAAATTTTTTCAAATTAGCTTTTTCCAAAATCGCCCGAATTAAAAATATCCAGCATAAAACAACTGCTGGAGACATATACATTGCTAAATAATTTGCATTGATAAAAGGACCTGACACCCGAGCATCGGGAGTAATGAAATGACCACTTATAAATTGCCAAAAACCCCAAACAGCTAAAGGTAATACCGAAATTAAATAAGCATATAAACTAGTTTTTAACTGAACACGTTGTTTTGTGAATGTTTTTAAAAATAAAAAATAAATTAATGGAAGAATAATCCAACCCTTTAAAATCCCCAAAGCAATTCTTTTTGCTTCAAAAACAGTTGAGCCATCACGAAGCAGATATTGAGATGGAACATTTATACTATAACTAAGTATAAATAACAGTAAAATTCCCCAAAAAATCAATCCAGTATTCTCTGCTAACCACATTTTATAATTAAAAAAACAACCTTCTTTTAAACATTTCCAGATTTTAGCTATTATCCAAAACAATACGGTTAAACCAATAATAATTTCTAAAACATTAGTAGGAATAGGACCAAAATTCACTTTTACCAAATAAAGAGGAAAAAACAATGGCATTAGAAAAACTAGTTTTTCTGTTAATCCTTGCCAAAAACCTTGTTTCAAATTTGTGGATACTTGGAACATCGACAATAATTATTTTTTCAGTTTTTCCAATTGACTACGAAGCTTTTCTTCAACCAAATCAGCCCCCTCTTCAACAGTTTTACAAAAAGATTCAGCAAAAAGATCTTGTTTTGGAATAACAAGATTTACGGCAATCTTAATATCTTGATTGGAAATTTTACTATTATGATATTCAATTTCCACTTTAGCCAATACAGAAGGATCTTCTAAAATTATAAATCTACTTAAAGCTTCCAATTTGCCCATTATATAATCTTTTTGACGCTCATTCAGTTTAATATTTTTTTGATAAATATTTATTTGCATATTTTTTTATATTTAAAATCCTACCGAGTATAGCACCATATCGGTTTGCAGAAAAATCGAATTTAAGGTATAATTTAAAGATTTATTTATATAAGTAAGTATGATAAGAACAAAGAATGCTCAAAAAAGTGATAGCTTTGCAGACAGGACTAAAAAACAATTTGAAAAAGAAAACGTATGGCAAAGATTCAAAAGTGAAGCCAAATTCAATTTAACAGATATAATCAGCAGCCTCCAAGACCTAGCACAAAATACTTTTCCTGAAGATAAATTTAATATTGCCGCCTATATGGAAGCAATATTAAATTCTTTAACAGAAAACATTTCTCCAGAAATCGGAGTTAAAGATTTCTGGTTAAAGATAGGAGAAATCGGCTGTGAAACATTAAAAATCGAAAATGGACATCTCAATTTTTATAAATCCGATAATTCAAAAATTGATATAACCCCTTATACCCAACCAATTGTTTTTGAAGCCCAGTCTAGTTTTTACAAGCAGAGACAAATGGAAAGAAAAAGTTATATTGAAACCGCTAAAAAACAATTAACTGAACTTAAAAAAGCAATTAAACAAAAAGAAAATCTTTAAATTGAAATTAATACAACTTTAAAAAAATAAATATAAATAAAATTTAAATATGAAAGAAATTAATAATATTCATAAACTCTTCCCCAAAAATTCTTTTAGCTTATTACCAAGTAGATTTGTTTTTTTAGCAACAGAAACAGGTTCAGGAAGACCAGATACCCCCCCCAATCCAGATACAAAACCCCCAATTAAAAATATTGATGCAATTAATAGAGAAACACCATTCACTAGCAACCTTGACACTGACTTAAAACAATTAGCAAACAATGATAACTTATTCCAGGCCAATCTTCGCAACGCAATTGAAGAGACTTTGAACAAACAAAATTATGGTAAAGATATTAAACAATTCTGGAAAGACTTAAAAGACAATAAGTGTAGTAAAATATTAATGGAAAACGGTTTAGTCAAATTCCTAAATAAAGAATCAAAAGAAATCACACCAAAACTCAGAGAGTTCCCCATTGAAATTAGTTTAAAACAACTCGCCACTGGTGCCCCCCGTAGCAGGTATTATGACCCCACAAGCGGTTTAGTTGATTTGAAAGGTGCAAAAGAGACCAAAGAAATCAGAGTACAAAATATCATTTTAAATGAAAGAATTGGAACTTTAATCAAAGTTACAGATTTAAGAGGAAAAACTAGAACAGCCGCCTTCAAAAAAGATAAGAACGCCTATTATCTCAACGGCAACAAAGAAAGAGCTAAAATTTTTAATGGCTATCATGTTAAATTAGTCAATTCACCAACACAACCTTCACAAAAAACACCAGAAATAAATCATCAATATCCTTCTGCAGGAGGGTATCGTAGAACTTTAGAATTTCCCATTAAATCTTATCTTGCCACTGCACTTAATTTACCTTATAAATGGAAAAAACCAAATCTTAAAGAAAATGAGGAGTTAAACCGACTGCGTGCACTACATTATACATCCATTGATCAATATGCTAAATTTTTAAAAAAAAACGGAGGCATTAAATCTAATAGTAATAACATTTCACTATTAATAGATACCCATCTTGAAAAAAAACGAAAAACCGCTCAAACAACAGATGATTGGTCTAGACAAGCACAAGAAAGAAAACGTGAAAAACGTAAAAAACAATCTGAAGAAAGATTAATACATAATATACCAGTTAATGCGCTTGAACTTCGTAAATTTAAAATGAGTCCATCAATTATCGCTTTAATTGATGATCCAGCAGAATGGAGCAAAGCATGGGTAGCAGGCACTCTAAAAAATCTTCGAGTTTTAAAAGGTATTATTGAAAGTGAACCAATATTTGGAATATATAGTAAAAATCCAGATTTATTAAGACAAGTTATTGTAAAGGCAATTGCAAAGGGCGACAATACACAAATTGATTTTGAAGATTTTTTAGACAGCATTGTACATATTCGTCTACCATCTTATTCCCAAAAAATTACTCCAAGAGAACATCTTAAAGGTATTAGTAAATTCAGTAACTTTTGGAAAAAACTTAAAAATCCAACCGGATCTGACAAACTGGTTCAAGGGTTCTTAAAGAAACTTGGAATAAATACTTATAACAGTGCCACATTAGCTTTGCGGGAGCCAAAAAAAGATAAGATTGAAGTGAACTTAATATTTGAAGGACATGCCTATCGTATTGTTTTAGATGACGGCTGGGCCACTAACACCGTTAGTATTTTCACATATCCATCATTACAACCATATCCAAATAATAATGGCTACGATCAATATGAACATTTTACAGATAGCCATTTAACTAATGTAAATAACAGTCCAAATAATAAAATAATAAAGTGGTTCCGTAATGCTGTTACCCCACGCGCAACATATAGTGATTTCGTCGCAGAATATAAAAAATATTTTGATAAAAATGGTACTCCAAAATATAAGAATATTGATCCCACATTTTTGAAAAGATTTAATAACATCATTATTGCTGGCAATCGATTTTTATCTGAGTTACAAGAACTTAAATATTGCCCCCAACCGAAACCGAGAAGTTTTTTCGAAACTCGATTTAAAAAACAACGGAAACTAATAAGCATAATTAATAAAATTTTTCCATTAACCCCCTCAAATCGTGCATGGGCAGATGTTCACGCTGGAATAGGTAAACCTACCAAAGGAAGACTTTCTCAATACATGGCTCCTCAATTTGCCAATGGAGAATTTATTAAAGAAGTTGTTGAAAATGGGAAAATCAATGAAACTAAAATGTTGAAAAAATTAAATAATTTTATTGATCTAGCAGTGAGCCGTGGTCCACTCACTCATCCAGGAACTTTTACAAAAGAATATAATAAGTATTTTAATGGACCTGTCCCCACATTAACTGTAAACAGTTTAGCATATTTATTAAATAATCCGGAAATAATTAACCTGATTCATGACGGATTTCTGGATTCACATAATGACAAAATAAAAGAATCACATGAAAAAACTAAAGAACAGTTAAAAGAATTATATAATTCTTGGAAAAATCACCTTACACCCAAGGATTACAACACTTTAAAAAAAGCATTAATAAAAGCTAAAATCCCAAAGGAACAAATCCCAAAAGTAATTCAAAAAGTTTTACCATTATATTTTGGAGCAGCCATAGATTTCAATACCGGCAATGTCACTCTCGGAGCAGGTGTTCTTATACCAGTAAAACTTGGGAATTATGGAACAATTTATTTTGGAGGTGGTGCCGGCATCGGCCTTGGCATAACAACGGGTGTAGATGTGGGAGCAATGATCGGATATAAAACCCCTCATCTTGGTCCTTTCAGTTTAGTGGTAGGGGGCGGTGCCGAAGTAAATATCGGAACAAAAGGTGTTGATATTGGAGTTGGATATGGAGTTGGTATCCCAATCACTTTGACTGGAAGAACAAGCGGCACCAAAATCACCATTACTCTTGGTGTAGCAATGATAGGGGGTGTTATACCCTTCCCCTGTTTCACAATCAGTTGCGCACCAAATCAGCAAATTAGACTTGCAGAAGCTCAAAAAGCGGCTGAAAAAGGCTTCGGATTAGATAAAATTATAACTGCTTTAAGAAAAGCCAAATCTCTTGTAGAGAAAAAAACAATTATTGGTAAAAATCCTTGGTTACATAATGCGATTTCTTCCGCAAATAAGAAACCATTTGCAGAAATTTCTGCCCAAACTGTGATTACTGGTTACAAAACTTTCAAACATAATCTCGATAACCAAATTATCAGCAATTATGATCCAGGAAATAGCCATTCATTTGGTATCGGTATGAATAATAGTGGCAAATTTATTCTTGGAGTTGGTAGTGGAGTTAATTTTAAAATCATAAATTTAACTGCCACCATACCCGGTAAAACTCCCGCAGCTCTCAATCAACAAATCACTGTAGCCCAAAGACTCTCATTATTACAAAAATTACAAAAAGGTACAGCTACTCCACAAGACAAACTTACAATTCGAGATCTTAGAAATAGTGGGAAAATAATTCATACACGTAATGGGGACGAGGTTTTACAATCACCTAAAAATAGTGTTCCATCTCATATTGAAAATGGGAAAATCACAAATATTCCAGAGTTAGAAAAGACATTAAATAAAATTCTTGGTCCACTTCATCTTAGAGTTCAATATGATCGAAAAATAAGGATGTTTGAATTAGAAATCATGAATAGAAATGAAAATACAAATTATGATATTGCTATTGATCCTCAATGTAGAAATACCGGTTTAATTTTTCATAATGGAAAAATTTATATTGGTTCCGATTTCAACCCTAAAAGCAATTTAACCATTCTTCGTTCCGATTATACATATCCTTTTAAAAAACAAGGGGCATTTTATCATTCTATTATTACCATTAGCGACTCTCCTCTCACTTCCGCTATAAACATTTATAAAAATGCTCCTAAATTACTTTCTGCCAGAGGTGACGGAGTTTGGCGTTATGAAAACGGATTCAGTTTTGATTCTCAGGAAAAACCACCAACCAGCGGAATTTATTCCTATAACAAAAATATGCGCAAAAGTTGGCACGTTGATGAAGAAACTTTAGCCGATCAAAACCAATCTAATGCTCCAACAAACTCACAAAAATTTAACGATAATTTCAAAAAATTAACTATTAATGAAAGCGAAAAAGGTAATATTGATCACAAGAGTGCCAATACATTTTCTAAATACTTTATTCACAAATATCCAATTAAATATCGTCGTCTAAGTACTGCTGAAATTAATTCAAGAAATTATTTTAAATTAAATGGTTTAATTATTAAAGAATGGAAAAACAGTCATAAAAATAAGAAACCAAGTATTGGAGAACTCAATTATATTCGGACACAACTTCTCGATAACAGTTTCTCTGAAGGTCACAACTTTAAAAATCTACAAAAAGCACTATCAGCACATTTAAGAGGAACTGAACAAATTGTTAAAACCAGATTTGAAAATTTAATTAAACAAAATCACCAAAAATATCATAACGACGATCCTCGTTATATCATTAGAAATGCAGATCAATTAGGTAGAATTGCTTTGAATCGTATGAAAGATATTAACGCTAATCACCCAAATCCACAAAAAATTGTAGAATTAAATAAAATTGACCGTAGTTCAACCGTAGTTGCAACTCTCGGTATTCTTGGTTTCCGTGCATCAATTTATTCTGGTGATGCATTAAAAAAGGAAAAAATGATTGGTGCCAGTAACGATTATTCAAAAACACTAAGAGATAACCCTAACTCTGCTAAAGCCGATCTTGCCAGATTAATTCTTGAAGAAAACAGTCCACTCCCTAATAACGGGATCATCCCGACCAGTAACACTGAAACACTAAATAATGAAAAAGAAAATATTTCCGAATTATTGGGATCTGATTTGAGTTTAAAAATTATGAATTTATTCCAAAATCCTCTCAGTCAAAAAATATTTAACCCGGGAGTAAGAGATGAAATCATTCGATTAGCAGCTAATCGTCGCAATTTAACCTTTAATACACTTTCTGCAAAAGCTATTTTTGAATTTAAAAATTTATTAGAAGGATTACGAAAAGCAGAAGACAGAGGTGATAAATATTATACCTTAAACCACGATCCTGATTTCATAATTAAAATTACACTCAATATTCAAGATGGTGTTTATGTAAAATGTGCCAATTATAGCAATTGGATCAATGAAGGATTTGACTTGCAATATCGTACTTCTAAAATGCCAGCCACTTCTCCATTAAGGGCTGCTTATGGGCAAGCAACAGCTTCTACTGTAGCACACAACCAAGTTGAATATTCAACCATTGGTGTTGCTGCCGCACTCGCCATCACCCCACCAGCCCCGACAACTAAAAGTAGTAGTGGAGGTGGAGGACAACCTAAACCTAAACCAGGAACAGGACAAACCCCAACAGCTGATCAACACCCACCAGCAACCCCCCCTTCCACACCAACCAAACAAGGCACCTAACACCTGAACCAACTCCCAACTCACCATAATTAAAAATAAAAAACATCATGAAAAAAATATTAAGAATAAATTTAGTTTTTCAATTCATGCTTGCGATCGGATTAATTTTAATCCCTATAAGTGCCAATGCAGCAGTTGAAAAACTAAATTTACCCACTTGTAGTCTAGCGGTCTATCCTTTTAGCGCAACCAGCCCAGCCATTTATGGAAATCAAGAAACTCCTTATATTAATTATTTAAGTGAATCCACATGTAAATCACGCACGCCATACGGTGCTTCATATAATCAACCTCCAAAAAAATCTGAAAATCCACTCCTATCAGGTGCTAACGGAAAAAATATTCCTAAAGTTGATCACCTTCATGCTTATATAAATAGTTCTCTTCAAGATGATTATTATTACCAATCTCTTATCGATAAATTTGAGATTAAATTACAATCAGACGCACTCAAAAATATAAATTTAAATAGTGTAAAATGTATTACACCGGCACCAAATTCATATAAAGGTAATGCAAATGATCTTTTAGATTGTAATGGCACAGCTAAAGGTTTATATGGTGGAACTAAAATATCTTTCAACAAAACCACTGGCATTATTACATGGAAATTTGGAACCAATAATTCAACACAAAGACCTCAACGTTGGGGAAATAATAAAGGATTAAACTCTATTATTTCACAAATCACAGGAAGTAACGTAAATTTAACCAATTTCAACAGTCTCTATAGAAAATTCGATCCAGAAATTACTTTTTTCACTAAAAATAATAATAAAACAATCTGGTCAGCAACTACCACTTCACGAATATTAATCAGAAATTATGCGATTTTAAAAAATTCAGTAAATTCATCCGGACCGAATTACGGAAATTTCAATAAATATTGCTCTAAACTAGGAGATTACACCAAATGGTGTCCAGTTCCCACCCCTGCAGGACATAATTATGCAACAGAAAAATTGGGCTCTTTCGGGCAACAAGAATGGTTTTGGTTTCCGATTGGTTCAGTAGTTTCAGTTTGGGAAAAACCAGCTGCACCCCCAACAATGTGCGTTAACTTAACCATTTCACCAAATAATATCAAAGCTAATACTCCGATCAATTTCACTGTTACCCCACATTTTACTCCGACCAATAAATCCATCCCTTTAAATTATAAATGGACAGCCACCGAAGCTTTAAATAATTGGGCGATCAATGCAATGAAAAATTTTATTATTCAAGATAATACTAATTTATATAATATTTCTCCGATTACCACAAGCATTGTTAAAAAAAGTAACTTTAATTTAATTCCAGTTAATTTTGGAGCAACCGATATTTTCCGCGCACCAACCCCTTCTGAATTAAAGAAAAATATAACACCCGACAATACCAAAGTTATAAATAATCTGCCCGATTTTATCAAATATGGAGGATTTAAAGATAATCCCACAATAAAAGTCACCCCACAAAATCCTTTTTTAGAAAAAACCGATAATAAAACTTGGTATTCTGGAGGACCGGGTGGAACCTTAATCACAGTTCAAGGACAAAGTAAAAATGGGAAAACATTCCCTACTTGTAAAGCCACTGTATTAATTCCATCAGCACAATCACTTTGCCAACTTTTAACCGTCACATTTCTCAATCAAACAACCAAAAAACCCACAACTAATTTAATTGCTGGCAACTCTTATATTATCAAAATCAATCAAACCAATTCCAAACGTAGCGATGGCACACCAATACAAAGATACAAACTTAATGTTACAAATGCAAAAGGAGTAGGCAAAGTCAATCCTGCAAGTACTAATGCCACCAATTGTTCAGCAATTGGTGCAACTTATAACCCTTCAACCTCTACATTCACCGTTAAATCTACTCCTGTTTCCTGTGAATATATTTATACACCAAATAGTGGCGACCATATTACATTAATTGCTGACCCCAGTGATAATGTTGCCACTTGTCAAATAAATAAGATCATTCCGCCCGCCCCATTAAAAATTTGCTCCACATTGGTTCCAACAATTAATACTCAAGATTTTACAAGCCTCAATCAGTTTAAATCTGGAAATGGTTATGATTTCGGAATTAATGCCGCCAGCTCTAAATATACCGATGGATCCAGTCTCGATAAATATAGTCTCGATTTAATTGGCAAAGGGATTTTAACTCAAAAATCAAGCAATGCCTCAACTTGTCCAAATCCAGTTAAATCACAGCAATCTATTAATTTATTCCATTACCAAGTAACTGACGCTCCATCTAAATGTATTTATCATTACACAAACGCCAATTCCGGTGATGAAATTAGTTTTAAAACTTCCGCTCCAATCAATTCAAAAAGCCAATGTTCAGCAGATTTTAAAATCCCTCCAAAAACTCAACCAGAAATTTGTGCAAATATTAATCTAAATGTTAATGGACAATTAAATAATAATCCAACTTTAAAACCCGGAACCAATTATAATTTACAAGTCAACCCTCTCACCAATAAGGGAAATCCTATTAATATGGTTACTTGGACTGAAAATGGAAATGGAAAACTAGTTGGAAATCCACTTAATGAATTGCTCCATCCGGGATCATGTCCTTTGATTATCGACAATGCAAGTAAAACTGTTCCAAGTTTCTGTAAATATTTTTATGGAGTACCAACAGGTTCAAATCAATCCGGAGGGTTCAGTGTTGATACTATTATTCCTCAAAATATTCAGGATTCGGCATCTTGTCACGCTAAATCGTCTTTCTTCACTCCTCCACTCAATCAGCAAGATAAATGTTTATATATTGATTTAGATTATCAGCCGGAACCATTCAGTAATATTAATTCCAGCGGAACCACGCATATCAGCACCATGATAGCTAGAGTAGCCTTATTATCAGGTAAACAATATACTGGACAAGTGGAATTTAAAACTAATGACAATTCAGGGAGATTTGACGGCGGAATTAACAGCACTGGAACAAATCCTCATTCCACTTCAGTCGATAATTTAAATTCCACTGGACTTATCACTTATACCCCTGGGAAACCAACAACAGGCATTGATGTGTTTTTAAATAATGCTGGTAATAACTTAGATATTTCTTCTCCAGCTTGTCAAATCGCATTACATCCAGTAATTACTCCTATAAAGAAATATATTTGCAATACCCCCCCAACCATTAAGAAAACTGGTAATCAATATTGCGTTACAAATCCACAACCAAATCAAAATCTTTGTTGGAATATAACTGGAATCAACACCACATTTAATAATGGCAACACCCAAGATTCCGGAACATGTGTTACTCTCAAAACTACTCCTACTAATAAATCATTCAACTTAAATGTTCAAGATTGTAATCCAAATTACAGTTTAATTTGTTCTGCAAATTATCATGAAACCAATGTACCAACCTTAGTAAAAGAAGTAAGTAAATTCTTAAACGGAATTTATACAAAATCCATAACATATTCTGCTACAAATACAAATACACCTACAAATACAAATGCGCCATTTTACAAAATAATATTTACACCAAATAATTATCTCCAAGGAAAATGGATGAGCGCAACTATTACCGACCCTGCTTTCAGTGGGAAAATCGCTGGCAACATGGATTCGACAAATAACAAAAAATCAACTTTTTCAGGAGACATCAGCTTCAATAAGCAATTTACAGTAAAATCACAAAACAATACTTATAATTATTGTAATAACACTGATCTTTCCAACGGGAATGCATGCTATCAAATAAACCCCAACAAAAAAGAAATTATCATAAATGGTATTCACAGTTCCAATCCAATCACAATCAGCTATCAAGGTAATATGAATTCCACACTCACATTATCAGACTGTCAAACTGGAAATTATTGTAAAGAAACATTTAAAAATATATCTAAATTGACTGATATGGAAACTTGTACCAAAATCACTAACTCAAAAGGGAAAAGCCAATGGACTTGTATACCTGTTAGCATTCCCTCCAAACCAATCGTTTCTAATGACACCAATGTAGATATTATTTGCCCTTATCTTTTAACCAGAGCTTCCGGTGACATATTCACTGAAGGAAATCTCAAATACGGAACAGATATTTCCAAATGTTATCCTTATAAAAATACAAGTGGATTAATCATTAAACCGATCAAAGCCATATCTGAAAATCTAGCTAAAACAGGTGAATCACATTTTGTAACTATTAATCACGAAATTTGTTCCGCAGGACAAAATGATTTTAAAAAACTCTTTTTAAACAAATCAACTAACTCACCTATAACTCCAGAACAAAAAGCCACAATCAATGCACTAAAAAAAGTATATGGAGCTGATCTCACCAAACTTTCCAGCCAAATTTGTGAAGTTGGTCTCTTGCCCGGAACCGCTTGGACAAAAGCTGATATTCAAAAAGCCATTACTACCAATATCAATATATTAACCCGCTGGTCCACACCATCCAATTCTACAACTATTAATTTAACCAATTCTTCTGTTTATTTCTATGATGGCTCCATGAGAAAAGGAAATGTAACTTTAAATGGTATGGAAATCAAAGATGGTCAGGGTGCCAAAACAATTATTGTAAAAAATGCAAATCTATATATTGCTGGTAATATAACTTATGGACCAGGCACAGTAAATAAATCAAGCGATATTGCATCTCTTGGAGTAATAGTAATCAATGGCAATATTATAATTGATCCATCAGTTAAAACTTTATCAGGAGCATATATAGCAATCAACACCAAAGATAATGGAAGAGGATTAATTCTTTCTGGAAACAAAAACAAAAACAATGGAGTTCAATCAGATAAAACTTTAACCATTTACGGTTCACTGTTTGGAGATATCGGAGACTTATTCAACAATCGTATTGCCGCAGGATCACCTGCTAAAAATCAAGGATCAATCACGGTTCGTTACGATCAAAGAATTATTGAAAATCCTCCAGCCGGATTCAGTGATATTTTAGGTTCACTTTCCCAAAGCCAAATCGCTAGATAATTTTTCTTATCACATACACAAACTCGCCCAATAATTTTATTGGGCGAGTTTTACAATCATCAATTCTATAATCCGTTCAAATTCCGAACTATCTCCAGTTGAAATCTTAATTCGACCAGTTTTAAAATCATAATCAATTTTAGCAAGATTAGCATAGATAATTTTCAAATCTCGATCAGAAAAATTTTTAATTTGCCCTATCATTTTACTAACTACAAAAGGATGCGATTTAATCTGCCGAGCAATATCCCCCACTCTCATTCCTTTCATCACCAAATCTTTTACCTGTATCATAATTCTAAAATGACGTACTAACATAAAAAATATCCCGATAACTTCCTCTCCACTCCCCACCAAAAGTCTAAAAATATGCAAAACCTCCCGCAAATTTCTAGCTCCAAGTTCATCGGTCATTTTGAAAATCGAACTAGATAAATTTATCGTAACCAACTTTTTAATCATCATCGCATTGATTAAAGCACCATCCGCATATAACAATAATTTTTGAATTTCCTTATCCAAAAACCATAAATTAGTACCAACCAATTCCAATAATAATTGAGCTTCAGTACGTCCAATTTCTACACCAGATTTTTTAAATCGCATTACAATCCAAATCAGTAAATCTTTCTCTTTCATAGAATAAAACCAATCCACCTTCCCAATTTTTTCTAATTTTTTAAATAAAACCATTCTTTTATCTGGAATTTTATTCTCCAAAAAAACCAAAACTGTATATTCCGGAATTCGATCCATCAATTCAACAATCTTTTTACGATCTTCTTCTTTTATATTTCCTAAAAAATCACGAACCAAAATTAATTTTTTCTCACTTAAAAAAGGTGCAGTTAAAACCGCCTGTTCAAGATCAGAATAACGTAATTTATCTCCTTCCAAAATCAATAAATTCATCTCTCCATATTTTTTTAGAAATTTTTCTTTCCATAAATTAGCCTTTTCCACCGCTGAAAAATTATCTTCTCCGGCGAATAAAAACACTTGTTTTATTTGCTTATCATCCTTCATTAATCTAATTATTATATTGGAATTTTTAAATGCCAATCAGTTACCTGTTCATAAGCCGCCGCTACCCTAAATAATTGCCCCTCACTAAATTGAGGACCAATAATTTGTAAACCAATCGGTAAATTTTCTGAAGAAAACCCACAAGGTATAGAAAGTGCCGGCAAACCTGCCATTGAAGCTGGAATAGTAAAAATATCCTCCAAATACATATCTAAAGGATCATTAGATTTTGAAC
>VAOY01004135.1_pt1 | contig 14347 bp, 13 predicted proteins | sample 3393881 | NCBI WGS metagenome assembly VAOY01 (sample SAMN08290430, study PRJNA428436) | hydrothermal vent metagenome | isolation source: Deep-sea hydrothermal vent chimney | place: Indian Ocean: Southwest Indian Ridge
AAATCCGAGAGTGGGGCGAATGGAGCGACAGCGGAGTGAGCTGAGCGAGCGGATTTAGGACAACGTTCAAGTATATGAGAAGTTTCGCCGACTTCCTTTTTTAAGTTATAAAAGGAGGCGAAATTTGGGTGAAAGAAAAAGTGCAACCTTTGAAAATTATTAACGTATTTTTTCTTGAACATCATATACTTTGTTATATGATGTAATTTTTTTTATTTTTAATCCTCGTCTTCTTCATCTGACAAGTTATAAAACATTTTGAATCTTAAATTGGATATTCCGTTTTTCTTAAATTCTTTTAAATATTTCTGCATGTGCTCTGCGATAAGTTGTCTCATCGAATCTCCATAACCATCATCAAATAGGTCTTTTTTTGAAGGATGTATTAAATCTTTTTTCGCGAATTCTTGCGCAAGGATAGTGTGGACAATATTATCAAGATCTGATTCAACTTTTTGTTTACGCTTTAAAGATTCTTCTTCTGAAAAACGAACTTCTGAGGCAAGACTCGTTAGTGATATTGATTTAGGAATATCCAATTTATCTCCTAATTTATATATTTTGGTTATTATGTCGAAAAGCTTATTTTTTTCATCGGTATCTTTAAAATCAGATATTAGACCTGACGAAGCACAATAATCAGCAAAATATAGAAATTTTAAAAATGTTTTATATTCTTCTTTTGACAGTTTGATTTCTACTTCATTCATATGTTTGAGATTAAAAATAAAAAATTATTTCATATAACTGGTTATTATGCAAACTTTTTGTTTGGATAATGGTTGATATTTGTGTGTTATGCGGAATTGTGATATTTCGCCTTGATTTTATGTCGCACACCATCCCCAATCTGCTTATTTCATTATAGCAGGCGTTTAAACTTATGCAATCAATAAATTTGCCAGAGTTAAAATTCGCGATACAGGATGCGTGAACGGGCGTTATCTGTATTTATAAAACAGCTTGTTTCCGAAGCGGAGGTCTATGTACTCAAGATATTTTCGGTTGTCTTTGATTTTTTCTTCAAGCGCCAGTTTGAGATTTTCAAAAGCGGTTTGGAAATTGTCGCCCTCGTTAAGCATAATATACCACCCCTCAGATGTGTAAATTTTTTTCAAACCTTCTTTTTCCAGAACTATTTTTCTGATTTTCACTCCTCCGTTCAAAGCGGCTTCAATAAATTTCATAAGGTCTTTGAATTTATTTATCTTTTTAAGCCCATCTTTCTTTCCATTATAAAATTTTACATAAACATTGTCAGAAAAAAGAGGAGCCTTTTCAAAAACCATTCCATTCTCGTCCACAAAAAAACACACCAGTTCCCCCGAAGTCAGACTTCGGGGGAAGTTTTTTCCGCAGAACAGCGCCGTCGGATTTCGCTCCGTTATATTTATTGAAATTGAATCGGGGAAAACCCCAATCACTTTTATTTTTTCAATTCGGTCAAATTTTTTCATCAACTCAACGGATATTTCTTCTTTGGGAAAGATTAAAATATTGTCTTTTGGAATAATCAAAAAATATTTTTCCCGCAAAAAACCGGAGACGGCGGAAGTTATTTCTCCATTTCCCAGAGTTGAATTTCCGCGAATCTCTATGTTTTTTATTCTAAGAGCCGGGATGTAAAACATAGCCGAAACCACCGCGAACAAAACCAAAAAAACTCCAACGGCAAACGCCGCCTTCAACAAAAATCTCTTTCGTTTTAACCTCCTTGATGAAGCGAGAATGTCTTTTCTTTTCGGCATATATATATATTCTCACTTTTTGACCAAGCTTTCAACGCTGGGGCGCTTCGCTTTTTCAAATATCGTTATCCGGAAATTATTTTGTGAACTTGAAGCTATCAATGATAAGGTCTAATTTCGTCGCAACGGTAGAATTTTCTTGGTTTGCCTTGTACCCGAGAATATAGCCTGTCCCTTTGTAAATAATCCTTATTTCATTACCACCGGAACCTTGGTCCGGATATGTAGTTTTTGCTTTAAGCGCCTTGTGGCCGTCCAGCACAATTTCCTGCATATCGGAATATATATATTTTCCTAATTTTTTTTGGTCGTTTTCAAACCAGTCTCCGGCGTTTTTGTAAGGGACACCTTTGTAAACGCTTATTCTGACCGTGGCTTGGCCTTTGACTGCGCCAAAAGTTCCAACTCCGATTTTACGACTGCTTATGTCAAAATATCCGCTATTGAGATGCGGTTCAAAAAACCACCCTCCAGGATACTTTACTTCAAATCCCAAATTATCATTCCGATAATTTTTCCAGCCTGCGGTTGCCAAAAACGGTTTGATTGCGGGAACTTTGTCCGAACTATTCAACCCGGCCTGCTTACTCTGCGACGGTACTGCCTTTTTTTGCAAGATTACATATCCCGCAATTCCCGCAATCGCGACAACAGTCAGCGCGATAACCAACGTATTCATTAAATTCTTTGTATCTTTCATATACTTGTCCTTAATTTATAATCGACTGATTAATAATTTTATCAACCCGATTTATAATCTAAAAAAAGATTTCTATAAAATTACATCCTTGCCCATGTATTTCCGCAGAACCTCCGGAATAACGACAGACCCGTCTTTCTGTTGGTAATTTTCCAAAATATGAATAAGAATGCGAGGGGTTGCTGTTGCCGTATTGTTAAGCGAATGCGCGAAACGAATTTTTCCTTCTTTGTCTTTATATCGGATATTCAAACGGCGCGTTTGAAAGTCATGAAAATAGGAAGACGAATGAGTTTCTCTGTATTTCTTCTCGGAAGGCACCCACCCCTCAATATCGTATTTTTTTACTTGTCCCAAGCCAAGATCCCCGCCGCAGTTCACGACAACTCTGTAAGGAATGCCGAGCGCTTTCATAATTTCTTCTGAATTGAGGGTAATCTCCTCGTGCCATTTTACGGACTCTTGATGGTTCGCTTCGCAGAGCACTATTTGCTCAACCTTGGCGAACTCATGAACGCGCATCAGCCCCTTCGTGTCTTTCCCGTAACTTCCCGCTTCCCGCCTGTAACACGGAGAAAAAGCGGCATAAGTTTTCGGAAGATCCGCTTCCTGAAAAACTTCATCCTTGTGCAAGCCCATCATCGGGACCTCAGCCGTCCCTGATAAGTATAAATCATCTTGAGTGCCGTAAATCTCGTCTTTCCCCTGCGGGAGCCATCCCGTTCCCAAAAAACTTTCCTCTCTCACTAAACTTGGAGCGACGAATGGCGTAAAACCGGCGTCAACCATTTTTAACATAACAAACTGCCAAACGGCGAACGACAAAAGAGCGCCGTCCCCCTTCAAAAAATAACCCCTGAAACCTGAAACCTTGGCGCCCCTCTCAAAATCGGCGAGGCCCAATTTTTCCGTCAGTTCAATGTGGCTTTTCGGCTCAAAATCAAATTGAGGGATTTCTCCCCATTTCCTTATTTCAACATTGTCTTCGTCGCTCTTCCCTTCGGGAACGGATGGGTCGGGAATGTTTGGAACCATAAGCATCAGTCCCTTCCATTCCTTTTCCACTTCTTTCAATTCTTTCTCTTTTTCCGCGAATTCTTCTTTCAGCTCTTTCATTTCTCCGATGAGTCTTTGCCTTTCCTCCATGTCTTGCGTGGAAGCGATTCGGTCTCCGGTGGCGTTCTGTTTGGCGCGCGCCTCCTCAACAATCCTCAAAAGCGCACGGCGATTTTCGTCCGCGTCCAAAAGCTTTTGGACATCAAAATCAATGTGTTTTTTTCTCGCTGCATCCTTAACCAAATCAGGATTCTCGCGAATAAATTTAATGTCTAACATTGTGTTTAGTATAACAAATCCACAAAAAAACAAAACCCGCGGTGAATAATTTAGCGACGACACCGGACTTCGTCGCTAAATTATTCGGTTTGTTTTGGCTGTTATTAAAATAGATGCTAAAATGGCGTAATGGAAAGAAAAATATTAAAACCCGAGCAATATCCGGCGGGGTTGAGGGAGATTCCCAAGTTGCCAAAAGAGATGTATTTGATTGGCGATTTGCCGGGAAACTCGCCAGAAGGCGAAACAAGCGCGATTTATCTAGCGGTCGTAGGAACGAGAAAATTTTCAAATTATGGAAAGGACGCATGCGAGAAAATAATAGGTGGATTGCGGGGATATGATTTTGTTATCGTGAGCGGGCTGGCGTTGGGAATTGACGCCATCGCCCACCGCGTGGCGTTGGACGCCGGACTGAAAACAGTTGCCATTCCGGGGTCCGGGTTGGATTTTTCCGTGCTTCATCCGCGGACGAACCACGGGCTCGCGAGAGAAATAGTTGAGCAAGGCGGAGCTTTGCTGTCCGAATTTGAATGGGACGCGCCGGCGGGCATCCACACTTTTCCGCAAAGAAACAGGATTATCGCCGGCATATCGCGCGCCACGCTCGTTATTGAAGCGCCTGAGCGAAGTGGGGCACTGATAACGGCTAATTTCGCTCTGGATTTTAACCGCGATGTGTTTGCCGTCCCAGGCTCAATTTTCAGCGAAAATTCAAAAGGAACGAACAAGCTCATTAAGCAAGGCGCGGTTCCCGTTTCGTCCGCGGAAGACATTCTTGACGCTTTTGGTATTTCCCGCGAAAACGAAAATCTGAAAATAAATTTCAATCCCGCCAACCTCACTCCGTTGGAAAACAAAATAATCGCCGCCCTCAGCGAGCCAATGGCGAAAGACGACCTGATAAGAAAAATTGCGGCATCGGCAAACGAAATCAACCCTGTCCTGTCAATGATGCAACTGAACGGGCTCATCAAAGAATCAGGTGGAGCAATCCGTAAAAACGTATAAAAAAAGCGGGCGCTGAGGCGCCCTAAAAGCAAGTCTTGAAAATTAAATTTTATTCGGTAGAACATTAAGCTCCAGAATAACGGCCTCCGCGCCGTCAACTCGGCGCCACCACCTTTTTACATCCTTGAAACGGCTTTCAAAGCCGTTTCTTTCAAGCCATTCTCTCGCCTCTTCTTCGTGGGCGGAGAAAACCCTTCTGTCGCGGCCACCCACTTTTATAACGATGGCCACTTCCTTTTCAATTTCTATTTTCACTTCTCTCACTTTTCCTCACCTCCTTTCTTTTAAATTCTAACAACTCTCTTTAAAACTTATCACGAATACAGCTCTCTGTCAACGACCGCGTTTGACAGTCCCGAATGTTTTATATACTCTCTGTGTATATGACAAAATTTGTTATTGTTGAATCTCCGACCAAAGCGAAAACCATTTCCAAATTTCTCGGAAAGGATTTTAAGGTTGAGTCCTCGTTCGGACATGTTCGAGATCTTCCGAAATCAAAAATGGGGATTGACACGGAAAATGATTTTGAGCCGACCTATATAATCCCCACCAAGGCGAGAAAAAGAGTCAACGCTTTGAAAAAAGAGGCGGCGAAAGCCGACGAGATTATTCTCGCATCCGATGAAGACCGCGAGGGAGAGGCAATAGCATGGCATTTAGTCAGCGCGCTGGGGCTGGAAGACCCGAAGAAAATCAAAAGGATTGTTTTTCACGAAATCACGAAATCGGCGATAGAAAAAGCGCTAGAAAACCCGAGGAATATTGACCTAAACCTTGTTGATGCCCAGCAGGCGCGCAGAATCCTTGACCGTTTGGTCGGGTATGAGCTCTCCCCTTTCCTCTGGAAGAAAATGTTTAAGGGGCTTTCCGCGGGGCGTGTGCAATCCGTGGCGGTCCGGCTTATTGTTGACCGTGAGCGGGAAATTGAGAAATTCAATCCTGTTGAATTTTGGGGTATTGAGGCTGAATTATCAAAAAAAACCCCCAAAAGCGAGTTCATCGCCAAACTTACCAAAAAAGACGGAAAAATACTTGATAAATTCGCGGTCAAAAACAAAAAAGAGGCGGATGAAATAGTAAGCGACCTGAAAGGCGTAGAGTATAAAGTTGAGAAAGTGGTGAAAAAGGAAGTCAAAAGGCAGCCCAAACCGCCCTTCACCACCAGCTCGCTCCAGCAAGCAGGCGCGAACAATCTGCATTTTTCGGCGAAGCAGACAATGATGTTCGCCCAACAACTGTACGAAAAAGGGTTTATCACCTATATGAGAACGGACTCGGTAAACCTTTCCGAAGAATCGCTCAAGTCGGCCAAGAAAACCATTGAGGAAAAATTCGGCAAAGAGTTTTCGTTGGGAGAAGCCCGGAAATTCAAAACAAAGTCAAAAGGGGCTCAGGAAGCGCATGAAGCTGTCAGACCGTCGGACCCGTCAAAAGCGCCGAAAGACATTGAAAGCAAGTTGGATGAAAAGCAATACAAACTTTATGATTTGATATGGCGAAGATTTATCGCCTGCCAGATGAAGGAAGCGATTTTTGATTCCACGACGGTGGATATAACAGCAGCATCCCACTTAGGTGCCTTGCACCTAAGTGATTCTATCCCACTTAGGTGCAAGGCACCTAAGTGGGTGGGGTATACTTTCCGAGCCAGTGGATCTATAATGAAATTTGAAGGATGGCTGAAAGTTTACCCGACACAATTCACGGAGAATCTATTGCCCGAATTGACGGAAAATGAAATACTGGAACTTAAAAAACTTCTGCCCAACCAGCACTTCACGGAGCCACCACCGAGATACAGTGAAGCGACCTTGGTAAAAGCGCTTGAGGAACACGGCATCGGACGACCGTCCACTTACGCGCCGACCATTTCCACGATTCAAACGCGCAATTACATTGAAAAAAACGAACAAAGAAGGTTTGTCCCGACGGAAACGGGATTGATGGTAAACGACATTCTCACCGAACATTTCCCGCAAATCGTTGATATCGGCTTTACCGCGAAAATGGAAGAAGAATTTGACGACATCGCGGAGGGAAAAACAAAATGGAAACCTGTTATTAAAAATTTTTATCAGCCATTTCACAAAAATCTTATGGAAAAATACGACGAAGTTGAAAAAAAACACACAGACGAAGAAACGGACGAGAAGTGCGAAAAATGCGGAAAACCGATGATTATCAAACACGGCAGATTCGGGAAGTTTCTCGCCTGCTCCGGTTTCCCCGATTGCAAGAACGCGAAAGCGATTAAAAAGGAATCGGACAAAATAGGAATGAACTGCCCCAAGTGCAAGGACGGAGATGTCATTAAAAAATTCACCAAAACAAAGAGAATGTTTTACGGATGCTCAAATTGGCCGAAATGCGATTTTGCGTCTTGGAAAAATCCAATGGAAGAGGAGGAGAAAAAAGAAACCCCCGACGCCTAGTCATTCAGGCGGGGGGGTAAAGATTACTTGGGCTCTATGCAATTTATGTGCGGAAACATTGTTCCGCACTCTTTGCACTCGTCTGCGTTTTTGCAGGGGTTTTTTTGCCCCTGACTCAATAAATCCTCTTTTTTTACCAAGGTTAACTCACCCCTGCATTCAGGGCAAAACCTTGGGAAATCTTCCGTGCGGCAAGATACTTTCTCGCCGCACGAAAGACAAATTCTTTCCTTCAAAAAATCACCTCCTTTGGGGGTTGGACCGTCCGGGCGCTCACCGGATTTGCCTCTTTTTGAGAGGCGAGGGCTTCCTCCCTGGTCCATCTTTTAAATATTCTAAATAAGAGTATAATAGAGGGCATGGAAAATGTCAACCCTGATATAAAAGAGCTTCTTGGTATTCTAAAAGATCCCTCGCCCGATGATGTCAAACTCATCACGCGTGCTTTTGAATTCGCCAAGGAGGCGCATGAAGGACAAAAAAGATTTTCCGGGGAAGATTATATTATCCATCCCTTTGAAACGGCAAAAACGCTCGCCCATTTGAACCTTGACGCAAAGACAATCGCCGCCGGACTTCTTCATGATGTTTGTGAGGACAATGAATCAATAGATAAGAGAATACTCAAAAAAAGGTTTGGGGAAGAAATAGCTTTTATGGTTGACGGCGTGACCAAGCTGGGAAAATTGAGATACAAAGGCATAGAGCGAGAAATTGAAAATCTCCGCAAAATGTTTTTGGCGATGGCGAAAGATATAAGAGTGGTTCTTATCCGCCTTGCCGACCGGCTCCATAATATGAGAACATTAAAATATGTCAGGGAAGACAAGCAAATAAGAATAGCCCATGAAACTCTTCAAATATACGCTCCTCTCGCCAACCGACTCGGTATTGGAGAGATAAAAGGACAACTGGAAGACCTTTCCTTTATGTATCTCCAACCCGAGGAATATAAAAAGGTGATGCAATTAATGAAAGGGCATTACGAAGAGAAAGAAAAGGAGTTGGAAAAAGTGAAAAAAGAGCTCAACGAAATGCTCTCACAGGAAGGAATGAAGGATGTTCATGTTGATTCACGCGTAAAATTCATTTATAGCCTATATAAAAAACTCAAGAAGCCGGGGATTGATATGGATATCAATAAAGTTTACGACCTTATTGCCATAAGGATAAGGGTGGACACAATTGAACAATGCTACAAGATTCTGGGAATGATTCACAAAAAATGGCGCCCATTGCCGGGGAAAATAAAGGATTATATCGCCTTGCCGAAACCGAACGGATATCAGAGCCTTCACACAACAGTTTTCGCGACAGGCGGAAAGATAACAGAAATACAAATCAGAACGGAAAAAATGCACGAAGAAGCTGAGCACGGAATTGCCGCCCACTGGGCTTACACCGAATCAGGGAAACCTAAAACGGGCGCGAAACTCAATTCCAGACTCGCTTGGGTCAATCAGTTAATAGAATGGCAAAAAGGAGCCTCCCAATCAAACGATTTTATAGAAACCTTGACGATAGATTTTTTCAAAGACAGGGTATTTTGTTTCACCCCCAAAGGAGATGTTATAGATTTGCCCGAAGGAGCAAGTACTGTTGATTTCGCTTATGCGGTTCACAGCCAGATTGGAGACAGCGCCACAGGAGCGACAGTGAATGGAAAATTCGTTTCTTTGAACACGGAACTTAGAAACGGCGACATAGTTGAAATTCAAACACAAAAAAACAAAAAACCGTCTATGGAATGGCTTAAGCACGCGAAAACATCTTTCGCCAAGAAATGTATAAGGTCAAGTCTTAAAAAAGAGGGGTTTTTTGACAGTTCGGGATTGTAAAAAGTTAAAGGCTGAAATTTTTAATAAAATCGTTTTCATTCTTGTTGTCCGCAGAATTTGAATCCGAAGACAGTGGAGATTTTTCTTCTGGCAAATTTCCAAGAGCAATTGGATTTTTGTCACCGCTATCGGCATTCTCTTCCCGATATTCTTTGTTCGTCTCGGGTTCATCAGGCTCATATTCTTCCAAGAGACCATTCAGCCAACTTAGTCCCCTACTCACTTTTTCTTTTCCCCGCTCTGGTTCCGTTCCATCAGCCTCTTCAATTTCATCACTTTCAATCTTTTTATTTTCTTCTTCGCTCTCCTTTTCTGCTCCCTGCTCATCCCCATCTTTTTCCTTGTCAGGCAAATCCTCTTTTTCAATCATTGCATCGGGAAGACCAGTCTTAATATCTTCACGGTTTTCTGTCTCTCCAATTTCATATTCTGCAACTGATTCGTCCGCGATAACGGGTATCCTTATCGTCCTGAAATCAATGCTTTTCTCTTCTTTTGACCCAACGGTTTCTTCATCCTCTTCTTCTTTGACCTTGAGTATAAAGGGCTTTTCTTTTTCTTCAACATCAACATCTTTCTCTTTATCTTCGGGATAATCCCCATCAGCTTCAACTGCAAAAATGGGGATGTTTATACTCTTGGGTTCCGCTTCCTCAGCCTCCTGAAAACCGGAATCTCCTCCTGTTTCATCCTGTATTTCCTCGTCAACCTCAAGGTTCTCTTCATTCTCTTCTCCCGCAATCTTTCCAAGAAAAGATCTCAGCTCTTCTTCCGAAAAAAAATCAATATGTATCTTCCCTTTCTTGCCTGTTTTTTCTATTTGCACTCTCGTTCCAAGCATCTCGGACAGCTTCTCTTCAATGTTTTTCGTTTCCATATCCAGCAGCGAACCTTCCCGCTTACGCGCTTTTTCCGTGGCGATGCGTCTTGAAATTGCCTCAGACTGCCTAACGTTTAATTTCTTTTCAAGAATCTCTTTGTAAAGTTTAAACTGCTCCTCATTTCTTCCAGAGAGCATTAATATGGGTCTCATATGCCCTTCGCTGATGAGGCCTTCGCGTAAACCTCGCTGAATTTCTTCCGGCAAATTCAACAATCTTAAACTGTTGGTAACAAATACTCGGCTCTTCCCTACCCTGCGAGCAACCTCATGGTGCTTTAAATTGAAAGTTTCTATCAGCTTCTTAAAAGCGCGGGCTCTTTCAAGAGGGTTGAGATCTTCCCTTTGCAAATTTTCAATAATGGCAAGTTCAAGTTTTATTTTGTCTTCCGTGTCCTTTCTTATTATGACGGGGACTTGTTTTAACCCGGCCATTCGCGATGCCCTCCAACGCCTCTCGCCTGCAATAAGCTCATATTCAACAACAATTCCGTTAGGTCCCTCGGCTTCTTTTCGGGTAACAACAAGTGGTTGCAACACTCCGTACTGCCGAATTGATTCTGATAAATCAAGAAGCCTTCCCTTATCAAACTCACTGCGAGGTTGCATTGGATTTGGCTTTATTTTATCAACCTCTATCCAAAAGACGCTGCTGTGTTTTTGAAGACTTTCATTCATTGTTCTTATTATATCGTATTTGATTTTATGTCGCAAATCCGTTACAATAACAGGAAATCATCTTTTGCAATTGTGATAAAAACGCCGCTGTGGTGGAATTGGTAGACACGCAGCACTCAAAATGCTGTGGAGGCAACTCTGTGTCGGTTCGACTCCGACCAGCGGCACAACAAAATCCCATTATGTTAATTTTAACGGGATGAAAATACGGGGAAAATACTTAAGACTATGAGGAAATATCATATTACCACATTCGGATGCCAAGCGAATTTGGCTGATTCGGAGCGAATTGCCGGCGCGCTTGAAAACGCCGGACTCAAAAAGGCCGCAAAAAGAGAGGTAACGGATGTCTTGATTTTTAATACCTGCTCCGTCAGACAAAAAGCGGAAGACAGGGTATTCGGGCTTAAAAAAGAAATTGAAAAACTGCGGAAAAAGAAGAGTAAGCTGAAAGTTGTTTTAACGGGCTGTATGATGCATTACGATAAAAAAGAGTTGGCGCGACGACTCCCGTTCATTGACATCTTTCTGGACATCAAGGAAACGGCAAAGTTGCCAAAACTGCTCGGACTGGCTTCCCGCGCGCCGCAAAAAACGCGAAGCGATTACTTGAAACTGGAACCTAAATATGAATCCGGCGTTTCCGCCGGCGTGCCCATATCTTATGGGTGCGATAACTTCTGCACTTATTGCATAGTCCCCTATTCGCGAAACCGAGAATACTCGCGGCCGGTTAAAGATATTGTTAAAGAAATTCAGGCTCTTATCAAAAAGGGGTATAAAGAAATTTGGCTGTTGGGGCAAAATGTGAATTCCTATGAAGCCCCTTCAGAGCTTCATAGGAATTCATCCGCCAAAACGTCAGCGAAGGCGGAAATCACCAAAGGAGCTCCCCTCCCAAGGTTGGTCAAATTTCCCGACCTGCTTCGGCTTGTCAATTCCATTCCCGGAGATTTCTGGATTAGGTTCACTTCTCCCCACCCGAAAGATTTCTCCGACGACTTGATTAAAGCGATGGCGGAATGCGAAAAATTCACCCATTATGTGAACCTGCCGCTCCAATCCGGCGACAACACGATTCTCAAAAGAATGAACCGACCGTACACTGTCGGGCATTACAAAAAATTGGTTAAAAAAATACGCAAAGCGATTCTGGACATTGCCATTTCAACCGACATTATCGTCGGCTTTCCCGGCGAAACGAAAAAGCAATTTGGAAACACCGCCAAGGCAATGAAAGAAATCGGTTTTGATATGGCTTTTCTTTCCGAATACTCCACTCGCCCGGGAACGGTGGCGGCAAAAACAATGAAGGACAATGTCCCTCACAAGGAAAAGGAATGCCGAAAAAAAATATTGAACGATATTCTCACAAAAAGCGCGCTGGCAAACAACCGAAAACTCATCGGAAAAACGGTTAGGGCGCTGAACGAAAAAACAGAAAGGCACAAAACCGTAAAAATTTCCGACAAATTTCCGAAAGACAAATTCGTTGAGGTAAAAATAACCGACGCCACCCCATGGGGACTAAAAGGAGAGATTGTTGATTAGTGTTTGCAAAATAAAAAAATCCCCCACAGCGGATTTGGGCCCTGCCTGCCGGCAGGGCCCAAATCCGAACCGTATATCCCTTGTTATATTCCCCGAAGGGCTAAAATTTAGCACAACGTCCCGAAGGGAAATTTCAGAGTTTTACATTTAAGAACTATTTTAATTATCGACCGAAAGAAGTCCTTTTAAAGCCAGTAAAATTATCCTTCCATTACTCTTTTCAAATCCCAAAAAACATCTTTGGTAAAAGGATTGCTTAATTCTCCCACAGTCATCCATTCAAAGTATTCCATTTCAGTCTTGTTATTGTCCAGCTTACGAAAAGTATACCTTACAAAATAATTTTCATCCAAATCCGACAAAATAAATACTTTATCTCTTTGAAAATCTATAACCTTATATTCATCCCAATTATTGTTTTCTCCACGATTTTTATATCTCGTATTCATTTTGGGAGGATACTCATCAGCAACTTCTTCTGAAATGGAAGGAATCCATAAATGAGTATTTTGGGATTTGTTGTAAATTCAAAAACCTCACTAATAGGTTTATCAATAATAACTGTAATCTTATTTTCTTTCATATTTTTAAAAAAGTAATTAAATCTTTATAAATTTTATTGGCTTTCTGTTCTTAAATGCAAAATTGAATATAACGTTTGCGTATATCTGATGTTTGCCACTAAATTCTTATTCAATCCAATGAATGGGAATGTTATCTTTTTGACATGCTTTGATGAATGCTTTGATTCCTGGAGCATTTATTTCAGATTTATTTACATAAGCTCCGACTATTTCGACCATCTCGCCATCAACCCATAACTCGTTATGAGATTTTTTTTGCGTGTTTTCCATAAGAGCGTTTAATTCATCTACCGCGTATTGCTTATATTTTTTCTGCTCAGTTTGTTCGCTCAACTGCTTTTTGAAGTTGGTGTCATAATATCGACTGGTTACATCCTTGTCATACGCGGCAGTAATAGCGCCCTTATGCAACTTTAAAATATAGCCATAGGGTCGGATAGGTTGAGTGCGTTCATCTTTTTGAAGCGAACAACTAATTTCAGGTATCTGAATCCCTATACTGTGTTTTTTAGTCCAATCTTTAACACCATGTATAAAATAGCAACCCCCCGGCGCTTTAATAAATTCTCCTTGTTTTTCCATGTCACCCCCGGTCTCTATCTTGGAAGCAAAAAGTTTCTCATTTTTCATATTTTTATATTTAATCTCCCTATCCAATTTCCCTTCCATTCTTCAGATATACATTCATATCAAACCCCCTGTTAAAACAATATTACCAAAAAAATCTAAAAGATAACAGAGAAAGGAAAAATAAAAATTTAAGAGAAATTAAAGAGAGATATTTTTATAATTTTTTATTTGACATAAACCCATGAATATGTTCCGCCATGAAAAGTATCCATTGTAAATATGTTTTGGTTTTTATATAAACCGACTATTTGAGCCGCGCTTAACGAACCGTCTTCTTTTATCAAATAAGGCACGATAGTTGAAATTTTGTCACAACTAAATTTTTTATCATAGACAATCGTGGCGCGAACAGGACGGTCAAATATTATATCGGGTGTAATGCTGAAACTAAGCGGGGATTTGACTCCCGACCTAACTTGATAAGCGCTTTTTTCCAGGCTAAGATTGATTTTTGTTTTTTGCTTAACTGCGCCGGGAGGAATATTTATAACTATCCATTGCCCGGCATTATCTTTGCCTCGCAGCACTCCGCCATTGACATCTATTTCTGCAGATAAAATTTCGTTTGCAGGCGTTTCAAAAGCGATAGTTTTTTCATTGTCGCAGCTTGAATTATTTGATTGCGCTTTTTTATTGTTAATTGAATTAGCATAACCGGCTAATAGGAGTACAAAAAATAAAAAAAATATTAGATAAGCTATTCTTTTTTGCATAGGTTTATATAAGTAAATAAAAAATTATAAAAATATTTCTCTTCGACGTAGCCGAATTCGCGTGGCGGGAATTATACAATGCCCGCCACGCGGTTTTCCAGCCTACTTTGATTTTACCACATTCCCGCGGTTTTACCACATCCTCGCATCAAATCATCTAAAATGACACCGTAAGCCCATCGGTTAAATCATTTAAAAAGACACCGAAAATATGGTAGTTTGCGTGAATTATCAGCATAATTCC
>VAOY01035562.1_pt1 | contig 14332 bp, 9 predicted proteins | sample 3393881 | NCBI WGS metagenome assembly VAOY01 (sample SAMN08290430, study PRJNA428436) | hydrothermal vent metagenome | isolation source: Deep-sea hydrothermal vent chimney | place: Indian Ocean: Southwest Indian Ridge
CAGTACGCAAGCGAGTAATAACGAAGAGCCCTGTGCGGGAAAACCGCACGCAGGGATCTGTCGGAGGGTCGCCCAGTAATGGGCGGTCCTATCCATATAATGACAGAAAAAACATACTACGGGCCTCGCGCTTTGAAAAACCCGAGCGAATCCCAATAACCTTTGGGATCAATTCAGGGTGCTGGGATTACTACCCGCAGGATGCATTACAGGAACTAATGGCTGAGCATCCGCTCTTGTTTCCGAAGTTTCAGAAGGCGGATAAAATCACGACAAGCTACGCTCCGTGGCGTCGTGCGGGACAACCTTACACCGACAGTTGGGGTTGTATGTGGGAAACTGCAGAAAACGGCATCACTGGAGCTGTTGTGAAGCATCCTCTCTCAGACTGGGCTTTGTTCAATGAGTATCAGCCGCCGTCACCGGATGAACACAACGGCTGGGGTCCAATCAATTGGGAGAATATTCGGGAATGTGCCTCCAAGGCACGGGAAGAGGGGAGCCTGGTCTCCGGGAGCCTTCGCCATGGGCATACCTTCCTCACATTGACTTATCTTCGCGGCTACGAAAATCTCGTGTTCGACATGTGTGACGAATACTCTCAGCTTCCTTCCCTTATCAAAATGATTGAGGAGTTCAACCGTGGTCTGGTTGAGCACTTCATTGAAGCTGGGGTCGAGTGGATGAGCTATCCGGAGGACTTAGGCATGCAACAAGGTCCAATGCTGAGTCCCGACCAATTCCGGCAATACATTAAACCCACATACGAGCGGCTGATATCACCTGCCCGGCAGGTAGGCTGTATTATTCATATGCATTCAGACGGAGACATTCGTGAACTGGCAGACGACCTGATAGATGTGGGCATTGACGTAATCAACTTGCAGGACTTGGTGAACGGCATTGATTGGATCGAAGCGAATCTCAAAGGTCGGATTTGCATTGACTTGGACATTGATCGCCAGAGAATTACTCGTTTTGGGACACCCGATCAGATTGACGACCATGTCCGTAACGCTGTACAGAAACTTGGAAGCCGTGAGGGTGGGTTGATGCTGAAGTATGTCCTATCTCCTGAAGTGCCATTGAAAAACATAGGCGCATTGATGGATGCAATGGAGAAGTACTCACAACACTTCTCATGACAATTTGCCGAACCAAGCATGTAGGCGATGCTGAAATTTTCTCAAAAATATCAACTTTTAAATACTAAACTTTTACAAATACAAAGGAGCTAATATGCGTAGTTTTTTAATGAATTATCAATGGAGTATAATATTGGGAATGCTGGTTCTACAATTTACAGGCATTGGTACGGTAAATGCAACGGCTATTCCGCTGGCGATTGACGGCAAGGCAAAAGTCGTGATTGTGACTCCTGAAAATGCGCCTCCGCCGGTAAAATTTGCGGCAGAGGAGCTTCAGGAATATCTCAAAAAAATCACTGGCGCGGAATTCAAAATTGTCCATGAAATTCCGCAAAGCGCCCCGTCGATTATCATTGGGGAGCAGTTTGTCAAAGCAGTCGACATTGATGTCAACAAAATCAAGCGCGACGGTTATGTGATAAAAACCGTTGGTGAACGTATTTACATTGCCGGTAAAGACGACAATAGCGAGCGAGCAAAAATTCTGTTTAAGGTGAAAGAGCCGTTGCCGGAAAACCTACCCAATCCTCAACGTTACCGCGAGATTGGCAATGTTTTCTGGGACTTTCAGCGCGGCTCCTTAAACGGGGTCTATGATTTTCTTGAACAGCTTGGTGTTCGCTGGTTTTTCGCCGGTCAGAAAGGCGAAGTCGTCCCTAAATCTCCAACTTTGAGAATTAAACCGATTAACAAACTTGAGGAACCATATTTTGATTTACGGGTGGATGGTCAGATTGCCTTCATGGGACCGCGCCGCAAAGGTTTAGTTGATGAAAAGGAACTCAGATATCTGGGCTGGACACTCCGAAACCAGATGTTATGGCTGGTACGAAATCGCGCTTCATCCAAGTGGATGGCTTTTAACCACCGTCCCTGGCGTCAACAGTGGGGAAACCGTTTCGGTAAATCTCATCCAGAATACTTTGCCCTTCTTAAAAATGGGGAACGGGCTTCCAGTTCTAAGTACCGGAGAAAGCTCTATCTGAATTACACCAGTGACGGAATGCTGAAAGAAACCATTGCGGACATGGATGCCTTTTTTAGCGGCCAAAAGCCCGAATCACGCAATATAAAAAGAAGACAGATTTTTGAACTCAATAACGGCTGGGAGCCAAACGTTTCCTATGGCGACACCTTTTCGCTGTTACCAAACGATGGTCTCAGGGTGGACAGCTCCCCGGAAAGTCAGAAATACATCAGGGAGGACAAACCGCTATCGTTCCGTCACAACAATTACATCTGGCAATTTGTGGACAAGGCCGCGAGGGAACTCAAAAAACGGCATCCTGATAAATTCATAACTTGTATAGCCTATCAATCATATGGAGCAGTTCCAGACTCCGACGTAGTCAAAAAACTTCCCGACAATGTGATTGTTGGTATTGCCGCGCTATCCGGCTGCAGTCGAATCAATACTTTCATGGAAGAAAAAAAATGTAAAGAATATCTTGACCTTTTGAAACGCTGGAGCAAAATGAACAAAACTCCGATGATGTTCTGGACTTACTGGCTTTATCGTTACAAACAGGCGTCCCGCATTGGCGTACCGCTGTTAATGCCGCATGGAGCCCAGAAGTTTATCAAAGCCCATGCGCTGTACGGCAGATACATGTTCATGGAGCATGACTTGCAAAATTTAACTTTCGAACTACTCAACCGTTATATCATTTACCGACTATTGTGGAACCCGAATGCCGATGTTGATAAACTTGTCGACGATTACTGCAAGAAATCGTTCGGTCCCGCCGCCCCGATCATGAAAGCGATGCTCGCCGACCTTGAAACACGTTGCGAGCAGAACGCAAAGACCAGGGCCGATATGGTAGCCATCTGGGAACGAGGTTTTCCCGCTGACACGATGAAGAAATATCGCCAGCAAATCGAGGAAGCCAAAAAACTCACCGCTGGGACTGAATTTCGACCTACTATTGACTTGATGGACAAGTATTTCATTGGTCAGATGGAAAAAGCCCGGAAAAGCTATCATGATAAAATCAAAGGCCTCCGCGATAAGGGTAAGGACATTATAACGGCTTACGCCTGCTCTCCCAACTCGATCAAAATTGACGGCAAGTATGATCATGCTTGGAAAGTGATAGGCGGCAGACCGTATTACAACAATATTAACGGCCGAGTAGTAAAGCCGGTTGCGAAACACCGGATGCGCTACTCCAACAAAGCTATTTATTTCCTGTTCGATATTCCCGATTCGAATGCTCGGAAAAAACTTACAAATGGGCGAAAAGATTATATTGAAATTTTCCTGGATGCCAATAACAACCGGGAAACCTATTACTGGTTGCAGGTTTTTGCCGACGGCAAATATATTGAACACAATTTCCCCGGTCCCGGCGAACCGCCACTGGATTGGAACAGCAAAGCCCAAGTGAAAGTAGATGTAAATGATAAAGGTTGGCTGGTTGAAGTTGCTATTCCATTGAACTCCATTAAGCTGGACGGCAAAGACTTGGGGAAAATTCAAATTGGCGCTTTGTGCTGTCTGACTAAACAGGATCACAAAAATGAACCGGATCGTTTTTCCACCTCGAATCCGATTCTGCGCGGTGCTTTCCATAGTCCCGGAATGTTCAACCGTATGCGCTTCGTCAATCCGGCTAAATTACGTAAAACTAAAAAAAACGAGAAGAAATGAATTCAAGACCAAATATTTTATTACTGATGACTGACCAACAACGCGGAGATTGTCTGGGAATTGACGGGCATCCGGTACTACAGACCCCGTATCTTGACTCAATCGGAGCATCTGGCGTGAGGTTTAAACATGCTTATTCTGCTTGTCCAACATGTGTTCCTGCTCGTCGTACCTTAATGAGTGGTAAAACTACACATGGGCATGGAGTATATATTAATTACGATACACATATGGACTGTCCAACTTTGCCGGGCTGTTTTGCGGAAGCCGGCTACCAAACCCATCTGGCAGGAAAGATTCACCTTTGGCCGCAGCGCAAATTATATGGTTTTCACAGCTCTGATTGGGCTGATGGTCCTGGTGATATTCGAGACCCGAACGACTACACCAAGTTTCTGTCTGACAACGGAATAAACATGCCGGACGCATCACGCATACACGGTATGGACGGTAACGGCTGGGCAGCGCGCCCCTGGCCGCTTGAAGAACGCTTGCATATTACTAACTGGACGACTGACTGCGCGCTGCAGTTTCTAGAACGCCGCGACCCAACCATGCCGTTTTTCTTGAATGTTAGTTATTTTCATCCGCATCAGCCTGGGGTTCCTCCTGAATATTACTTTAATATGTATATGGATATGGATCTACCGGAACCTGTTAAAGGTGACTGGTCTAAAGTTGATGAAATTCCCCGACGTGGTATGCCAGTCGCTTCGACTAGAATTAATTTAGACCCTCTAGCCATCAAGCAATTTCAGGCAGGATATTACGGCTGTATCACCCATATTGACCATCAGATTGGTAGAATACTTAAACGCATACCGGAAAACACGATTATTGTTTTTATCTCAGATCATGGAGAAATGCTTGGTGATCATGGTTACGCCCGGAAAGGGTATGGCTTTGAAGGCTCGTCTAGGATCCCATTCATATTTAAATTCCCTAAAAATATGGAGATTAACCCAAATCAAGTGCGAGAGGAAGTTGTTGAATTAATGGATGTTATGCCAAGCTTACTAAGTGCAGCTGGAATTGCGGTTCCTGATGGAGTTGAAGGAAAAAGTTTAATGCCGCTACTCACAGGCAAGGACTCATCATGGCGGGAATATATTCACGGTGAAATTGCCGCCTTGGGAGAGCCTGACAATGAGCCGAAAACTGGTATGCAGTATTTAACTGATGGCAAATGGAAATATATCTGGCATCCTGGAACTGGGGAAGAATTTTTCTTCAATCTGGAAAACGATCCTCAGGAACTGGAAAACCTGTCTGAAAGCTCTGATTATATATCTAAAATAGAAATTTGGCGACAACGTTTGATTGAACAACTTGCCGGTCGTCAAGAAGGCTTTACTGACGGGAAAAAACTGTTAAAGACAAAAGGCATAACCCGACTCTGCAGACCAGAAATATTTCGCTCTGGTACACCATTTGCCGAAAATGGCAGATGGTGTCAAGAATAAGAAAACCTTCCAGTATATTAAAATATTAAATTTTAAAGAAGAAAATTACCATGAAACAAACTAGCACGAAACAAACTAAAAAGCCCAATATCCTTTTAATACTTACCGATCAGCATCGCCTTTCGGCATTAGGATGTTACGGTCAAACGCAGTGCAAGACGCCTAATATAGACCGTTTGGCTCGCGAAGGCATACTTTTCGAAAATGCCTATACAACTTGTCCATTATGCAGTCCAGCCCGCGCAACGATCATGACAGGTCAATATCCTCATAGTCATGGTGTAACAGCAAACTGTGGTTCAATCCCTTGTGCCGTTTGGAATATCACCCAACATCCGCGGATGCTTCCGTACCGACTGCAAGATCAAGGTTATAGTTGTGGTTATACCGGAAAATGGCATCTTTGTCCAGATTCACAGTGTGTAGAATATTTTAATCAGCCTATTCCGCATTCAATTCCCTCTGATTTTGGATTTGAGGGGCAAAACTTCATGGGGCACGGCGGCGGAGGCTTTTGTTATCAAGAGTATCAAGATTATCTTGTAGAAAATGGTTTCAAATTTCTATTAAAACCTGGTTCAGAGAACTTAGAAAAAAGTGGCGGGCAAAACTTTGCTGTTCAAGACGGCCCGAAGGAGGCTACTGTTGATCATTTCCTCGCTAACAATACAATTTCTTTAATAGACCGTTTTAATAAGGATGATGAACCATTTTTTATTTGGCACAATAACTGGGGACCGCATGAACCTTATTATCCAGTAGAGGAATTTTACAAGCTCTATCGCTATGTTGACATTCCACAATGGGCTAATTTTAAGGTTCCTGAAGACCTGATGCAGTCACTTCATCAAACCAAAGTTCATCCGCAAGCTACTCAACTTAATTGGGATTACTGGAGTGAAGCAATTCGCCACTACTATGCTTTTACTACTCAAATCGATGATCAAATCGGGCGCATTATTACACATCTTGAAAAAACCGGAATATTGGATGATACTATTATCATTTTCTCTTCTGATCACGGCGAGACACTCGGTAGTCATGGAGGTATGATTGATAAGGGGTATTCTCATTTCGAAGAGATTCAACGCATTGGAATGATTGTCCGTTATCCGGAAAAATACAGACCAAAACAATCTCCACAAGGATCTATCCAAAGGGAACTCGTCTCACTGGTAGATATCTATCCTACCTGTCTTGAATTAGCCGGAATTACTGATACACAAATTAATTCTGAAGGGATTTCGCTTCACTCTCGGCTTGAAGAACGTGCTCCTGAACGCGACGCTGTTTTTATCGAGTTTTTTGGGATGCGTGGTGGCACACTCATGATGACCTGTCGTAGTGGAAATTGGAAGTACGGCTGGAACATGAATGGACAAAACGAATTGTATGATTTGGCAAATGATCCAAACGAGATTAAAAATTTGGCGGACGCACCGGAATGTTATGACGTATGCGATAAAATGCTTGAAAAAATCATTACACATTTACCTCAAGGGCTTAGCCATGAAGCACAAAGAGATCGTGACTCTTTAAATAAAAATATGATTTAAAGAATCTAACGAATTAAGGTTCACAAACAAAAAACAGGAAAAAAATGAAACAATTAACACATAAGCAACGAGCCACTATGGCACTCGAAGGAAAACAGCCAGACTATGTCCCAACATTTGAGTTAATTTTTCAGCTGACGGAAGAAGCTTTAGGGAAAAGTTTCCATAAAGGTCTTGAATATAATGAATTAGCGAAAAAAGACCGATTGGAGCTTTGTTACAAAAATGCGGAACTATATTTGCAAATAGCAGAACGGTACGAACACTCAATTATAAAGATTGATATTACTCCCTCCAGTATTTTTCCGCAACGCTCACAAGAACTCATTTATACGATGCGCGCTGTCCGGGAAATGGCACAGAAGAAAGGTGAAGATTATTTGTTGATTACTCACGGTGATGCAACAATTGCGCTGCCGGAAGGAGTTGAGCTTTATGAAATGATTGAGATGTTGGCTGATAATCCTGAAAAAATCAAAGCTAAATCTGAAATTATGATTTATCAAATTCTTGGACAATGCCTGTATTATGCAGAAGCAGGATTTGACGGTTTTGCGCTTTGTAGCGATTATGCTTTCAATACCAATCCTTTCTTTTCGCCGACTCAGTTTGATGAGTTTGTGAAACCTTATTTGAAACGGATTATTGCTGCTTATCGTCAAATGGGGAAATATGTAATAAAGCATACAGATGGTCAGATTATGCCGATTTTTGACAGCATTGTGGAATGTCAACCTCATGCAATTCATTCCATTGATCCTCAGGCGGGGATGGACATTGCCGAAGTTAAACGGCGTTATGGTAAACAAGTTGCACTTTGCGGCAATGTCAATTGTGGTTTGCTGCAGACTGGAACCGATGAAGAAGTTATTGAAAGTTGTGAATATGCCATGAAACACGGTAAACCAGGGGGGGGATTTATTTTTTCAACCAGCAATTGCGTGTTTAAAGGAATGCCACTGGGACGTTACGAATTAATGAATCATTATTGGAGACAAAATAGATATTATGAATAATAGGGACATAGGATTATTGCATGTACCGGAATATCGTACGGTATGCGATAAAATGCTTGAAAAATCATTGCACATTTACCAGCAGGACTTAATCTCGAGGCACAAAAATAACGTGATTCTTTAAATAACAACAGCGAAAAAGCAAACTAGAATTATCTAAGGAGATATTATGGATGATTTAACTTACAAAATAGTTGATTTTATAGAAAATCAATGGCGTCCAAAAGTTCAAGCTGATGGAGGCGAAATTCGTTTTGTATCCTATGTAAAGAATACAGTTACAATCAAACTTTTAGGAGAGTGTGCAAGATGTAATAATACGGAATGTTTTTGCGAATTTCTTCATGAGGAGCTAAAAAAAGAATTTGGCAATGAATTACTATTAGAAAAAAATATTAAAAAACCATATTTTGCAAGGTAATTAGATATTATGGCACATGTTAAGGTACAACGTCGCTCAATGAGCACAAATGAATGGATAAAAATTCGATGTGAATGGCTGCACGATCGAGTGCAAGTTAATAAGTTACAGATTACAAATATGCAGAAAAGAGAAGCAAGGCAAATTAAAGAAAAAGTTTATGATTACGTTGATGAAACATATCTTCCCCTGCAAATTGGCGATCAGTTGTTTCGCCCCGATGGAACCGCTTTCCTTAAGGCAACATTTTCTATCCCTGAGGAATTGACATCAAAAGAAGTTTGGCTTCAGATAAAGACAGCAGCAGAGATGCATGTTAAGAATAATGATGCGTGGCTTGGAGGACTTGATCCAAATAGATCTCGTTTGCTTTTAACAAAAAAAACAAAAAAATCACAAATATTCAATTTGGAGATAGAAGCATATAATCGTTCAAAACCAGATGATGAACGAGACATAACAACAAGTAATTTAAGAGGTTGTCGTCAAACTTTTACCGGAGCTTATCTTGTTGAAATTAATCACGAAATAGAAGCTGCGTATTATGATGTGAAAATATTGATTGATGCCATGGATTCAATGCAGATAAAGGAAGAAATACGTAATTATATTACTCAACACTTAAATGACGCACTCAATATGCTTAATCACGAAGAAACTGATTTGGCGAAATATTTGAAAGACATTGAAAAATTACGCAGTCACCTTGCAGCTACTGTTTTTAACAGCAAGGAAACAAAAAACTTCAGAGGAACTGGTAAAGTTGCTCTTATTGCTCATTCACACCTGGATATTGCCTATTTTTGGAGAAGGATACATACTGTTCAGAAAAATGCAAGAACGTGTATGATTCAACTCCGATTAATGGATAAGTATCCCAATTTTAAATATGCCCATACACAAGCATATACATATGAACTTTTGGAAAAATATTATCCTGAACTTTTCAAAGAGTTAAAAAAAAGAGTTAAGGAAGGCAGGTTTGAACTCGCTGGTGCTATGTATATTGAACCTGATTGCAATATTCCTTCTGCCGAATCTCTTATAAGGCAGTGCTTCTATGGACAACATTATTACCGGAAAACGTTTAAACAAACAGTACGGAACTGCTGGCTACCGGATGTCTTTGGAAATTCGTGGATTTTACCTCAAATTCTAAAAAAATGTGGAATTGATTACTTTGTATCTAATAAAATGTCAACATGGAACGATACTAATCTCTTTCCTCATAATAATTTTATTTGGAAAGGTATTGATGGTAGCGAGATTGCGGCTTGTGTTCCGCCAACCCATTTTATTACATGGAATACTCCTGATCAAATTATTCAAAACTGGGAAGCTTTTCAGGAAAAAGAAACATCCAATGAAAGTATGAATATGTTTGGTTTTGGAGACGGAGGCAGTGGCGTTACGGAACAGATGCTTGAATACCTTGATAGAATGAATAAAATACCTGGCATTCCGGAAGTTCGTCACTGCCGTGGAGATGAATTTCTTGAAGATAATTTATCGGATGTATCAAGTTTGGACACTTGGGATGGTGAGCTTTATCTGGAAATGCATCGAGGTACTTTTACGACAAAAGCTGAATTAAAGAAAGCTAATAGAAAATTGGAAATACTTTTAAGAGATGCTGAAATGCTGGCAAGCTTTGCAGCTCTCCAAGGAGCTTCTTATCCATCTGAAGATTTAGAAGTTTGCTGGAAAAAACTATTGGTTAATCAATTCCATGATATTCTTACAGGCACCCACATTGCGCCAGTAACTAAAGACGCTTTAAACGACTATGAATCTATAGAAACAACATTGAATAAAATCATTGCTCAAGCTGGAAAAACTCTGCTGGGAACTTTTGACAATAAAGGATTAACTTTACTAAACACACTTAGTCAGGCACGAAAAGGAACCCAATTTATTCCCCATATTGAAAAAGGGCAAGGAATTAAAGATCATATTTCTCAAACAGGTGCTAGAAATGGCATCACAGGATTGTGGGTAGATATACCACATATGGAAGCCGGGGCAACATTGAATTTAAATCCGATTCCAGCCTCTTGTAATAAGGGAAAAAATTGGTATACATTTTGTGATAATTATTTGGAAACCCCATTTTTTCAGGTGGAATTTAATTCTGATGGTAGTTTTTCATCTTTAGTAGATAAAAAAGTACAGCGCGAGATTGTAACGACCTCCGGGGTTATAAATAAGCTTGCATTTTATCATGATTATCCAGGAAATTACGACGCTTGGGATATTTTGCCTGGTTACGCGGAAAAAGAAGATGAATATCAGGTGACTTCTCCCATTTTTGTAAAGGAAGTAGGACCTCTGTTTATTACTTTGTCAACTGTTTTAAAAGTCAATAATTCTGAGTGGAAACAAACTATTCGCTTTTTCCGTAATGAACGACGCATTGAATTTGAACATGAAGTTGATTGGCATGAACGAAATCGTTTGGCAAAAGTCTTATTTGATGTTGATATTCTCTCTAGACACTTTAATTGTGATACTGGTGCGGGTTTTATAACGCGTCCATCCCATCAGAATACATCCTGGGAAAAAGCACGCTTTGAAGTTTGTCATCATAAATGGGTAGATATTTCAGAAAGTGGATATGGTATTGCTATTCTTAATGAAAGTAAATATGGCATAAGCGTTATTAATAACCAAATAGGACTTTCATTATTGCGTGGTAGCATTAGACCAGATCCCTACGCGGATGAAGGACAGCATCGTTTCATGTATGCTATATTACCGCATGACAAATCTTTTGAGGTCACAGGGATAACATCTGCAGCCTGGAAATTCAACACTCCTCTATTGGCTTTTCATACATCTTCAAAATTAAAAGAGCCTCTGTTTAATTTAAATTGTAATAATATTCATATTCAGGCAATAAAAGCACCAGAAAATGGCGAGAATGCCATAATTGTTCGTTTGGCTGAACAAGAAGGAAAGAGAGGAATAGCACAACTAAAAATGTTTAGAGATATTCGCTCGGTCAATCTGCTCAACATGCTTGAAGATGATGAGAAAAACAACGATATGAGTTTTGTTAAAAAAGGAGTTTTACATTTTTCATTTAAACCATTTGAGATCAATACATTCAAACTGATATTTTAAAATATAAAAATAAAAACAAGGAATAGATTTATATGAAAAAAATTACAATGCTGGGAGCGGGTTCTGGTTTTGTCATAAATATCGCGCGGAAAATCGCGGAATACAAAACACTGGAAGATGCACAATTTGTACTGATGGACGTGAATCACGGTCGATTAAATAAAGCTTTAGATGCCGTCAACAATATTTTGGCAAAAACAACTCCTGGAATACAGGTGAAGGCTACTACTAATCTTGGTGAAGCTCTGGATGAATGTAGTTATGTTATCGCCAGTTGTGAACAAGATAGATATCCTAACTGGATTAAAGACGTTGAGATTCCTATGAAATATGGAGTGGATCAATTTACTGCTGAGAACGGAGGCCCAGGCGGCATAATCCATGCTATGCGTAATATCTCAATGTTCAAGCCGATTCTTGAAGAAATGGAGAAGCGTTGTCCTGATGCCTGGATGCTGAATTTTACCAACCCCATGTCTTTTCTCTGTACATACTTCAAGAATTATTCTTCAATTCGCGCTTTAGGATTTTGCCATCAAGTGCACGGTTGTTTTGGCACTATCGCCGAAATGCTTGGGATGCCTCCCGGAGATTTAGAGGTTATTACTGGTGGGATCAATCACTTTAACTGGCTTTTCGATATTCGCAAGCGTGGAACAAGCAAAAGTTTTATGAATGAGTTTTTTTCAGGTGTGCGCAAATCAAAATATTGGCATAAAAATAGAGAGAACATACCATGTCAAAAATTTACATTAGAGATACTCGAAGCCTTTGGTGCTTATTGTGTTGGATATGATGACCATATTGTTGAGTATTTACCATTCTTTTACGAGGAAAATGAATGGGCTGAACATGGTTTTAAGGGTATTTTGAATCGTCGCCTGAAGCCAACAGTTGAAAAAGGAGATTCAGCCAAAACACTGGAAGCTATGACCTTGTTGGCTGAAGCTCGTGAGCAAGCAATCCAATTTCCCGCTGATGATACTCATCCATATTATGCAGAGAAACCTTGCGCGGTTATTGATGCCTTGGAAACAAATAAACCACTTTACCTGGATGCAATCAATATTGTCAATCACGGTAGTATTGATAACTTGCCAGTTGATGCGATTGTTGATATCCCGGCAGTTGTGGTGGGTGGAGAAGTTCGGGGCATTCATGTTGGCGAACTGCCGATAGTACCAATGGAACTGTGCCGCCGGCAGATTACGCTTCACGAGATGATTAGCAAAGCCGTGCATGAAGGCGATGAAAAACTTGTCATTCAAGCCTTATGTCTTGATCCTTACGTCCGCAGTATCACTCAAGCGCGTAATATCTGGAAGGACTATAAAAAAGAATATATTTCGTATTTGCCAACATTTAAATAAAACCACACAAATCAAGGAAAGAACAATGGAACAGACAAATGATAATAAAATTGATGTTGCGGTGTTGGGGCTCGGCGGCATGGGAAGTACCCATGTCGAAGCCGCCAAGGCATCACCATATGTAAATTGGATAATCGGTTACGAACCGGATGCACAACGCGCCGCGCTTCGCGGCAAAGAACTTGAGATTGAGGCAACCAGTAATCTGAATGACATTATTAATGATTCTGAAATTAAACTAATTTATATTGCCACCCCAAATGGTGTGCATACCGAACAGACAGAACTTGCACTTCGCGCCGGGAAAGCGGTGCTTTGCGAAAAACCTATGGGCGAGACCATTGAGGAAGCAGAAACAATGGTCGCAGTACAAAAAGAGACCGGCGGTTTCCTGCAAATCGGATTTGAACTGCATTATTCAAAAATTTATATGAAGGCTAAAGAATGGATTGATCAGGGCTTAATTGGAACTCCCGTAAATTGTCATTGCCGTTATTATTGCAGTGAGTTCCATGGCAAAAACACCTGGCGTAGCCGCAGTAGAGGAACCTTGATTGGTGAAAAACTTTCACATTATCTTGATCTGCAGCGCTGGTTTATGGGTAGTGAGGCAAAAGAAGTATTTTCGATGAATTCCCCGAATGTGGTTGACTATTTCAACCACCCCGACAACCACCAGATCAATATCCGTTTCGAGAATGGAGCGATAGCCAATCTTAATTTTCTTATGTATATCGCTGAATCCGACCATCATGACCCCTTACTGGAGATGCTGGAAAAACAAGCTGACGATGGTCATTATCTGCAATATCATATTATGGGCACTAAAGGCGCAATTGAGACTGACGTATTCCGTCGTCGCATCCGCCGCTGGGAATTTACAGACAGCCAGGAAAGACTAGTTAGCTCAATTGTCGAAACTATTACTTACGACAAAGCAGATGATCAGGAATGGATACACAATGTTCATGGTCAAAATATCCGCATAGCTGAACTCGTCGCCAAAGACCTGCCGCCGGAAAATCCGGTATCTGATTCACTGGCGACCATGAAATTAGGTTTTGCCGCTGAATGTTCAGAGCGGGAACAACGTGTTGTTAAGTTGGAAGAGTTTAAGTAATGAATAAAATAAAAATTAAACGAATCGAAGAATAAATATCAGATTCATGCGTGGAAAAAGCAAATAAATGACTGAAGATGATTGGCTGAAAATAATAATGTTTATAAAAAGATATATTTCTGAAAACTATCCACAAAAGGGCAAACCTAACGTAACAATAGAGAATTTTACTCAAACAAATACCAATGTGTCAACAATTAATCAAGTTATGACAGGTAATATTGACAGCACCAGCACCGAGAAAGATGATGCATGCCTTGAAGAAGATGAGTCATGTGATTCCTGGATGAAAAAATATGATCCATTGACTCGCTCTATGTTAGTGGATTTTCAAAAAATGGAGCACAAAAAGAAGCTGAAAGTATTTGCATTCATTGCGTATCTATTCTATAGTATATAGGCAAAAGGATGCAAAAGCAAACAAATCACATACAAAAGAGCAATCTTTCTGCTTAAAAAGAC
>VAOY01027183.1_pt1 | contig 14309 bp, 10 predicted proteins | sample 3393881 | NCBI WGS metagenome assembly VAOY01 (sample SAMN08290430, study PRJNA428436) | hydrothermal vent metagenome | isolation source: Deep-sea hydrothermal vent chimney | place: Indian Ocean: Southwest Indian Ridge
CCGAAAAAATCGCCGACCGTATTCGCGGTCGCGAGCCCCTGCCCCGTGCCAGCGTAGATTACTACGTCGCCAACGGCGCGCCTGCCAAACAGGCATCGTAGCCTGAGACGAGTGCGGGCTTATCGACCCGCTGCGTCAAAACGCCATGGTTCCGCGCCATGGCGTTTTTTATGTCTTAACTGCGCTACATTGAAGATATAAAGCGAACGTATAACGGTGAAAGGCTTGCACTAAGCATCTTGACTCTGCGAATATTCAAACATACGTTTAAATACGCTCATTAACAACCATCCACGGAGATACCCCATGCTCACCTTACTACTCATCGTGCTGGCCGTTGCGGGCTTGCTCGTGGTGATGCGCCGCGAGGCAGGTGCCACCGCTGCCCTTGCCCTACTAGGCGTACTGGGCTTAATTGGCGTTGTGTTAGGCGCACCGATCATAGGCACCTTGCTACTCATTGCCGCCGCCGCAGTAGCCGTGGTGGGCCTTCCTGCACTGCGCAGTAAATGGCTAACCCCGCGTATTTTTGCCACTTTCAAAAAAGTAGCGCCGAAAGTATCGGCTACCGAGCGCACCGCGCTGGAAGCGGGCAGCGTTTCCTGGGATGGCGAGCTTTTTTCAGGTAAGCCCCAGTGGCAATCGCTGCTCGACTTCAAAGACGATGGCCTAAGTGACGAAGAGCAGGCGTTTTTAGACAACCAGTGCTCAAAAGCCGCTGGCATGTGCAACGCCTGGGATATCGCCCGTGAGCGTGCCGACCTGCCCCAAGAGCTATGGGACTACCTGAAAAAAGAAGGCTTCTTCGGCATGATTATTCCGAAGGAGTACGGCGGTTTGGGCTTCTCTGCCAAGGCGCAATCCATGGTGCTGCAGAAGCTCTCCGCCAACGAAACCCTGATGGTGACTGTAGGCGTGCCCAACTCTCTCGGCCCTGGCGAACTGCTGCTGAAGTACGGCACCCAAGAGCAGAAAGACCACTACCTGCCGCGCCTAGCCGATGGTCGTGAAATCCCCTGCTTCGGCCTCACCGGCCCCCGCGCAGGTTCAGATGCGACTTCCCTTCCAGATACCGGCGTGGTGTGTAAGCAAGTCATTAATGGCGAAGAAGTCGTGGGCGTGCGCCTGAACTTTGAGAAGCGCTGGATCACCCTGGCGCCCATTGCCACCGTGGTTGGCCTGGCATTCCGCCTCTTCGACCCGGAAAACCTGCTGGGCGAAGAAGAAGACCGCGGCATTACCCTGGCGCTGATCCCCCGCGATACCCAGGGTATGGACATTGGCCGTCGCCACCACCCGATTGGCAGCCCGTTTATGAACGGCCCGATTAAGGGTAAAGACGTGTTCGTACCGCTGGACACCATTATCGGTGGCCCGGATATGATTGGCCAAGGCTGGCGTATGTTGGTGGAGTGCCTCTCGATTGGCCGCTGCATCACGCTGCCTTCTGGTGCCACCGGCACCGCGCGTTACGCGCTGGGCTGGAGCGGCGGCTTTACCCGCGTGCGTCGTCAGTTCAACGTACCGGTCGCAGAGATGGAAGGCGTGCAAGAGCCCCTGGCACGTATGGCGTCATTGGCCTACATTTCGGCAGCCACGGTGTACCAAACCGCTAACCTGATCGACCATGGCGAAAAGCCAGCGGTACCCTCTGCCATCCTGAAAAGCCAGCTGACCGAATTTCAGCGCGTGCTGCTTAGCGATGCAATGGACGTGCACGGCGGTAAAGCAGTGACGCTTGGCCCGCGCAACTACTTGGGTATCGGCTATAGCGCGAACCCGGTAGCCATTACCGTTGAAGGCGCGAACATCATGACCCGTAACCTGATGATCTTTGGTCAGGGCGCGATTCGTTGCCATCCTTACGTGCTGGAAGAGCTAGCTGCCAAAGATGCCAACGATGTGAAAGCCTTCGATAAGGCGTTCTTTGGTCATGCGGGCCTGATTTTCGGCAACGCGGCCCGTGCCTTCACGCTGGGCTTCGGTCTCGGCAAGCCCAGCGTGCCGTTCAGCGGTCCGGCCGCTGGTTACGCCCAGGATATCGCGCGCCTCTCTGCCGGCTTCGGCCTGTGTGCAGATGCCGCCATGGCCAGCCTCGGCTCTGAGCTGAAAAAACGCGAAATGCTTTCCGCCCGCCTGGGCGATATCCTTTCCAACCTCTACCTTGCCTCTATGGTGCTTAAGCAGTGGCATAACGGCAATAAAGTAGAAGGCGAAGAAGGCCTACTGCATTACAGCATGCAGTTCCTGCTTAACCGCGCAGAGCAGGCCTTTGTTGAGATTTTTGACAACCTGCCAAACCGTGCGCTGGGTAAAGTACTCAACGTCGTGGTCATGCCTACAGGCCGTCGCTGGAATAAGCCACATGATGACTTAGCCCGCGATATCGCACGGCGTGTCTCTACCCAAAGCGCGCTACGCAGCAAGCTGCTAACCAACACCTGGGACAAAGACGACGGTACAGAATCTAACCCGTTGGCACGCTACAACGCTCTGCTGAAAGAGTACGACCGCGCGGAGGCTATTTACCGCACGGTAAACAAAGCCTACGCCAAAGGTGAGCTGCCGCAAACGGCACTTCACCCCGAAGCACGGGTAGAAGCCGCTCTGGAAAAAGGCTTAATTAACGAAGAAGACGCCGCCTTCATGCGCACATTTGAAGCTGAAGTGCTGGAAATGCTGACCGTCGATGACTTTGCTTACGACGCGTTTGCCAACGACAAGTCGACACTGATCGACCATAACGCAGCACCTGCCAAAGCATCGCCGCAGGCAGAGACCAGCGTTAAGTAAATGGCTTTTAGCCCTCGACCAACCGGCCCACCAAGGGCCGGTTTTTTATGCCACCCGCATGTTCTAAAACGAATCAAACGAACATTATAGCCATAGGGCGTAGTGGAGACTGAGCAAACCGAGCTTCTTACTCACCCTGAAAACTCTATTTTTGAGTTCTTCTACGCCTAAAAGCGAATACAAACGGCCATCAAAAGCGTTGCAAGTTCGCAAATGATCAACTAGCCTTTCGTTAATGAAAATATCGCATGGGTTGGTTGCCACACAATAATCGGCAAATAAGTACGGCCAACCACCCTCCCTCGCGATCAGCGCACTACACAATTATCGATACCACCTATCAATAACAACGACGCTAGCGAGATCGGCATGTCCTTACATTTGCAAAATATCGACCACGTCGTCGGGGGTCAGACCCATATCAGTGGGGTTAACCTCGAACTGGAACCAGGTTCCTTTAACGTGTTGCTCGGACGCACGTTGGCGGGCAAAACCACGCTCATGCGTCTAATGGCAGGCTTAGAGCAGCCCACCCGCGGGCGTATCTTCATGGACGGCAAAGATGTCACCGGCGTTTCGGTTCGCAAACGCAACGTGTCGATGGTCTACCAACAGTTCATCAATTACCCCAGCCTGACGGTACGCGACAATATTGCTTCACCGCTGAAACTAGCCAAAACGCCTCAACAGGAAATTGATCGGCGTGTCGGCAGTATTGCTGAAATGCTGCATATCGAACATCTGCTCGACCGCTACCCCCAAGAGCTCTCAGGGGGGCAGCAGCAGCGCACCGCCATGGGCCGGGCGCTAGTCAAAGATGCCGATCTGATTTTGTTCGACGAGCCACTGGTCAACCTGGACTACAAACTGCGCGAAGAGCTGCGCGATGAGCTGCGTGAGCTGTTCAAAGCCCGTAACTGCATTGCCGTTTACGCCACCACCGAACCCAACGAGGCGCTGGCACTCGGCGGCAATACGGCCGTGCTGCATGAAGGACGGCTGCTCCAGTACGGCCCCACCGAACAGGTATACCGTGAGCCCAACGGTCGTCATAGCGCCGAGATGTTCTCCGAACCGCCGATTAATATCGTGCCCGGAAAGCTGACCGCAACGGAAATCACTTTCGACCAGTCGCTGCACTTCCCCTGCGACCCCGGCCTTCAGCGGCTCACCCCGGGCGATTACGACTTTGGCGTACGCGCCTCTCATATCACCCTCAAACCCCAGTCAGTCGACGATCTCGAGCTGCCAGTCAGGGTCGACGTCGCCGAGATAAGCGGTTCTGAAACGTTCTTACACGTGCGCCATGAGCGCTTCCCTCTGGTGCTGCATTTAGCGGGAATTCACGAGTTTCACGTCAACGATGCGATCAACGTGTACTTCCCAACGCATCAGCTCTACGCCTTCGATAAACAGGGCAGCACCGTGCACATCCCCTCTTCTGCTCAAGGGAGCGTTGCTCATGGCTGAGATTACTTTAAAAGGCTTGGCGCACAGCTACAGCAAAAGCCCTAGCAGCCATAGCGATTACGCGATTCGCCAGATGGATCACGTGTGGCACCAGGGCGGCGCTTACGCCCTGCTCGGCCCGTCGGGCTGCGGTAAATCAACCCTGCTAAACATTATTTCTGGCCTGCTGGAACCCTCCGAAGGTGACGTACTGTTCGATGGTCACCGTGTGAACGAGCTGCCGCCGGAGGAGCGCAACATCGCCCAGGTGTTCCAGTTCCCGGTGATCTACGACACCATGACGGTGTACGACAACCTGGCTTTCCCGCTGCGCAACATGAACACCCCCGAGTACAAGGTCGACCCGAAAGTTCGGGAAATTGCCGATATCCTCGACCTCACGCCGCTCCTCTCCCGGAAAGCCAAAAACCTCACCGCCGATGAGAAGCAGAAAGTCTCCATGGGCCGCGGGCTAGTGCGTGACGACGTCTCTGCCATCCTATTTGACGAACCCCTCACGGTGATCGACCCGCAGCTGAAGTGGAAGCTGCGCCGTAAGCTCAAAGAGATCCATGAGCGCTTCAATATCACCATGATCTACGTCACCCACGACCAGCTCGAAGCCTCTACCTTTGCTGACAAAATTGCGGTGATGTACGACGGTCAGGTGGTGCAGTTCGGCACGCCTCGTGAACTGTTCGAAAAACCGGCGCATACCTTCGTGGGGTACTTCATTGGCAGCCCGGGGATGAACTTCATGAGCGTCACCCATCAGGCGGACAAAGTGATGTTTGGCGAGCTGCCGCTACCCGTGAATGAGGCCGTTAGCCGCAGCGTGGCGGCCGCAGGCTCCAGCAATATCAAGCTTGGCATTCGCCCGGAGTTCATTACGGTCAGCAACTCGCCGGAGCCAAACAGCGTACCGGTTGAAGTGGTTAACCTGCAGGACTTGGGGACCTACTCGCTGCTGAGCTTTACCTTGAACGGCCAGTTGTTCAAAGCGCGCCTGCCTGAAGGTCACGCGCCGGTAGGTGACGCTGCTCATGCAGTGTTTTCCGATCAGCACATCGCGCTCTACGTCGATGAATACCTAGTGGAGATCGGCCATGAATAATAAAGTACTCAATAACCGCGCATGGCTGCTGGTCCTTCCCATGCTGGTACTGGTGGCTTTTTCGGCCATCATCCCCTTGATGACCGTGGTCAACTACTCGGTTCAGGACGTGCTGGGCCCTAATGCGCGCTTCTTCACCGGTACCGAGTGGTTTCATAGCATCTTGAACGACTCGGCGCTTCGCGACGCCTTCGTGCGTCAGATTCTTTTTTCTCTGACCATTTTGGCCATCCAGGTGCCGCTCGGCATTGGCATTGCCCTGATTATGCCTAAGCGCGGCTGGCAGGCCTCTGCCGTACTGATCTTGATTACCCTGCCGCTTCTGATCCCTTGGAACGTGGTGGGCAGCATTTGGCAGATCTTCACCCGTGGCGATATCGGTCTGATGGGCTGGGGCCTGCGGGAGTTGGGCATCAACTACAACATTACCCGCAATGCGGGGGATGCCTGGGCGACGATCATTTTGATGGACGTGTGGCACTGGACCCCACTGGTGGCCATGCTCTGCTACAGCGGCCTGCGTTCGATTCCCGAGGCTTACTACCAAGCCGCGCGTATCGACCGCGCCTCAAAATGGGCGATCTTCCGCTACATCCAACTGCCCAAACTCACCAACGTTCTGGTCATTGCGGTGCTGCTGCGCTTTATGCACTCATTCATGATCTACGCCGAGCCCTTCGTACTAACTGGCGGCGGCCCGGGTAGCTCCACCACCTTCCTGAGCCAGTCACTCGCGACTATGGCTATCGGCCAGCAGGATCTGGGGCCCTCTGCCGCGTTCTCGATCATCTACTTCCTGGTTATTTTGCTCGTGAGCTGGGTGTTCTACACCACCATCATGCACATGCAAAAAGATAAGAACCCGCACGGGGGAGCATGATATGTACCGCTTAGATAACGCCCAGCAGGGCGAGAAATACAACACCATTTTTAGCCGGACCACCCCGGCACAGCGGCGCAAACGTAACGCGCGCAGCCGGTTCCGTTCACGGTTTCTGCTGGGGCTGTACCTGTTCCTGATGATCCTGCCAATTTATTGGCTGATTAATATGTCGCTGCAGACCAACAGCGAGATTTTGGGCTCCATGACGCTATGGCCCAAAAACCTGACGTTTGATAACTACATCGGCATTTTCACTAACTCCAGCTGGTACATGGGCTATGTGAATTCAATGCTGTATGTAGCGCTCAACATGCTAATCACGATTTGCGTGGCGCTGCCTGCCGCCTATGCCTTCAGCCGCTACCGCTTTATTGGCGATAAGCACCTGTTCTTCTGGCTGCTCACCAACTTGATGGCACCGCCTGCGGTGTTTCTGCTGCCCTACTTCCAGCTCTACTACTCGGTAGGTTTGTTCGATACCCATATCGCCGTGGCCCTGGCCCACTGTTTGTTCAATATTCCGCTGGCCATCTGGATTCTCGAAGGTTTCATGAGCAGCGTGCCAAAAGAGATTGATGAGACGGCGTATATCGACGGCTATAGCTTTCCGCGCTTCTTTATCAAGATTTTCATTCCTATGATCCGCTCCGGTATCGGCGTCACGCTGTTCTTCCTGTTCATGTTCTCGTGGGTAGAGCTGCTGCTGGCACGCACGCTGACCGCCACCGACGCTCAACCGATCGGCATGATCATGACGCGGACCTCCACCGCATCGGGCATTGACTGGGGCACGCTTGCCGCCGCTGGTGTACTCACCATCGTGCCGGGCATTTTGGTGGTGTACTTCGTTCGCAACCATATCGCCAAGGGCTTTGCCCTGGGCCGCACCTAAGGAGCACCGTTATGTCTTGGATGGTATGGACAACACCGACTGCCATTTTCTTTTCATCCATTGCAGCGATGCTAGCAGGGATGACGCTGTGGGAGATCTTATCCCCCACCGTCGAACGCAAGGGGTTTCTACCCATTAGCACCACCCGCGGCGACCGGCTGTTCATCGGCCTGCTCTCCGCCGCGTTTATTCACCTGGGGGTGATTGGCTTCACAACGCTATCCATTTGGATAGCGCTGGCACTATCAGCGGTATGGCTGCTGGTGTTGATGCGCTGGGGCTAGGCCGACGGCTTTCTCAGCGGATGTACGGCGGTATCAAGGACGCTCACGTCATCAAGGAAGAGCACAACAAAACGAGGTCAACATGCGTAATAATAAGTTCAAACTCACTACCCTCGCCGCTAGCCTAATGCTCGCCTCGGGGAGCCTAATGGCAGACGACCACGACGCACGGGCAATCGCCGAGCGTTTGGTGGACGAGCACTTCCAAGACTCGACGCTCAGCCGTGAAGAGCAGATCGAAGAGCTACTGTGGTTCGCCAAGGCTGCCGAACCCTTCCGCGGTATGGATATACAGACCGTAGCCGAAGGCCTGACCACGCACGTGTATGAAAGCGAAGTGCTCGCTCCCGCGTTTAGCGAGCTGACCGGCATCAACCTGACCCATAACATCATCGGCGAAGGTGACGTGGTCGACACCATGCAGAACCAGATGCAGTCGGGCAACAGCATCTACGACGGCTTCGTCAACGACACCGACTCCATCGGCACGCATATTCGCTACGGCACCACCATCAACCTAACCCAAGCCATGGAGAACGAGTGGGCAGACTACACCCTGCCGACGCTGGATCTGGACGACTTCATCGGCCTGCAGTATGGCACCGGCCCGGATGGCAGCCTTTACCAGCTACCCACCCAGCAGTTCGCCAACCTGTACTGGTTCCGCTATGACTGGTTCCAGCGTGAAGACTTGCAAGAGCAGTTCCGTGACATTTACGGCTACGATTTAGGCGTGCCCACCAACTGGACCGCTTATGAAGATATCGCCGAATTCTTTACCGAGCATGTCGGTGAGATCGACGGTACTAAGGTCTACGGTCACATGGACTACGGCCGCCGCGACCCCTCTTTGGGTTGGCGCTTCCACGACTCCTGGCTCTCCATGGCAGGTATGGGCAGCCCCGGCGTACCGTCCGGTAACCCGGTGGATGACTGGGGTATTCGTGTCAACGAAGAGAGCCAGCCGGTCGGCGCAAGCGTAAGCCGCGGTGGCGCGACCAACTCACCTGCTTCCGTCTTCGCCATGCAGAAAGCCGTGGATTGGCTGCGTGATTTCGCACCGCCTGAAGCCCAGGGAATGACCTTTGGTGAAGCTGGCCCCGTGCCCGCCCAGGGCCATATCGCTCAGCAAATCTTCTGGTACACCGCCTTTACCGCTGACATGACCGACCCGTCTGTTGCCGTCACCGACGACGAAGGTAACCCGCTGTGGCGCATGGCACCCTCTCCCACTGGCCCCTACTGGGAAGAGGGCATGAAGGTGGGTTATCAGGACGTAGGTGCCTGGACCTTCTTCGATTCTACGCCTGAAGATCGCCGCACGGCCGCTTGGCTGTTTGCCCAGTTCACCGTGGCGAAAACCACCTCGCTGGAAAAACTGATGGCGGGCCTAACGCCAATTCGCGAGTCGGATATCTTCTCCGAGCAGATGACCGAAATGGCACCCCGACTGGGCGGCCTGGTGGAGTTCTACCGCAGCCCCAACGAGTCTAACTGGACCCCTACCGGCACCAACGTACCGGACTACCCACGCATGGCACCGCTGTGGTGGCAGAACCTGGCACCGGTGATGAGTGGTGAAGTCACGCCCCAAGAAGGCCTCGACAAGCTCGCCGCCGACATGGACAACACCATGAACCGCTTGGCACGGGCCAACGTCTTCGACAGCTATGCCCCGGTGCTGAACGAAGAACGCGACCCGCAGTACTGGCTTGACCAGGAAGGCGCCCCCAAAGCGAAGCTGGATAACGAGATGCCGCAAGGCACCACCGTTCCTTACGATGAAATGATGGAAGCATGGATGGCGGCCGGCACCCGCTAAGACCTATAGGGCGGGCGCCAGCCCGCCCCTTTTCCGTGGTGTCATCAGCGGCGGGCATTGTTGCCCTCTCCACTCGTTGAGACCGCAACCGACACGGGGCTTTTTCTTAATTAATTGGAACCGCTATGAAACTGCGTAACCGTAATGTCGAGAAATTGCACACTGATGACTTTGACGCACTGATTATCGGTGGCGGCATCAATGGTGCAGCAACCGCCGCTGCTCTTGCGGGCAAAGGTGCTAAAGTAGCCCTAATCGACCGTGGCGACTTTGCCGGCAGTACCAGCATGCACTCCTCGAACCTGGTTTGGGGCGGCATCAAATACATGGAAAGCAAAGACTTTGCGCTGGTACGTAAGCTCTGCAAAAGCCGCAACCACTTAATCAAAAGCTACCCGTCTACCGTTCAAGAAATTCGTTTCCTTACCACGATTACCAAAGGTTTCCGCCACTCTCCGCGCTATTTGTGGGCGGGCACCTGGCTTTATTGGCTGATGGGCAACGGCTTCACCAAGTTACCGCGCTTGCTCTCGCCTAAAAAGATCAAGCAAGAAGAACCGATTATTGATATCAACGGTGCCGTTGGCGGGTTCGAGTACTCAGATGCTTACCTGCATGATAACGACGCTCGCTTCGTATTTAACTTCGTACGCCATGCCCTTAACTACGGTGCCGTGGCGGCCAACTACGTCGAATCGTTGGGGGCCGAACGCGAAGGCGATACCTGGGTGACCAAAGCCCGCAACGTAATGGATGGCAGTATCTTCAATATTCGTTCCAAAGTGTTGATCAACGCCGCTGGCCCCTGGGTCGACCAGCACAATGCCCTGACGGGGCAAAAAACGTCCCACCAGCACCTCTACTCGAAAGGCATTCACTTGATTGTGCCGCAGTTAACCGACACCAAGCGGGTGCTGGCGTTCTTTGCCGATGATGGGCGGCTCTTCTTCGTCATTCCGATGGGCAACCGCACCTGTATCGGCACCACCGACACTCATATGGAGCACCCCGAGGTCGACGTCACCGCCGACGATATCGCGTTCGTTTTGGAGAACATCAACAAGCGCCTGACGCTCGACAAACCACTCACCCAAGCCGACATCATATCGACGCGCTGCGGGGTACGCCCTCTCGCCATCAAGGCCGACCAGGGCAGCGACCGCGACTTCCTGCAGCTATCGCGCAAGCATGTCATCGATACCAATCCAGAGAGTGCCCATATCAGTATCTTTGGCGGCAAGCTCACTGATTGCCTCAACGTGGGCGATGAAATTGCCGAGGAGGTAAAAGCGCTTGGCGTGGCGCTCAGCGATCCTAACTTTCACTGGTATGGCGAGCCGCCCGAGCCGGTGAAGCAGCAGTTTATGGATCAAGCCAAGCGCATGAACCTGGATGCCATGACGGCGGCTACCTCTTCAGAGCCGCTCTCCTCAAGACTATGGCGACGTTATGCAGAACAAGCGATTCCCATGCTTGAGAAAATTCGCCAAGACCCTTCTGAAGCCGATATTTTGATCGAAGGCACCGAGTACATCCGCTGTGAACTCGAGCACGCACGTGACCATGAGATGATCACGCAGTTGGAAGACTTCTTACGCCGCCGCGCCAAGGTGTCGCTGGTCGTTCACCATGAGCAGCTGCGCCAGTCGCCAGGCCTAAAAGAGGCCTGTCGGGTCCTCTTTGGCGAAGAAGCAGAAGAACGATTTACCACCTACTTCAAAGAGAATCGTGATACGTCTCGGCCGTCGGTTGAAACGCTCTCTTAAACAGAAGCGAGCATTTTAAACCGTCACTCTTGCTCACATAAAAATCCCCCTGCTAACTCAATAGCAGGGGGTATTAATATCGTGAGCAAGTGTGTTAAGGCATCACTCTTCGTGTTCGACGAGCAGTTGAGAATCGCCCGCTAATACCTCATCCCATGCTTCTTCCAGCGTACAGCCTGAACGACTATCAATGGTGTCGATAACTTCGACGGCATGTTGGAGCGACTCACGATTGCTCTTCAACGCCAATACTAGCTTGGCTAAATCTTGCTTGCTGAAAGAGCTAGCGATACGGTCGGCTTGTTGGCTCAATTCGATGCAGTTCATGGTTAGTCCCTCATGGTATGGTCAGCCGCTGCTCGTTATTGTTTGATACTTCGTATGAATAATCGAGCAGCCATCTTAATTAACGACGAATGGTGACATTGCTACTCATGCTGGGCCGGGTAAGTGCCCAGTTCGGTAACTGCGAAACGGTCACAAGCGTTACAAGACCTTCGCCTTAAGCGCCCTGGTAATACGGCAGCGCCTCGGTATGTAGCAAGGATAAGTGCGACGTATCGGGATAACAAAACACCGCCCTGATCCATGACTTCACTATGGTTCACGGCTGCCATGCTCACAATGCATCATTGGCAGCAGGCTGGGTTGTAGTTTGACTACATAACACCCATAGAAGCGCTATCGATGACGTAGACTTTCAAGAAGAGAGTTAAACGACTGTTTTAAAAGGGTAGGGAAAAATCAATGGAGAAGAACTAACACGTCTTTAAAAGATAAAAAACGCCATAAAAAAACGCCGCTGTGCGACAGCGGCATCTTTTATGGCGCTTCTATGGCGCTTCGCGGCGGCGTTGTTTACGTAGAGCGCACACGGGATACCGCATCCAACCAGCCCTGGTAGAGCTTTTCACGGGTCTCCTCTTCCATGGTCGGCGTAAAGCTGCGCTCGCAACGCCAGAGCTGCTCGATCTCCTCTAGCGTGTCGTACCAGCCAAGACGTAACCCTGCCAAGTAAGCCGCCCCAAGGGCCGTCGTTTCCAAAATGGTCGGACGGTCAACTTGGACATTGAGCATATCGGCCAAAAACTGCATGACCCAGCTGTTTTTCACCATGCCGCCATCCACACGCAGGTTGCCCGGTGCAGCCTCCATATCATCGTTCATACAGTGCTGCAGGTCGCGGGTTTGGTAACACACAGCCTGTAGCCCCGCCGCAACGATTTCGGCAATGCCGGTATCGCGGGTTAAGCCAAAAATCGCGCCACGGGCTTTGGGGTCCCAGTGGGGCGCGCCTAGCCCGGTAAAGGCTGGCACCAAATAAATGCTGTGGCCGCTGCGGGTTTTCTGGGCCAGCGCTTCGGTTTCCGAGGCATCGGCAAACAGGTTCAAACCATCTCGTAGCCACTGCACCGTTGCTCCCGCCACAAAGATGCTGCCCTCCATCGCATAGGTGGGCTTGCCGTTAATGCGGTAGCCAATGGTGGTCAGCAGGCGATTACGCGATACCGAGGCCGTTTCCCCGGTATTCACGATCATGAAACAGCCGGTGCCGTAAGTGCTTTTACCCATACCGGGTTTGAAGCACGCCTGCCCGACCAGCGCCGCCTGTTGATCACCCGCGACGCCTGCAATCGGCAGCGGCGCGCCCAGCCAGTGGGCCTCGACCGTGCCAAAATCATCGCTGGAATCGTTCACCTCGGGGAGCATATTGGCGGGCACATCAAATAGCGCCAGCAGCTCCTCGTCCCAAGTTTGGTCATGAATGTTGAACAGCGCCGTGCGCGAGGCATTGGTGGCATCGGTCACGTGACGTTTACCATCGGTCAAACGCCACATCAAAAAGCTATCGACGGTGCCGAACGCCAGCTCGCCCCGGGCAGCACGCTCGCGGGCGCCCTCGACGCAATCGAGAATCCAGGCCAGTTTGGTGGCGGAAAAGTAAGGGTCGATCAATAGTCCAGTTTTCGACTGTACTAACTCAGTATACCCCTCGTCGCGTAGCGCCTGACAGCGCTCGGAGGTGCGACGATCTTGCCAAACGATGGCGTTGTATAGCGGCTTGCCTGTGGCGCGATCCCACACCACCGTGGTCTCACGCTGGTTGGTAATGCCGACCCCATCCACTTGTTCGGGGGTTATCTGGGCTTTGCTGAGCACTTCCCGGCAGGTCGCGATCACCGATTCCCAGATATCTTCCGGGTCGTGTTCGATCCACCCATCTTGCGGAAAGTGTTGAGGAAACTCTTGCTGGGCAACTGCCGCTATTTGGCCTTGGCGGTCAAACAGAATCGCGCGGGAGCTGGTCGTGCCTTGATCGATGGCGAGAATAAAGGAGGACATATCGCGTTCACTTTGTTGTAGGTTCTTTCGATTTTGTCTGTTTTGTTTCGTTTTATTATCATCAGAGGCTACTCTAGGCGCTTGGAATGCTCAAGTATGAAACTCTGCCACCTTAGCCAAAGCCTGAGCACTGTCGTGACAGGCGCTAAGCAATGTGCAGCGCCACATCGTGTTGGGTGAGCAGCCGTTGAATCGCCTCGGGGGGCTTACGATCGGTAAACAGCGCATCCAGTTGGGAAATGTTACCTTGGCGCACCACTGGGTTTCGGTGGAATTTCGAGTCGTCTGCGGCTAAATACACCCTTCGCGAATTGGCAATGATCGCCTGGGCAACGCGTACCTCTTGGTAGTCAAACTCCAGAAGCGAGCCATCCTCGTCGATGCCGCTGATCCCGATGATGCCGTAGTCCACTTTGAACTGATTGATGAAGTCGATGGTGGCCTCGCCGATGATCCCGCCATCCCGAGAACGTACCTGCCCGCCCGCGATGATCACGGTGAAGTCCTCTTTATGCTGAAGAATCGCCGCCACGTTCAAGTTATTGGTAATAATCTCCAGCCCTTGATGCTCTAAAAGCGCCTGGGCGATCATCTCGTTACTGGTACCGATATTAATGAACAGCGATGCGTGGTGAGGAATGTGCTGCGCCAAACAACGGGCAATGCGCTCTTTCTCTTCTAGGTGTAGCGTTTTGCGGGTGCTATAAGCGGTATTCACCGTGCTTGATTCCACGCCTACGCCGCCATGTACGCGTCTCACGCGGCCTTCGTTGGCCAGCGTATTTAAGTCACGGCGGATGGTTTGCGGCGTCACCGCGAAGTGTTCGGCGAGCTGTTCAATACTCATATAGCCGTGCTGGCGAACCAGTTCGACGATGGCATCCTGGCGGTACTGTTGGTTCATAAGCCCGGCCTGTTCGATATTTATTGGTCTATGTGCGTTATAGATTAGCAAAATTTTCG
>VAOY01033316.1_pt1 | contig 14308 bp, 18 predicted proteins | sample 3393881 | NCBI WGS metagenome assembly VAOY01 (sample SAMN08290430, study PRJNA428436) | hydrothermal vent metagenome | isolation source: Deep-sea hydrothermal vent chimney | place: Indian Ocean: Southwest Indian Ridge
ACAATATCTCTAACTTCTTCGACTCCTGAAACCTCAAAATTAAGAAATGGCCTTATACTCCTGAGGTTGACCTCCTGATGAGAAAAATCATCTGTATCGACAATAAAGAAACCCTTACCATGTTTTCTAAACTCTCCAAGCTCATCCATGCGCCATATCTCAGTCGAGCCAGGATATGCAGCTATAGCTCCAGAAGGAAGAGTATCAACAACCCTCTTGTGGATATGACCGAGAGCATAATAGTTAAAATTATCAGGTAAATCCTGAAGTTTAAGCTCAAAGTCAAGATTAAAATATTTGTCTATTCCCTGATGGAGAAGGAGAATACTTTTATCATAACCTTTTGCTTTTTCAGAGAGATTTTCCAGCATGTTCTTCAGATTATTTCTGTGAATCTTTGAGAAGTATGGCAGTCCAGCAATAAATATGCCCTTATATTTAATATAGGGCTTTCTGGGTGTAAGAAGCTCAATATTTGAAAAAACCTTCTGGGGTGGTACAGCACCTTTTCTCATCAATATATCATGATTACCTGCAATACCTATAAATGGTATTCCATGACTCTTCAGCCTCTCAAGAATTTCTTTAACCCTCACGAGAGCCTTGATAGGTGGCCTGGGTTCATCAAAGAGGTCTCCACTGTGAAGAACAAAATCAAGTTTCTCCTCTATTATGACTTCAACTGCCTCTTCAAAGGCTCTGTAGAAATCCTCCTCTCTCTCATCAAGGTTGTACTGCCTGTAACCAAGGTGAGTATCAGCAATATGTGCAAAACGCATAACTTAACTTTGTATCAATAAGGTATAATAATTTTGCAGGAGCACATAAAAAGGTCATTCACCTCCATGGTGTATCTCTTTATGCATCTCTCTATGGTGCCTATCAAGAGGCTCAACATGAACAAGAGCAGAAACAACCTCAGGTATGCTTGCAACAATCTCCTTCTGAACCATGTGAGCTATTCCATGAGCATCGGCAAGAGATATATCCTCCGAAACGCAAACATGAAGTTCAACATTCATAAAAGCTCCAAGACTGTGCACTTTCACCTTGTGTACATACGCTACGCCTTTAATGGACTTTGCCCTGCTTTCAATGAGTTTAACAAATTTTCCAGAGGGAACCCTGCCCATAAGTATATTTATATTTCTCATTCCTATCTTTATTCCAATCCATAAGATTATAATAGCAATTGCTATACCGACAATAGGGTCAAGAAAGGTGAATCCAAGAAAGCTTCCGACTATGGCTGCAAGAACGGCAATAGAAGAATATATGTCACTTCTATGGTTCTGGCCATCAGCCTCCAGAGCAGGACTTTTAATTTCCTTCGCAACTCTGAGTGTATATCTTGCCATAGGCTCCTTAATAATAAAAGTTAATATAACTGCATAGATAGCAGTATATTTAATCTCATGTGCCGGGTTTAAGAAAGCTATGTATGCATATTTAATTAATTCAAAACCCAACAGCACAAGAGCTATACTCGAAAACAGGCCTGCTATTGCTTCAGCATCATAATGCCCATAGGGATGTTCTTCATCGGCTGGTTTTTTACTTATTCTTATACCTATGAATGTAATAATGGATACAAGTACGTCAGAGAATGTATGAATGGCATCAGCCATAACAGCAGTACTTCCCGAAACAATACCTATAAAGAGCTTCAGTGCAGTCAGGACTAAATTTCCTGCAACTCCAATGAGTGAAGCTTCCTCACCCCTTTTGAATCTATCTTTCATCATTTTTTTATAATCCAACAAAGATACTTATTAATTGTTATGATAAATCTCTTCAAACCCGAGAGAATGCTGAAGGTTTATTTTGTTTTTTAGAATTTGATAAGCAAGAAAGCTCATACTCTTTTAGGGTTGAGATGAATTGCGTTAGAGTTAGAAATACTTTCTAAGAATAAACTTTATATATTATCAAAAATAGTTGGTATAAGGTGGATGCAGTGGGAAGTGTGAATATAAGACTTGTTCAGAGTGGCAGTCTTGGGGGAGTTATTAAGGGAGCAGTGACGTGTCTTATGTTCATAGAAACAGAGACTTCACACGCTTTACGGGAGAGGATGTCAGTGCTCTTAATGTAATTGAATTAAAGCCCCATCACAGATTTCTCTCGGATATAGATAAACAGAAGGCTGTTATGGCAAAGGATTATTTTAATGTACTAAAAAAGAAAGTTGAGAATAAAGGCGTAAAGCTAAGCACTCTGATTATTGTTTCAAGAAGTACAACCCAGTCAATTCTCGACAAGGTTGAAGATGGATATGACCTTATTGTAATGGGCAGTGTATCTGAAGAGGTTGTGAGAAAAGTGAGCATAGGTGTAATGGTGATTCATTGATACATTTCGATATGTTTATTGTAGGGGCAGGACCAGCAGGTCTGGCATGTGCAGGAGAACTTGCCTCAGAATTTAAGGTTGGTGTTGCCGAAGAGCATCATGAATTAGGAAATATCAGCTGCACAGGAGTTCTCGGCATAAAGTCTCTTGAAAGGCTGGGTATTGATTATAAAAGCTCTGTTCTGAGTTATATCAGGTCTGCAAGGCTTCACTCTAACGCTGAAAACATTGAATTCTCTTTTTCAAAACCTGTTGCCGTAGTTGTGGATAGAGCAGCTTTCGACGGAGGGCTTGGTGAAAATGCTCTTGATGAAGGTGCCGAAATTCTCACCTCTACCAGAGTGGTAAAGGTTGAGAGGAAGGGAAAAAGGTGGAGCATAAAACTTCTTAGAGAAGGTAAGATTGAAGAAGTAGAGGCAAAGGTTCTCATAGGGGCTGACGGTTTCAGGTCAGAGATTGCTCTTTCTCAGGGGCTCAGGGAGAAATGGAAACCAGACCAGATACTATCCTGCTATCAGCTGGAGGTAAATTGCAGTGCTGAGCTGACTGATGTTTATTTTACTCATTATGCCAGAAATTTCTTTGCTTGGCAGGTTCCTGCAGGCGAGAGATGCAGAGTTGGTCTGTGTTCAAGAGGTGCAACTCTTTCACCAAAATCTGCCTTAAAAAAGTTTGTCAGTGAAAATGGGATAGAAAGTGAAATTCTTGCCGAGACTGGAGATGTTATACCTCTTGGAATTATTAATAAAACATATGCTGAAAATTTGCTAATAGTGGGCGAAGCTGCCGGCTTCATAAAGCCGATTACAGGGGGTGGAGTAATCTTTGGCATAACATCTGGAAAGCTGGCAGCAGAAGTATTAAAAGATGCCAGTGATTTCTCAGAAGGCTCTTTAAGCAGGTATGAAAAGTTGTGGAAGAAAAACATAGGCAGAGAGATAAACTTCGGGCTGCATTTTTCGAAGCTCTTTTACTCTCTTACTGGGGAGGAGCTTGATAGGATTTTCAGAACTCTGGATAAGGAGGCTGTTGAGGAGATAAAGAAAAACTTTAGTTTTGATAGGCACAGTTTTCTTCTGAAAGTTGTTCTCAGGCATGGTTACAGAATTTTCAGGGCTCTGGGAACGAGGAGGAGTGCAGAACTTCTGGTAGAGCTCAGAAAGATTTGAAGTCGAATATTTGAGACTTATATTTGGAAATTAATAGGACACAGACAGGATGAAAGCTATATCGGCGGAGCAATCGCAACCAGAACACGCATACGTGTGGTTGCCTTAATGCCGTGAGGCTCATGATAATCTGGGCAAGGAAACCAACCATTTCAATGGTTGGAGGAATTGCCCTACCTCCATTTTAAAATTATAACAATGATTTTTAATCCTATCTAAACCAGCAGGTATTTCAACCTGCTCACTGTTCCCGGCGTTGTCGGGTACTGATTTATGCATGTTTACGACAGCGAAGTTCAACACTGTCCACTCCTGCCGGAGCGTAGGTCCTCTTCGGAGCTGTTATTGGCCAGTACTTTGCGGGGCACACTGAGAGTTTCCTCTCTGTTTAATGCCCCACTTACAGAGCAGAGGACTTGAGGAGCATCCTTTGGTGTGTTCTCGAACTCTACCAATAACTTCTGCATCTTTTACAACGCCTCCTAATCAACCAATTGCTCTTATTCCTCACGGAACAAGCCCACGACTTTAGTCGTGGGTGATTGACTATCTGCATTTTCTATCACAATTATAAATATGCATTCATAGGGTTTTAATCCTATCTGCGAACATGTTCTCAGTAGGTATTTATTCAGATACGTCCCCTACCCAAACTCCTTTACTATGCATTCCACATCCGCTAAAAACATCAGACTATATAAATGCAATCAGAAAAAAGGGAATCAGACAGCAGAAGAGTTTGGACATCCAGAGATTCAAAAGAAAGCAAAGCAAACATTAAAAGCAACTGCGTTTATGAATATTGTCAGAAACAGATTAGTTGAAATATTAAAATGTGATAAAACGTATGGTTATATCACAAAACATGATAGAATTAAATTAGGCTTAGAGAAAAGCTCATACGTCATCGGTTAAGCATTTTGAAGAGGGAATATTTCACAACCACATGCATTTTGCCTAGTTACCGTGACATTTGATAGGGCTACAATATAGGGTGCTGTCCTGAATAAGCAGGCCTTTGAACTGCGATAACTTCGGCTGGAGTTTCCTGCCGGGCTGTTCTGTGATATTCTCGATACCACGGACAATACACTGTTTAAGAAATGCAACAAGTTCTGGTGTGAATCGCTCGTACCAGTTGCTGTCACTTAAACTGGTCTTGCTCGCCTTTTCGTAGTTGCGTTTGAAGCTGGCCAAGGTATGCTGTAATCTGACACCAAAACTCAACGTAAGAACCCAAAGCATCACCACAAGGTTTATTTTACGTTCTCGTTTCACCAAACCTGTCTCACGGGCAGTCTCCTTTACCCACTCCGGCGGGAACATTTGATGCATGGCGACTGCGACTATCTGCGGATCATAACCCTTCATGGCTCCAGCCTCACTATCCTAACTTTCTTGTCAATCCAGCTCTTCGGCACCAATACCCTAGCTGAGGTGGCAGGCACAGGGCTTCGCTATCTTCTCTACGACCTCGTAGCCCTCCATCCGTATCTCCATAGGCTGCTCGCGTATATCTCGTTCTACCATAAAATCACCACGTTGCAGTAATATTGCAATAGTAGTTAATAAAACCTACGGTCTTTGCGATGTCAAAAATGCCACAACCAGCTATTAAACCAAGACTGTTTTTATGTTGGCTAACGCCTTAACCGATGACGCATGTACCCTGGCTGAGGTGCCACAGGGCTTTGCTATCTTATCTACGACCTCATAGCCTTCCATCTGTATCTCCCATTGGCTGCTCGCTTACATCTCGTTCTACCATAAAACCACCATGTTGCAGTAATATTGCAACAGTGGTTAATAAAACCTACGGTCTTTGCGATGTCAAAAAATGCCACAACCAGCTATTAAACCAAGACTGTTTTCATGTTGGCTAACGCCTTAACCGATGACGCATGAGAGACAATGCATTCAAATCATGCGAACCAATTATAAAGGTTATCATCACATAATATTATATTGCAGGTGATATAAATGAAAATAGAGGAGGTAAAAAAGGAGTACAGTAACGAGTGGGTCCTTGTTGAAGTTTTAGAAGAGGATGAAATTGGAAATCCGACAGAAGTCAAAGTTCTTGCCCATAGTAAAGTAAAGAGTGAGATTTACGAGGTTATGAAGAATTCTGTGGATAAATACACCTATCATTTTTATACAGGAGAAATTCCTAAAGAAGGCTATGCTGTGGCTTTTATATGAGATTTAGATTTGACCCGGAGGTTCCAGTTATAGTCATAACACCAACTCTTACAGGTATAAATGGGAAAAGAAGAAAAGTTGATATGGCACTGGATACTGGAGCAACCTATACAATGATTCCCTGGGAAGTTGCTGAAGTTCTTGGATATAAACCAGAGATATCAAAAAACATAGTGAAACTGATTACTGCGAGTGGTGTTGAGAAGGCTCCAGTTATAACGTTAGCTTCTATGAATTTCTTAGGAAAGAAGATGGATAATGTTAAAACTATTGTTCACGACCTGCCTGAGAAGAGCTATGTTGACGGTCTGCTTGGGCTGAGCTTCCTGAGAAATTTTGAAATCAATATAGACTTTAAGAATGGAATTCTTGAAATATATTGATATGTCTGGCATTCAAAAATTAAACGCCTGGGATGATTCACCGGGAATTAATTCAACAAAAGACCTTCAGAAGCTTGCTGAATTATGAATCTGTGAAAAACGCTGTGAACTAACCTCAGCAAAGCTATAGATCTTCTTGATTTTGGTGATATAAGAAACATAAACCTTCTAAATTATAAGAACCCCTGAGATTAAGGTATAAATCCAGAGAAAGATAGGTTTATGAAAACTTGAAACATATATTTGTCTAAATATGTGGCACATTCTTTGAATCACACTTAGTTCTAAAAAGAAAGAAAAACTTTTATTATGCAAGAATGAAACTGAGTCATGCGTACTGTCAGACTTGAGAATATAATTGAAACTGTGGAAAAACTCGCAATTGATTCATGTTACATAGCAAAAAAAGAGATGACAGAAAAGATTGATAACGCTCTCAAAATTGAGAAGTCTGACCTTGGAAAACATGTACTTGAAAAACTTCTTGAGAATGCCGAAATTGCTGAAAAAGAATGGATACCCTACTGTCAGGACACAGGAGTGGCTATAATCTTTGTCGAGCTCGGCGAAGAGGTTATCTTTGATTCTCCCGGTTTTATTGATGCTTTAAATGAAGGTGTGAGAAGAGGATATAAAAAAGGCTATCTCAGAAAGTCTATAGTCAGTGACCCTCTCAGGAGAGAAAATACAGGCGATAATACACCCGCAATTGTACATATAAACCTTGTCAAAGGCGACAGGCTCAGGATTAAATTCTGCGCCAGGGGTTCAGGCAGTGAAAATATGTCAAAGGTTAAGATGCTCAAACCTGCTGAAGGCTGGGAAGGTATAAAGAGCTTTGTAATGGAAACAGTCAGAGAGGCTGGTCCCAATCCCTGCCCTCCTATAATAATCGGGCTTGGAATAGGAGGGAATCTGGAAAAAGCCCCCCTCCTTGCCAAAAATGCACTCTACAGGGGGGTAGGTTCCGAACACAGAGAAACCTTCTATGCCGAAAAGGAAAAGGAGCTTCTTGAGGAAATAAACAATCTCGGTATAGGGCCACAGGGTATGGGTGGAAGAGTCACAGCCCTCGAGGTTCATATCGAGGAAGCTCCCTGTCACATTGGCTCCTTACCTGTGGCTGTTGTTATTGAATGCCATGCTCACAGATACAGGGAGGTGGAATTATGATTCACATTAAAACGCCACTGACTGAAGAAATAATCCTCAGACTCAAATCCGGGGACATGGTTGAACTTTCGGGTACTGTATACTCGGCAAGGGATGCCACGCATAAAAAGTTTTTTGATGCCCTTGAGAGCCATGAAACTCTACCTTTTGATATGGAGGGGCAGGTGATTTACTATATGGGCCCCTCACCACCCCCACCTGGGAAAATTATCGGAGCAGCCGGCCCCACAACATCTTCAAGGATGGACAGCTACACCCCGAGACTTCTGGAACTTGGATTGAAAGGGATGATAGGCAAGGGTAAAAGGGGCAGGGAGGTCAGAGAAGCTATAGTTAAAAACAAAGCGGTTTACTTTGCAGCCATAGGAGGTGCAGGTGCCCTTGCAGCAAAAAGAATAATAAAATCAAAGCTGATTGCTTATCCCGAGCTTGGTCCGGAGGCGCTATATAAACTTGAAATGGATAGATTTCCCCTCATAGTAGCAAACGATAGTTCCGGAAATGATATTTTTGAACTTGCCTTAAAGAGGTGGAACAGATAAATTTATATCGTTAACAATAAGACATACATGAAAAATCATGACAAATTATTCTGGTGATATTATGAGTGAAGATGAGCTCAGTTACACCCTTAAGTTTAATGAAGGTATCATGCTTTTTGAGAGGGATTCTACCAGAGAAAATAGAAGGCTTATATACGATAAAGACAGGTGCACTGGATGCGGAATGTGCGTTGAAGCCTGTCCCACAAAGGCTGTCTATCTGGGTCCCATCGGAGTCATAAATAAAGGACTTTCCGATGTACCACATATTTCCATAGACGCTGAAAAGTGTGTACTCTGCGGAATATGCAGCGCAATCTGCCTTTTTAATTCCATAACCGTTGAAATAGATGGAAGAAGTGTTAAAAATAATAGAGATTTTGTGAACTATGAGGGAATTCATATATTCAATCAGAATAAATGCAGCATGAAAAATGAAGAGAAGCTGGAAGCCTGCGAAGATTGTATGAATGCATGTCCCAGAAATGCCATAACCTTTGCAGGCATTAAAGAAGTTGAAGGCAAAAATATAAACACCATGGAGAGAGACGAAGATAAATGCGTTTTCTGCTCTGCCTGTGAGAAAGCCTGCCCAACTGAAGCTATAAAGGTAAATAAAATCTTTGATGGTGAATTAGTTGTGGACCAGGAAATATGCCAGGGCTGTGGGAGCTGCGAGGAGATATGTCCCACCGGCGCTATTTACCTTCCCAATTATAACAAACTCTGGGAAAAAGTACCGAAAGTCGAAGTTACAACCCAGATATGCTGTTTCTGTTCCGCATGTGAGAAGGTGTGCCCTGTGAATGCAATAACACTTAAGAGAAGCAGTGTAAAATACACAAAGGGTGAAGAAAAGTCCTGGACAAAGGCCTGGGAAAAAGCCTTCAAAAGTTTTGTAGGGTGAAAATTATGGGTAACTTCACTTTAAAAATAGATGAAGAACTATGTCAGGGGTGTGGCAACTGTATTGTTGTATGCCCTGTAAGCGCTTTCAGTGATAATAATGTAGCTGGTGGGTCTGGCTCAGATGAGCAGAGAAATTTTGGAGTTATCACCGGTGCAGTAAAAATATATGACCCTGAGTTCTGCACAGGTTGCGGAACATGTGTCAATGCCTGCGGCTACGGTGCAATAAAAATTGAAGTACGGGAGCAACAGAAGCTTGAAGTAAAGCTTTCTGCCGATAACCTGTGGATGACAGGAGAAAAAGCCATTGTTTATGATATAATAAAGAAGGAAGGTCCTCTATCCATAGAGCAGATTATAGAAAAGCTTGAAATTCCAAATAGACTTGCATTAAATTTAATATTCACACTTAAGAATGAAAATAAGATATTTGAAGCAGGTAAAATTGAAGAAGACCACAAAGTTGGATATATTTACACAAGTGAGCCTCCCATGGCAGAGGAGAAAGAGAAGGAAGTTGAAGAAGTGGCAGAGATAACAGTTGACCCCGAAAAGGCAGAAAAGCTCAGAAAAACCCTTGAGAGTATGATTGACAGGTTCAACACTGTAAAGATAAGGTTCATGCTTGAGGCAGGAAAACTGGAAAGAGTAAAAGAAGAGCTTGTTGCCAAACTTGAGGAGAGGTAAAAATATGCTGGAATTTACTCTCATAACCGGAAGGACTGTGACACAGGGTGAAGCCATGGAAAAAGGAAAAAATCTTGAGAATTTCTCCAGAGCCTGTGCTTCTGTGGAGTTAGACCCTAATGATATGGTGAAAATAGGAGTAAGGGAAGGCGATACAGTTAAAGTTGAAACCCCAGCAGGGAGTGTTGCTGTAAAGGCAGTAAAATCAAAGGATGCACCTCATGAGGGAATTGCATTTATGCCACTGGGACCCTGGGCAAATACTCTTATAGGCTCAGGTACAGACGGCACCGGCATGCCTCCCTTTAAAGGAATAAAGGCAAAAGTTGTGCCTGCTCCTGATGATAAGGTGCTTGGTACTGAAGAACTTGTTGAAACTCTCTATTCAAAATTTCTTGAAGATAAAGGGTGAGAATTATGATTCACAATGATATTGTGTGCACCTTCTGTGGAACCCTCTGCGATGACATACAGGTGGAGACAGAAGGTGATGTAATTGAAGAGATAAGGCATGCCTGTAGAATAGGTACAGCCAAATTCCTGAGTGCCAACGATATGGAACACAGGCTTCTAAAGCCCATGGTGAGAAAAAATGGAAAGCTGGTTGAAGTTACACTTGAAGAGGCCATAGATAAAGCTGCTGAAATTCTAAGGAAAGCAACCAAACCACTGTTATATGGCTGGAGTTCTACAAGCTGTGAGGCTGATAAGGTTGGAGTAGAGATAGCAGAAAATCTCGGAGCACTTATAGACAGCACCTCAACTGTATGCCATGGCCCCAGTATTCTTGCAGTCCACGATGTAGGCATGTCAACCTGCACACTTGGTGAGGTTAAAAACAGAGCAGACCTTGTTATATACTGGGGCTCAAATCCCATGCACGGACATCCAAGGCATCTCTCAAGGTATTCCATATTTCCAAGAGGTTACTTCAGAGAAAGGGGTCAGCAGGACAGAAAACTTGTTGTAATTGATGTAAGAAAAACTGATACTGCAAAGCTCGCTAATCTTTTCATTCCTGTGGATTATGGCAAAGATTATGAGGTCCTTTCTGCTCTCAGAAAAGTGGTTAATGGCGGAGAGCTGAAGATTGATAGTATCGGAGGGGTTTCGAGGCAGAAGATTGAAGAACTTGCAGATATTATGAAGAAAGCTCAATTTGGAGTTATATTTTTTGGTATGGGACTCACCCAGAGCTTCGGAAAGCACAGAAATATTGACAATGCTATTTCCCTTGTGAGAGACCTGAATGCTCACACCAAATTTGTTATAATGCCCATGAGGGGGCACTATAACGTAGTTGGTTTCAGTGAAGTTCTATCCTGGCAGGCAGGTTTTCCCTATGCAGTAGATTTCTCAAGAGGTTATGCAAGATACAATCCCGGTGAAACTACTGCCAATGATTTACTCCAGCGTGGAGAGCTGGATGCTGCTCTTATAATTGCTTCAGACCCTGTTTCCAACTTTCCAAAGAAGAGTGTTGAAAATCTTGTAAAGATACCCTATATCGCTATAGATATACACCCTACCCCGACCACTGCTATGGCTGATGTTGTTATACCAACTGCCATAGCTGGAATAGAGGTTGAGGGCACTGCCTATAGAATGGATGCAATTCCTATCAGGCTGAGAAAGGTCAAGGAACCTCCAGAAGGTATACTTGATGATGTTGAAATCCTTGAAAGACTCAGGGATAGGCTTCTGGAGAGTGAGTGAAATGGAGCTTGTGCTTAAAAACGGTTTTGTTTATGACCCTGCAAATAATATAAAGGGTGAAAAGAAGGATATTTTTATAAAGAATGGAAAGATTGTTGAAAGTGTAAATGGAAATGCAAAGAAAATTGACTGCTCAGGCAAAATTGTCATGCCAGGTGGTGTTGAGATTCACAGTCATATTGCCGGTGGCAAGGTTAATTCTGGAAGAATTCTCAGGCCTGAGGACCACTTCAAACATGTACAGGCAAAGACAGAACTCAGAAGAGGCTGCACAGGCTATTCCACACCCACAACATTTACAGCAGGTTATCTTTACTCCCAGCTCGGCTATACCACAGCTTTCACAGGAGCAATTCCTCCTCTTACGGCAAGACATACGCACGAGGAACTTCACGATATACCCATGCTGGATAAGTCTGGACTTGTACTCATGGGCAACAACTGGTTTCTGCTGAGATATCTCAGAGATAAGGATTATGAGAGAGCAGCAGTGTATGCTGCCTGGCTTCTGAAGGCTACCAGAGGCTATGCCATAAAAATTGTTAATCCTGGAGGTGGAGAGGCCTGGGGCTGGGGTAAAAATGTGAGAGGCCTTGATGACCCTGTACCCCATTTCGACATAACACCCGGAGAGATTATCTCAGGTCTTATGAAGGTGAATGAGCTTCTCAATCTTCCCCACTCAATTCATGTCCATTTCAATAATCTTGGAAGAGCGGGCAACTATGAAACAACTATTGACTCTCTTGAACTTACCAGAGGCAAAAAAAGTTCCCGTGACAGGCAGGTTATGCAGGCTACCCATCTCCAGTTTCATAGTTATGGTGGTGACTCCTGGAAAACCTTCGAGAGCAGGAGCGATGAAATTGCAAAAGATGTAAACAGACGTGATAATATTGTTATGGACACAGGCAATTTAATATTTGGTGACACAACAACAATGACGGCCGATGCTCCAATGGAATACTATCTGGCTTCTCTTACAAAGTATAAGTGGATGAACAGAGATATTGAACTTGAAACCTCGCCAGGTGTCACCCCTATGTTCTACTCAAAGAAAAGTCCGATTTCTACAGTACAATGGGCTGTTGGTCTGGAACTTGCTCTCCTGATAGATGACCCCTGGAAGGTTATGATAACAACAGACCATCCAAACGGCGGCCCCTTTATAAACTATCCGACAATATTTGCCTGGCTTATGAGTAATAAATATAGAGAGGAAACCATGGCAGGTCTAAACAGTGCTGTTGAGAAGAAAGCAATTTTAGCAACTATTGACAGAGAGCTGGACTTCAATGAAATAGCAATAGGAACGAGAGCAGCTCAGGCAAAAAGTCTGGGACTGCAGGAAACCAAAGGCCATCTCGGTGCTGGTGCGGATGCTGATATAGCAGTCTATGATATTAATCCAGAGGTTATTGACCCCTCGAGAGATTATAAGGCTATTGAGAAGAGTTTCAGAATGGCAGCTTACACCATAAAGGATGGTAAAATTCTTGTCAGAGATGGAGAGATAGTCAATATTGTGGATGGAAAAACCTTATATGTTAATGCAGAGGTTGGAGAGGAGCTTAAAAAGGATGTGATGAAAGATATTGAATACAATTTCAAGCGCTTCTACTCGGTAAATCTCAACAACTATCCTGTGCAGGAAACCTATCTAACCAATCCAACAGCTATTAATATTGAAACAAAATTAGAGTGATGGCGATGAAAGATATACTACTTAAACCCCTGGACCAGCCGGTTTACACTCTTGAAGCTGAGGCTGTAACACCTGATAACTTTGCTGGCAAGAGCATTGAAGAGATTCTGGAACTTGAAGTTTATTATGGTAACAGGGTTGGAAAGCTTAGAGATTTCTTTGATGTCTCAGGAGAGGCCCCAGACAATCCTGAAGAGCTGAGAATAGTTATTGATGGTGATATTCCGGGAATAAAAAGGATAGGGCAGAAAATGAATGCAGGTGAGATACTTGTAAAAGGCAGTGCCGGCATGTATGTTGGAGCGCTGATGGAAGGCGGCAAAATTACAGTGGAAGGTAATGTTGACGCTTTCTCCGGCATGATGATGAGAGGCGGTGAGATTTATATCAAAGGGGATGCTGGAGAATATCTTGGTTGCACATACCGTGGCGATAGACTCGGAATGAGAGGCGGTATTATAGTTGTGGAAGGTAATTCTGGAATCGAAACAGGTCAGTTTCTCAATGGCGGAAAGATAATAGTCAAAGGAAATACTGGAGCTTTTACAGGAGTGCACATGAAGAAAGGCATAATTATGGTGGATGGCAAAGCTGGAGTAAGAACAGGAGGTCAGATGGTTGGCGGGGTTATTGTTGTTAAAGGCGGGATTGAAAGCCTTCTGCCAGGTTTTGACCTTGATGAAAGGGTTGAAAATCCTACTGTAGAAAATGAGTCATTTGACGGGGGTTTTGATAAGTATTCAGGAGACAATGCAGAGAAAGGAGCCAAAGGTTCACTATATGTGAAGATTTAGTTTTTTATAAAAATCCCTGCTAAAATTAGGATAATCAAGACAGGTAAATAAAAAATCCCAACACTGAAGATAGAAATAACCGTTCCCAAGGCAAACAAAAATATTAAACTCCAGAATATTATCTTATTGTAGGTATTTCTCTCTGTTATTATACCAATAGAATAAACCGCAATTGACAGCGATATGACCCCCATATACAAACAGAAAAACAAAGAGAAAATAGAAAAATAAAAACCTGTGGGTATTTGATTATAGAAAATCACTGAAAGTATCAGTGATAAAATTGATACAATCCCTGATGTTATGAGAGATTTATTTTTCATGCAGAACCACCAATTTTAGAGAGATATCAGAGGTCACAGGTCATCAACGCTTTCCCACAGGCTCAGCTTCTGTTTCAGTAACTTAACCTTCTCTTCAAGCTTTTTATTCTCCTTCTTCAGCTGTTCTATAAGTCTGTCTCTATCGGCAGTGTACTTCGAAAGAGCTTCTTTAGTCTTGGTTTTAAATTCTGTCAGCTTCTCATCCCTTTCCTTCCTGTAAATATCAAGCTCTGCCTTCAGTTTGTCGATTTCATTATTCAGCATAACAAACTTTTCTCTATACATTTCAACAGTTTCATCAAGAGCACTCACCTTTCTAAGTTCCTCCTCAACCCCGGCCTCCCTTTTCTTCA
>VAOY01033641.1_pt1 | contig 14250 bp, 12 predicted proteins | sample 3393881 | NCBI WGS metagenome assembly VAOY01 (sample SAMN08290430, study PRJNA428436) | hydrothermal vent metagenome | isolation source: Deep-sea hydrothermal vent chimney | place: Indian Ocean: Southwest Indian Ridge
ATGCTTCGCTAAAAACGGGGTAATATCCACAACATTTGCCTCTTGCATAATCGCTCCTACCAGTATGACATAGAGATAAATGCAGTTAGTAGACCAGTTTTTTAATTCCTTACTTTTTAATTAGTTACAAAAAAAAGCGCATATTAAATGCGCTTTTTTGGTGCAAATATTCAATGCTAATTAATATCAACTATGATTCTTGCACTGCTTTGGGGAGGACGGCATTTAAGATAATCCCCAAAATTGCGCATAGGCTCACACCTTGTAAGCTAAACTCATCACCGCCGATATGCATGCCACCAATACCAAATACTAAAATAAGCGCAATGATGGTCAAGTTTCTAGGAGCTGTAAGGTCTTCCCCCGATTTTACTAAGGTATTTAAACCAACCACAGCAATTGAACCGAATAGTAATATCATGATGCCACCCATCACAGGCACCGGAATCGTTTGTAAACCCGCGCCCATTTTTGCCACAAACGCGAGCACAATAGCGATGATTGCAGTCCAAAGCATCACGCGGGGGTTGAAGTTACGCGTAAGCATTACCGCCCCCGTTACTTCAGAGTACGTAGTATTAGGCGGACCACCAAAAACGGATGCCGCAGAGGTTGCTAAGCCATCGCCTAATAAAGTGCGATGTAAACCCGGTTTCTTTAAATAGTCTTTACCCGTTACTTGGCTAATAGCCATCATGTCGCCAATATGTTCAATAGCTGGCGCAATGGCCACCGGCACCATAAACAAAATAGCTTGCCATTTAAACTCAGGGTAAGTAAAGGCCGGTACCGCAAACCAGTTTGCTTCAGTGACCGCATTAAATTCAACAATACCTAACAATAACGAAGCAAGGTAACCTGCAACCACCCCAGCAAGAATAGGAATAAGTTTAAATACACCTTTGCCCCATACCGCAAAAATCAGCGTAACCAGTAATGATAAAGCTGAAACCCAAATAGCTTGCTCATAAGGGATTAATTGTGCACTGCCATCCCCTGCTTTACCCATTGCCATATTCACAGCGACGGGCGCTAAGGCTAAACCAATCACCATAATGACAGGGCCAACAACCACAGGCGGTAACACTTTATGCAGTGCATTCACGCCTTTAAATTTTACAATTAAGCTAAGCGCAAAATAGCAAAAGCCCGCCACCATTAAACCGCCCATTGTTGCGGGAATTCCCCACATTTGTACCGAGGCGATAATAGGTGCGATGAAAGCAAAAGACGATGCTAAAAAGATAGGAACTTGACCTTTGGTAACCACATGAAACAGTAAAGTTCCTAAACCTGCGGTAAATAAAGCCACATTGGGATCAAGCCCTGTCAGTAACGGCACAAGTACCAGTGCGCCAAATGCGACAAACAGCATTTGCGCGCCGGTTAGAATAGTTTTTAACGAAAATGGTTGATGATTTTCCACGTGAGCGCCTTACACTGTGCCAAAAATCTTGTCACCGGCATCTCCTAAGCCTGGAATGATATATCCTTTTTCGTTTAAGTGACTGTCTAGAGAAGCTGTGAAAATTTCAACATCTGGGTGCGCTGCAAGGGTTTTTTCTACACCTTCTGGTGCTGCCACTAATACAATCACTTTAATATCTTTACAGCCTGCTTTTTTCAGCATATCGATAGTGGCGATCATCGAGCCACCCGTTGCCAGCATTGGGTCAATAACAAGGCTTAAACGCTCATCAATTTTGCCAACTAACTTTTCAAAATAAGGCACTGGCTCAAGTGTTTCTTCGTTACGTTGAAGACCCACAACACTCACTTTTGCAGCGGGTAATAATTGCATCACGCCATCCATCATGCCAAGGCCGGCACGTAAAATTGGCACAACAGTAATTTTTTTACCTTTAATGTGCTCTACATCTAATGTTGAACCATCCCATCCTGTGATTTGCACGCTTTCTAATGGTAGGTTTTTAGTTGCTTCGTAAGTAAGCAAAGTACCTACTTCAGACGAAAGCTCACGGAAACTTTTTGTACTAATACCTTCTGCGCGCATAAGGCCAAGTTTGTGTTGAACTAACGGATGAGTAATTACATGGATAGACATAAGTAGAACCTAAATGAAATAAATTACGCCTATTTTAGCGTATAATAGGCCGCACTACCGCAAAAAATGCGTTGTTATTGCATTAATTTCGTTAATAGGTCTAATATTAATCAAAAGGCCAAAATATTAATTTTTTTGCAACAAACTGGTGTGGCACAACATCATGGTTTATTTAATTTTTGGGTATCAACGCAGCATGAAAACATATTCGCTCGTTTTTTTAATACTATTTAACCTCGCTTTTTTAAATTCAACAGCTAATTCTGAGCCTTTAGAAATAAAAGTGATGGATGACTTTATTCCGCAGGCAAATGGAAAGCCGAGAAATGAAGCAACTATTTTCTTACTCGAAGCTGTAAAAGAAATACAGAATGAAATAAACATCCAGTTTGTTCCCGCAAGCAGATTGCGAGAGTGGAAACAACTCAGCATGCTCCCTGATGTTTGCTTGTATAACAAGTTAAAAACGCCTGAACGAGAGGCTAATGCCCTATTTACTCGCTACCCAATTATGGCATTTCCTGCAAATAGGCTCATTGTATTTAATATGCCTACATTACCTGATTCACTTTCACTGGAAAAAGCAATCAATGACTACGACCTCACGATTGGCGTAACAAGTGGACGCTCGTATTCCGCGGATATTGATACCTTTATTAAAAATAATGAAAAACACTTTTTTAAACTTGAAGGCGCAACCAATGCGAGTCGCTTGGGGCAGATGCTCTTTCAAAACAAAATAGATGCCATTATTGAATATAGAGACGTGTTTATAAACCGATATCAACGCGCTGCTAGGACGGATAAAATACGTTATTTAACCATTGAGCCTGACCAAGCAGCTGTTTTTGGTTATATAGCATGTTCACCTTCGCCGCAAGGAAGGCAAGCCATTGCGTTATTTGACCGTGCGCTTCAAAGTGAAAGAGTCAAAACTCTTATTAGCAAACGGCTATCGGAGCTGTTTCCAGCTCCTGAACAAAAAGTCATTATTGAGGCATTTAATAATGCTTACGTGCATTAATTAGCTAGAATTTGTTCCATTACCCAACTTGTATGAAGTGCTGACTCTCCTGTCGATGGGTGTGGTGCCCCTTGGTCAAAAAACCTCGCTATATTTTCAACATGAAACTGTTGAATATGAACGGGGTTTTCGATGGGAAATTTACACTTACTAGCAAGGTTATTGAGCTCAATTGGCTTTTCATCAAATACACTAAAGCGTATTTCACCTTTGCTGCCATAAATAACCACGTCATCGAAACGCTTAGCAGAGGCAAAATTCCAACTGCCAACACCTGTCACACCAGAACTGTGCTGCCAATGAGCCGTAACAGCATCAAATGCTGAGTACAATCCTTGTTGATTTGAACTAAAACCATGAACCCGAGTAAACTCGCCCAGTAAGTAAGCGAATAAATCTAAGCCATGACTCGCTAAGTCATCAAAGTAGCCACCACGAGCAATGCGTTTATCCGTGCGCCAATTATATTCACCGGACAAATCAAGTTCACTTGGCACTTTACTTAGGTGCCAACTTACATGCCGAACTTGGCCAACTTGACCATTTTGAATAAGTTCTTTAACCTTATTAAACCGTGGTAAAGAGCGTCGATAGTAAGCGACAAATAATGGTTGTTTAGCACCTTTAAACGCCTCAACAATTGCATAGCTCTCTTCGTAACTAGGAGCGAGTGGCTTTTCGATGCAGCAAGGTTTGCCTGCTTTGGCAACTTCAAGCGCCAAGTCTTTATGACTATCGGGTGGCGTTGCTATATAAACAGCATCAACCATTTCATCGTTTATTAGCTCGCTGTTAGTTGCGAATACTTTGGGTACAGTATGGCGTGTAGCATAATCATGCGCTTTGTTTAAATCTCTGCGCGTAACGCCAATAAGTTCAATACCCTTTACTTGCTGATAAGCAGGGCCACTTTTTACCTCAGTTACCGCTCCACAGCCAATAATGGCAAAACGAATAGGCTTATTCATCGCATTCCTTATTTTTATTGAGGTATTCATTGAATTGGTTTTGCATATAACCATTTATCTTTACATGCTGAGGGCTCCAACCTGCTAAAAACCGATAAAAATCAGCCCATGCATAACACCACAGTTCACGCCAACTACTGATCAAATCGTCTGCGTTTATAGTTCCCTGATACTGTTTAAGTGCTGTATTTAACTCTGCGAAATATCGATTTAGGTAGGTATGCGCATTTAACTTTAGTGCGCTCTCATTTAAACAACTTCCCAAAAAGTACATTACATCGATAACGCCAACCCCTTTTCCAACATATTGAAAGTCATAACCAAGTACATGATTAGTCTGTGAGTTGATAGCAAAATTAGCACGCTTTGCATCCCCATGTATTAGTGTTTGATATTTGCATTGATAAAGTGCGCAATCAATATGTACAGCTGCGGCTTTGAGGGACGAGTCGGGCATTCGCGCGTATTCATCAGGACGCGTGGCTAAATGCCAATAACTGCCTCGAGGCCATAACTCCTCGCCCGACGTTGATAAATGAAAAGCATGAAAATGCGCTAACCATTTAAGTATTGCATGAATATGTTGAGTGTGTGCTAGAGCTTGTTGATAGCCAAGCGCTGTAAAATCATCAAAAATTAAAGCAAATTGATTTTGCTTCTGTATCTGATTAAAACAAGGAATGGCGGCAGCTTGGTCTGGTAAAGATGAGCTGTATTGCTTATACCAATTGTATTCAACTAAATAAGATTGCTGCTTTCTGGCTAGGGCAAATTGACTTTGCTCAATTCGCGAGTGTTCAATGAAATCAGGCATAGAAATCAATTTAATGACCCGTGTTTCACCGTCTAATCGACAACGAATAATTTCGCCACAGCCGCTCCATAGAGTGCTAATCACATTAATAACTTCAATATCTTGATAGTTATTTTTTAATAAAGAATAAAATTCTGACATCAACAAACAATATAAAAATACACAGCCAGATTATGTCAGGCAAACTAATAAAAAAATAGGCCTATTAAGGCCTATTCGTTATGTGCTACCACGTGTAGTTTACGGTCAAACTGACGGTACGTGGATCACCCACAAATAACTGCCCGTAACCATAACCACCACTCCAGTGCTGTTTATCGAGTGCATTATCAACAAGCAATGCAGCATTCCAACTTGGCTTCTTGAAATATACACCTGCTTGCAACAGTGTATACGATGGCAAAATAGCTTCGTCGGTTGTATTGCGCTTATCAACATAGCTTGCCCCCACCGCTAACTGCCATGTATCGTTTAAGCTATATTTACTCCATAGTGTGGCTGAATTTTTTGGTGCATTTTCTTTTTGTTTGCCAATTAAAAGCGTATTCGTGTCTTCAGTTATTTCCGCCCTATTGTAGGCGTAATTAGCAATCACTAACCAATTATCAGAGAGCTGTCCGTTAATATCGATTTCGAAACCCGTGGCTTGCTCCTCACCTCTTTGACGAAAAACACGGTAACCTAATTGCTGTGAACGGGCAAAATCCTGCACTAACACATTCTGTTTTGTTATTTGATAGATGGACGTTGTTAGCAACACCTTTTCGTCAAATAACTTTGCCTTATAACCTATTTCGTAGAGGTAACTATCGATTGGTCCAAATGGCCCACCTTGCTCTTCGGTATTTAAAAATGTGGATGGGGGTTCAAAGCCAGTTACCCAACTGGCATAGACACTTGAGTCTTGAGTAAGATTATAAACAACACCTAAGCGAGGTAAAAAATCACTGTCTGAACTTTCATTGCCATTTAGATCTGTTAACTTATAATCTTCGCGACGTACACTGGCTAAAATTGACCAGTCATCAAATTTAATATGATCTTGAATGTAAAGGCCGTTACTCTTTAATCCACCACCAAATTCAAAACGGTCGCCTAAATTGTAACTTGCTATATCGGGTTGCTCATAGGTTGGGTTTAAAATATCAAATGTACCTGCTGAGCGACTCATTCGTTGCGCATTGAGTTTATGGTTATCAATGTAATCGCCACCGATGACAATATTGTGCTCAACATCACCGGTATAAACTTTGCCTGTTATGTAAGCAGTCACATTATCTGAATCGGCATCAATATCACGGTCTGTATACCAAACATTAAATACGGAGTCTGATCCATCAACATATGTCGCTGCACGATGCTCAACCAGCTTTTGCTCACTATCTAAATGCATGTATTTAAAACCCAATGACCAGTAATCATTAAAATGATGGTCTAAAGTCACACTTGATGATAACGAGGTTGTATCTAGCTTATCCCCTGGCTGATTTGACGATAAAGATATAGGCACCTGAGATAAATCGGTCGCGTTACGTAAATTGGGTTGACCGCGGTCGAGTAACCCCTTGCTGTCAGAGTAAACCACCTCAACATTAATTTTAGTATCGTCGCTTAGTAAATATGTAAAACTGGGTGAGAGTAATAAACTCTCATTAAAAATGTTATCTCTGAACGTTTCTGAATCTTCGTAGCCAGCATTAAACCGATAAAGCCAACGATCATTGCTAGCTACCTTGCCTGTTGTGTCTAATGCGACATATTTATCAGAATAACTACCAAAGCGGGCACTAATGCTATGGCGGCTTTCACCAAGCGGTTTTTTAGTTACTGTATTAACCGTGCCACCTGGGCTTGCATCACCAAATACAGCAGAAGCAGGCCCTTTAATAACTTCGACACGTTCAACATGAGCAATTAAGGTTTGATTCCAAAAGTTATTATGAGTACGCATACCATTGACACGGCGATCGTCTTGGCTACGAAACCCCCGAATTGTAATGTCATCATACACAGAGTATTCATTCGCGCCGCTAATAAAAGGAGTAACATCGTTTAAGCGCATCATTGCTTGATCTTGTATCACCTCCTTGGTTACTGCGCTTACTGATTGCGGGATCTCAAGAATATCAGCAGCAGTGCGGGTAACAGAATAACTGTAATCAGAGAATGTTGTTTGCGAGCTTCGCCCTAAAACCTCTATCACTTCAATATCAGAAAGTGCTTTTGTGCTTGGCTGCTTTTGTGTTTGCGACACGGCTTGTGTTGTAACGAATACAGCTGATATTAGTAAAGCCAATTTTTTAATTTTCATTTCCCTTCCTTGTACCTATAAAAGAGCAAAAGATTAATTAAAAATAATTATCATTTCAATTGTATTTTAGACGTGTGAGGAAAAATGAAAACAAAAAGCGAACTTAATTAGTAATAATTTTTATAGAGAAAGTGTGGGAAGTCCAAAAAGCAGCCGCGAACCTTTGATATCGGCTTTAGCTGTGGTTTAGGTTTGCACAGATAAATGTAGCTCAAATACCTTGCATTACTATGTTTCAGAAAAATGTGTGAACTTTTTCAATGACGATATATCAGACAACTTTTTTTGAGATTGCTGATCTATTAATAAGATATTACCAGCTCTATCTTGGCTATCAAAAAAGCCGCCTGAATATTCCTGTAAGATACTAAAAGCTTGATCATTCGTATAATTTAGAGGGTATAAGCCTTTAATTGCTCCTTGTTCTATGTCTTCTGGGTGTACTAACCACTTAGCTTCTTCACTTTCAACTGTTACCGATATACCGCCAAATAGTTTTTTTCACTTTGTTTTCTGTAATAGGTAAATAGTCACTCCGCAAAACTCGACTATAACCATATACTAAATCCCCTGCACTTGAGATATCTTTAAACAGCTGCACTTCTTTTTTAAAGTTTTCACAAAAGCTATTTACAACAGTAAATTCGAGCACTGAAAACTTAAAGTTTAAATATGTGAATACCTTATTCACTGTCAAGATAGCCCTGCTTTTTACGTCATAAAATCCAAACTTTCTAAATGCTCAGCACACAACGTTACCTTCTTTTGAGAAAAACACTTTATTTCCTTTACTTCCTCATAATTTAAAGAAAATTGTACAACTTCAGAATCGCTATATTGCAGAAAAGTATCAAAGTTATCATACTATCTCAGTAAGCCATGTCACTTTAAAACAGCAGAGCTAGCTATTTGAGCCAGCGCCACTAGATAGTAGCACTGACACAGATTGCACGGCCTGCTGCTAGTTGGTGCACAGTTCTACTGGGATTGGTTGTGCACTTAATAACTTTTAATATTTCAAAAGCTTCAAACAATTAATTTTTGGTGAATCTACTGGCCTGAATTCAATAATATGGAGTAAATAGTTTCTAGTACCTCCATCTGATTTCCCTTTTCTGAAAGTCCCTGTCAATATTGCTTCCTGCTCAGTACATTCTGTAAAAAATTGCTCATTACCTTCGCCCTTTATTAAAACAAAAAGGAAGTGATCTCCAAAATTATCATAGTCATTTCTATTACTATAAATAGTGTCAAAACCGAAAAAGCCCTCCACCGTTACTTGATTATCATTATACTTATCACGCTTATTGAGTAACTCATTAACAGAAATTGCTCCTTGACTCTGACAACTTATTAAAACAAAAACAACGATTGAAAATACTAAAAATTTATTCATTTATTGCTTCCCTTGAGTTGATATTTGAATGTATAAAAACTTCAGTTCTAGAATACATTGAAGTTACATAAACAGGCGCATTGAGACGCTTAGATAGGTTCATATATTGGTTGTACTTAGCTTGTACAGAACGAACTTTATGTGGATTATAAATTACAATAGCCTTAGCATTTTTAATTGGTCTAGGGGCAACATCTACCAAGTTAAGGTGATCACTCCCAATTACTTGACCTCTAGGGACATCAACACTCGGTTTGGATGAGAAATATTTGCCATCTTGCTCATAAATTACACTTCCAATATCTCTACCTTTACGCTCCCAATCGTTATTTGCTGCCGCCATTTCTATTTCAGCTGCAATATCTCCACGAGACCTAAGCAAAATTTTCTGGAATTCTTTATCTCCTGCATTTGGATCTTGGCTATACTTTTCAATTTTACCTTCTGTAGGTCGTGATTGAATTCGAGTATCGAGAGGTTGGTCTTTAGAAGAGGCACTCATTTGGCCTATGCTATTGCCGCTATTTGAACCTTGAGTTCCTTCCTTGAGATTACCAATATCACTAATTGCTCCTTTATTCTTCGCTGTAATATTTATTGAAAAACTTCCATTCTTTTGTATCAGAGACTTAACTTTTTTAAAAGCAGCCTCAGTCATCTTAACTGCTACTTTCCCGCCACTCTCGGTTGTTACAACCGTATCTATGGGGCACGCCCGCTAGAAGCACAGACTGCAGAATACCCTGTTGGGTCAGTTCCCGCTAAGGGGCTATTCATAATATATGAATAAGGGTTAATACTCTGGCTATTCGTTGGGCTTTGGATAACAGGGTCAACACTCATAAACCGACCGAGGTTATAATCGTACACCCGACCGTTCATATGAATAAGCTCAATATCATCCAAATGCTCGTGGTCAGTAAAAGCCACGTCGTGTTTTTGCATCTGCTAGGTCGTTTAGCTTTGCGTTTCCAACCGGCATTAAGCCATCACTGGCTAAACATGGTTTACCAAATGGGTCATAGTTGCGTTGAGTGGTCACGCAACCATTGTAGTCTGTGATAATGCGCGCACTTTAAAGCGCTTTCTATGTAAGGATTGTAGTGCTTCTATTCTCTTTGTAACTCACCTAGATTGCGTATATTTATAAAGGAAGTTTAGATAATAAAAAACCCGTGCTAAACACGGGTTTTCGAAGATAAAGTCCTAATACTGCTCAGGACTTGCATTGTTGAATTACTCGTTTACCACACTTTTAAGTGGGTTAACTGGCTTTGCATTGTCATCCAGTAAGTTCATATCAAAGTCGAACTCATCAACACGAATCGCTTTTTCACGTTTCTTGTTGTAGTCAATCAGTTTTGCATACTCTTCTTCGTTAATAACACTTGCCACAAGTGCATTATCAAGTGTTTCTGCAAAACGAACGCCCGGCTTGATCGTTTTAGCACGCAGTGCTTTTTTAACTTTTCCAAGTAAATCAAGGCACGCCATTTTCGCTTTGTACGCTTGCTCATTGATATAATGACCATCACCTTCAATTGGTTTAACCAAATGAGTGATTTGCGCTTTAAATGCCGTATCCATTTGCGCTTGAGTCGCAAGTTCACGAATTAAGTCATCACTGATTTTAGGCATTTTCATTGAGTAGTTCATTGTAATGAAACGCATAAACTTACGAGTACCACTTGCAGGGAAGTTATCTAAGAACTTATGCAATGCTTTTTCAGCGCTTTGTAGTGCAAAGCGAGTCGCATAATGGAAGTAAGGCGCAGCTTGCTCACGTTCACTGCTTGCTACTTTTTGCTCGTAGTATTTAATCGACGCCATCGCTGCGTATAAGAAACTCATTACGTCACCTAAACGTGCAGATAACATTTCTGCTTGCTTAAGTTTGCCGCCCAGTACCAATAACGAGAAGTCAGCGTAAACGGCAAGTTTTGCAGATAGTTTATGTGCTGCTTTTTCGTATTCACGTACTTCTGGTAATGACGATTTAGCTCCCGCAGTAAACGGCAATACACCTAAGCGGAAAGCACGTAAACTGTTAGCTACGCTGTAGCCCACTGTTTTACGTAAAATGCTGTTGAATTCTTTATCTGCATTTTTGTCTTCGCTGTGGATAGACTCAACCATAGTTTGTAGATATGGGTGACAACGCATTACACCTTGACCAAAAATCATTAGGTTACGAGTAAGAATGTTTGCACCTTCAACCGTGATTGCGATTGGTTGTGCAACATAACCACTTGCTAATGTGTTTTGCGGACCATTTTGAATCGCTTTACCCGCTTGAATATCCATTGCTGAATCAAGCACGTTACGACCAATTTCTGTCATGTGGTATTTAGCAATCGCCGTGACTACAGATGGTTTTAAGCCCATACCTAAACCTTCTGTTGTTAATACACGCATTGCTTCTTGAAGATACGTTTTACCTGCGATATCAGCAAGCTTCTCTTGGATACCTTCAAATTGACCAATCGCCAGGCCAAATTGCTCACGTACTGCTGCATACTCAGAAGCACCTTTAAATGCTACCTGTGATGAACTAACACCTAGTGCCGGTAACGAGATACCACGGCCAGCACCTAAACAGCTAACCAGCATTTGCCAGCCACGGCCGATGTTCTTTTGACCACCAATGATGAAGTCCATTGGTACAAATACTTTTTCACCGCGAGTCGTACCGTTGTAAAAACGGATACCCATAGGATCATGACGATTACCAAGTTCAACACCTGGGTGATCTTTAGGAATAAGCGCACAGGTAATACCTAAGTTTTCTTTACCACCTAGTAAACCATCAGGGTCAACTACCTTAAATGCTAAACCTAATACTGTCGCAATTGGCGCGAGTGTGATGTAGCGTTTGTCCCAGGTAATTTCTAACCCTAACACTTCTTCGCCATTGAACTGACCACGTTTAACAACACCAATATCTGGAATGCCACCCGCATCAGAACCCGCTTCTGGGCTAGTTAGTGCGAAACAAGGAATATCACGGCCATTAGCAAGGCGTGGTAAATAATGATCTTGTTGCTCTTTAGTACCAAAGTGAAGTAATAGCTCACCTGGGCCTAATGAGTTAGGAACCATCACGGTTACCGCAACCGCAGAACTCTTAGTCGCGATAGTCGCAACAATTGTTGAGTTCGCATAAGGGCTGAATTCTAAACCGCCGAATGATTTAGGAATGATAAGCGAGAAAAAGCGCTCTTTTTTCAAGAAATCAAGGATGTAGTCAGGAAGATGAACTCCATTTTGAATTTCAGAATCATCAATCATTGATAATAATTCTTTTACTGGGCCATCTAAGAATGCTTGCTCTTCAGCGCTCAGCTTAGCAGCTGGCACGTCACGAAGTGCATCGAAATCAGGTTTACCTTGGTAAATTGAACCTTCTAACCAAACATCACCCGCATCTAACGCTTCTTGTTCTGTAATTGAAATACTAGGTAATACTTTTTTTAATTTTGTACGTAAGCTCATAATAAACTCATCCGACCAGATAGTAATACCTACATTACGTCATAAATTGAACAATAGATCAATTGGTCCAACCAGTTTTTTTAACATTTTTTTATATTTAATTTTCTTAATGATGCTAAGCACTTGAATATATTAAACTTACACGTGTACGCTCAATTGGCATTTTTTATCCCGAAAATATTAACAACTAAAGTTCGAATACAAAAAAGCCCAACTAAAAAAGTTGGGCCGAAGATTAGCTTTGCAGTTATAACTAGAGTTCATCCTCAATCGGGAACAGCGATATAAACCAAACTTGAAAACGCCGCCATGATGAGGTTTGTGGCTCTTTTTCAAACTGCTTGTTGTTTACTGTATCAAGCCAAATTAGCTGGTCATCATTTGGATTCTTCAATTCTACTTTCCAAGCGTAGTCTGGCATTTTTTTATCAACCCAATGCGCTAAAAAATGACTGAGTTTTTCACTATTAATTAATACGCCCATTTCAGTATTTAGGTCAAAAGAGCGCGGATCGAGATTCATGGTACCAACGAAAATTTTCTTATCATCGACCGTCATCGTTTTTGCATGAAGGCTTGCCTGTGATGAGCCTGTCACCTTGCGCCCTGCTTTGCGTTTAATAGCAACTAAGTCGCTAGGTTTTAATTCCCAAAGTTTAACGCCACCACGAATTAAATCTGCACGATACTTCTTGTAACCCGCATGCACAGCAGAAACATCAGTCGCTGCTAATGAGTTAGTCAGTACGGTAACATCAACCCCTTTTTTTACCCAACTGGTAAGCAACTCAACGCCCTGTTCTTTAGGGATAAAATATGGTGAGACTATAATTGCTTTATGCTCTGGTTGACCCATCTCTTTGAATAAAGATGGCGACATATTAGCTGATTTTTCACTCACATCATTGAGCAGCTTATCAGGATGGTCGAAGAATAAAGTCGACTCTTGCCAATCAAACTGGATCTCATCGTTTTGTAAACGCTTCACAAACTCACTTTCACGAAGTTGCTCTACATAGTTGCTGTCTTGGTTTTGCAAAACATAGGTTCGTAAGCTTTCTGTGATATTAACGAGAGATTGTTCATCACGACTGCCATGCAAATCTTCAACGGGGTACGATAATTGATGATTCCAATATAAATCAAACGCTTTTGATGCTTTGGGTACAATGTCACCTGCGCTCATTACGTCTAAATCAATAAACTCTGAGTGATCTTCTGCGGAAAAATATGCATTGCCAATATTTCTGCCGCCAGTAATAAAAACTTTATTATCAACAATAAAGCTTTTGTTATGCATTCGTCTTGAAAGCAGGCTGTAATTACTCACAAAACCCAATGCTCTAAAGCGGCGATTAGGAAACGGGTTAAATAATCTCACTTCAATATTGGGATGGACAGCCAACGCTGCTAAATCAATTTCACTATCGGCTTGAGATAAGTCATCAAGTAATAATCTTACTCTTACGCCGCGATCAGCCGCTTTGAGTAAAAAAGCGGTGAATAAAATTGTTGTTTGCTGCCTGTGATATAAATAATACTGCACATCAATGGTGTGCTCTGCAGAATCAATGAGCGCCAACCTTGCAACAAAGGCATCAACTCCATCTACTAAAGGATAAAATCCTGATAAACCAGGATGAACATTCCCCACTGCATCTCCTATTGTACTGGGTGTATCAGCTGCAATAGCATAACTTGGTTGGATAGACTCCCTAGAAGGTAATTGCGCACAGCCTGCCACTACCATAAAAAAAATTGCACAAAAAAGATATTTGGGAGAGTCAATTATCATGGCTTCCTACCAGTGACTGTATGATACACACATTGCTTTGATATAACCCTAATAAATGAGGGGGTTAAAAGCAAATAAAACGCGTACGGAAGTGATAAAGATAAGGAGGAAAGGTAAGAAAAATTGTTAAATAAACGCGTTTAAGAGCAAATAATTATGCTACTTGCTCTGTGATGTCTGCAATTTCAATGAGTTTACGGTTAAGAATCTTTTTACAACAACCGCAACATTTACCACATTGGCTACCAACTTGTAGCTCTTTTGACAGATCGCGCATCGTCATTGCGCCATCATCAATTGTTTGTTCGATTTTTTTATCAGTCACACCATGACATAAACAGATATACATGAATGCAAACCACTCTCATTTCTCTTGATGGTCAGC
>VAOY01036905.1_pt1 | contig 14223 bp, 8 predicted proteins | sample 3393881 | NCBI WGS metagenome assembly VAOY01 (sample SAMN08290430, study PRJNA428436) | hydrothermal vent metagenome | isolation source: Deep-sea hydrothermal vent chimney | place: Indian Ocean: Southwest Indian Ridge
AGCGCAAGGGTCTACCAGGATGGGCACTCATGCAGGGGAATGTGACCGTTGAGGGAATGATGACCAATGTCGGCGGCGACGGTGCTGACTTCCGGCGTGAAGCGCCCTATACCGGAAGGGTTCGGCTGAACGCACGGGGCCGCCTGGGAGGATCGTGGCGCTACTCAATTAATACCCACTTCAACAGCTACGAGTCCCATGTCAGGCAGCCGATCAACCGTTACCGTTTCAACCTGCAGAGCAGCTGGATGACGCTGACTCTGGGTGATGTCAATCCGCGCATGCAGGAGCTGATCCTGTGGGGCAGCAGGGTGAGGGGATGGTCGCTCGATCTCAGGACGGGATTGTTCAACGTGATGGTTGTCAGCGGGCAGAGCCGCCGCGCGGTGGAATCGCAGCTCTATTCAGACGATCCCACCCGTGTATTCAGACGCGGCACTTATGCGATGGATCTCTTTGCAGTCAGGCCCTACTTCGGTTCTGGCAGAGGTCTTCAGTTCGGCATCACATTCATGAAAGCACGTGACGATACGAGTTCGATCGCATTCCTCCGGACGGCAGCTGACAGTACAGGCGCGAGTCGGACGGCTAATCCCGATCCAAAGGACAACCTGGTCATCGGTCTCGATCTGAGTCTGAAGGCATTCCGCGGAAAATTCTCACTCAGCTACAACAACGCCTTCAGTCTCTATGCCAACGACATCAGCGGCGGGCCGCTGACAACGGATGAGCTGAATCAGCTCATGGTAGATCAGGGGTACGATCCGATCGATCTGCCCTTCGATCCCGAGAAATTTTCAAGCCTCTTCATCATTAATGAGTCGATGCTGCCGATCGATCCTCGGGGTATGACCAATTTCTCGCAGCAGATCAGGAGTACCCTGCAGCTCGGTACACATACGCTTGGTGCCAGGTGGCGGAATATAGGAGGTTCCTACAACACGCTCGGCTATTCCAGCCTGCAGAAGGACCGTTCGGGTCTGAGAGTTCAGGATTCATTCAGGATTCTGGACAACCGTCTTGGTGTGACTGTGGGGTGGGAGAGTTATGAGGACAACCTTGATGAGAGCAAGCCTGCCACTACTGGAACTTCCGCCCTCACGCTGGATCTTTCATGGCAGTCCGATATGAACGCACCCGGTTTTGCCTTCGGTTATCGGACCTACGGCAGGCACAACGACCTGGATGATGTAGCGGATGGTGGGGTGGACGAAGAAACCGGTACATACTCGGCTGGAGCCTACTTCCCTGTCCGTATGATCGGTGGCCTCAGATCCCGGTTCAGCTTCAACTACTCCAGTGTAGGCCGTGAGGATGCCCGCAATCCCCTCACCGGTACCAAGAACACCTACTACCTGGTTGGATTCAACAACCGGATGGAGAGCCGTCCCACAGAATTTTCGATAATGTATGGTCTCAACACGAGCGAGTTGACCGGCTACACCGATGCCGTAACTACGTTCAACCGTCTCCTGATAAAGGGCAGGCATGCCATCAACGACAACCTGGCGGCTACGGCGGATATCGTCTCAACGACGGCATCGAGTCCGGAAACGGCAGGTGCCTTCGGACTCGATTACAGCAAGTTCGAGTTGATGGGGGGTGCCGAGTATCACTGGGCAGCCACTTCATTCGCCACTTTAAGAGCAGGTCTGACCACATATAAGGATACCCGGCGGGTAGGATTTGACACTTCACAGCTTGCTGTGCGCTTGAGGGTAACACAGGCGTTCTGATCCGCCTGTAACCGGTCGTGCCCGCTACCACTTCTGACCAGGATCGTCGCGTCCGCCGCTTTCTGCTGGGCGTGGCGATTCTGGTACCTCTCCTCTCCCTGGTGTTGGCCGAGAGCCGCCTCGGCCGGCGGCTCGAAAAGAGCATATACGACACCTGGTTCACATTCCGTGGCGAACTCCCTCAACCGGAGGAGCTGGCAATCATCGCCATCGATGTGGATTCGGAGCAATCGCTCGGTCGATACCCCTGGGACCGCAAATGGCATACGATCCTGATCAGAAACCTGGCCAGGGCCGGTGTCAAGGTTGTGGCATTCGATGCTACCTTCGGTGATGCATTTCCCGACCAGGATCAGGAACTTATCGACGTGATCGAGGAAACCGGCATTACGATTCTGGGAGCCAAGACACTCGCAGTTGAAACACGTCTGGCAAGGAGCATGTCACTGGAAGAGCCGGCAGGAGTTCTCAGGAGAGCTCCATATGGCATTGTTGATATTAATCCGGATCCAATAGACCAGGTTATCCGCGAATATCCAATCGTGCACTACTACCAGCAGGGGCAGGTGCCCCAGCTGGGAATCCAGGCACTCAAACATTACCTTGATATTCCATATTCGGAATTGGTGGGAGTCGGCCCAGATGGGTGGCAATTGGGCGACATTCCGATCCCGCGCGGTCCCGGAGGGGGGATGCTGATAAATTACCTGGGATTCAAAGGATCGATCCCAACCTACTCGTATGCAATGATAGTTGACGATGCTGAAACCGATATCGGCGACTGGGATATGGATGCCTTTGAAGATCTGCTGGCCGAGGGGTACCTGGAAGGGAAAATGGTCTTCGTGGGCAGCACAGTACCCGAGCACCAGGATCTCTGGGCAACACCATTTATTGACGCCGGAGCTGGAGGTGGTGTGGTGCTCACGCCTGGTGTGGAAATCCACGCACATGCAGTTGACACTATTTTGCACCAGAGGTTTATACATGTAATTCCAATCTGGATCAATTACCTGTTTATACTGTTCGTTGGTGCAGGTGTGACATTGCTCACGACCAGGCTGAAAGCCCGGATGGGCGGGATAGCAGGACTGATTATTGTCGTTGTCATCGGAACTTCGGGATTCCTGTTGTTCTTCAAATACTCATTATGGATGTGGGTTCTCTCACCAACAGTGGCGGCCCTTCTGGCCTACTCCGGATCTACGGTTGCACTATATCTGGCTGAGATTCAGGAGAAGGCCCGTATTCGCGGCATGTTCCAGTCGTATGTATCCTCATCGGTAGTGAATGAACTTATCGCTCATCCCGAGCTTCTCTCTCTGGGAGGAGAGGAACGGGAACTGTCGGTCCTCTTCTGCGACGTGGCGGAATTTACATCGATTTCTGAAGGACTCACTCCTACACAGTTGGTGAGCATCCTCAACGAATACCTGACCGTGATGACCGAAATAGTAATGGAGCATGACGGAATCATCGACAAGTATGAAGGGGACGCGATGATGGCCGAGTTTGGAGCCCCTGTTCCATACGCCGACCATGCCCTGAAGGCCTGCAAGGCGGCATTGCAGATGCAGAAGTCATTGGATGAGCTGCGCCTGGAGTGGGAAAGAATGGAGAAACCTATGCTCTATTCCAGAATCGGCATCAATACCGGTATGATGCTGGTAGGCAACCTGGGCAGTCGCCACATCATGGATTACACGGTGATGGGTGATAATGTGAACCTGGCCTCGAGGCTGGAAGGTGCCAACAAGATCTGGGGGACCAACATCTGTATCAGTGAGATGACATATGATCAGCTTCAGGGTGAGATGATCTGCAGGGAGCTCGATCTGATCCGGGTAAAGGGCAAGACGAAACCGGTAAAGGTCTTCGAAGTACTTGAAACCACAGACATGGGGATACCTGCGGGGTTGGAAAGCCTCCTGGAACGATACGAATTCGGGGTGCAGCTTTACCGAAACAGAGAGTTCGGGGATGCGCTCGATCTCTTCCACGATATACTCGGGCTCGATCCCGACGATGGTCCCAGCAGGGTTCACCAGGAGAGGTGCTACGGGTATCTGTCGAACCCGCCTTCCGAGGACTGGGACGGTGTATTTGAAATGAAGACGAAATAGGGTAACGAGCGCGGCGTCACTCTCGGTGCCGACATTTGTCACATGACATGACAGTAGAGGGATATCTATTAAATGGCACGCATTCTGGCGATAGATGATGAAAGAGTTATCCTGAGACTTTATGAGACGGCACTCGGGCAATTCTACGAGATAACGACGGTGGATAAAGCGGAGGAGGGGCTCGACATACTGGGATCCGGTCTCTTTGATCTCGTTCTGCTCGACATCAACATGCCCGTAATCTCGGGTCTCGATCTATTGAAGGAGATCCGCCGCCGGGAATACGACTGCGCGGTTATCATCGTAACAGTGCATAAAACTGTCGAAACCATAGTTGATGCGATGAGATCGGGCGCAGATGACTATCTGACCAAACCGTTCAAAGTCACCGAACTCAGACATGCTGTGGAAAAGGTACTCAAACTGGTCTATCTGGAAAGGCGGGCCCGCTCATTGGAGACCAGCCTGCTGGCAACTGAGCAGAGAGAGAAGATTGTTTACAAATCGGCAGGAATGCAGAAAGTATTCGACACACTTTCGAAGGCCGCACCGACAGATGCCTCTATTCTGCTGACCGGGGAATCTGGAACCGGCAAGGAGCTGGCCGCTCAATTTGTACACGAACATTCTACAAGATCAGAAGGTCCCCTTGTCGCAGTAAACTGCGCTGCAATTCCGGCAACACTTCTCGAGTCGGAACTCTTTGGTCATGAGAAGGGTGCCTTCAGCGGGGCGGTTGAGAGGAAGATCGGGAAATTCGAAATGGCGAACCGGGGCACACTCTTCCTGGATGAAATCGGTTCTCTTACCCTCGACCTGCAATCGAAACTCCTGCGCGTAATCGAAACTCTCGAGATGGAACGTGTTGGGGGGACCAATCCCATTCATCTTGACCTCAGGTGGATAGCCGCTACAAACAGCGACCCGGATGAGCTGGTCCGCCAGAAGGCCCTCAGAGAAGATCTTTACTTCCGGCTGAATGTGATATCAGTGCAGATACCACCCTTGAGACAACGTCATGAAGATGTGCCTCTCCTCACCGACCACTTTCTTGACAGATATGCGAGAGAGATGAAAAAGCCTGCTCTCAAGCTCAGTGATGAAGCATCAGATGTCTTTCAGGAATACGAATGGCCGGGGAATGTACGCGAGCTGAAAAATCTGATCGAACGGCTTACAGTGCTGGAACCTGGACCGGTTGTTGCTATTGAGGACATGCCCCCCACGATGATTCGAATGGAGACCGAAAGAAAGGCTTCCGAAATTGCTGGACGTATAAAAGAGAATCTCCGCGAGGCGGTGGATCTATTCAGAAAGGAACTTATAATCAATGCCCTTCGGGCTACTGGCGGCAATAAGGTAAAGGCGGCTGAGCTTCTGGGTCTGCACAGGAATACGCTCAGTCATCATTTCAGAAATCTGGGTATTAAACCGGAAGAGTATGCACTGAAGAGTAATAATCCCTGACTATTGCACAATATTTTGTGCATACATTTCTGAGTATTAGCATAATCGATAGTGCATACGTAATAACTTATTAATATATAATAAATTACACAGATTCTAACTGACTGCAGATTCAATGTTTGATTATATGTGCACGAATATTTGTGCTTGTTGTGCGCATTTCCACTAATACAAGCTGTGAATTAACCTGTAATTAATGCTTGTTGAATAAGAGTAAGTTGTTGTTCTGAACACATATACGATTTATATGACCGTACCAGACGGATATTGGAATGAGTTGGCACACCAATTGCGGTATTCAGATGATGGAATTCAGGCAGAATATGAGATCGCGGCCCCTTTATAATGCATAGGGTGGCAATAAAAGGCTAGCGCTTCTGTCGGGTAGCCCGTCATCCGTGTCTGCACAGCCGCGACGCCCCGGCCGCAGGTCATTACCTGTGGCCGGGGTTATCAATTGGCAACGGTATGGATATGCGGGCTGCCGGAGAACTGGTGCCGGAGGCCGGACTCGAACCGGCACGGTGTCGCCACCGGGGGATTTTGAGTCCCCTGCGTCTACCAGTTTCGCCACCCCGGCAGGGTAACAGAAAATAATACCAGGGAGTTCAATAGTGATAAACAGTAATATCAATTTATCCGGGAAAATCGATGATGTAACCGGGAACGGCAGGGAGACTGTACTGATTGTGGATGATGATTACGTGTTGCAGAGGCTGGGTCGTGACATTCTGTTGCTTCAGGGTTACGAAGTTCTCACTGCCGGATCAGGCCTGGAAGCCGTCAGAATCATCAAATCCCACCCGCGCCGTGTAAAACTGGTAATCCTTAATATCGCCATGTCCGGCATGGGTGGGCTGGAAACCACAAAGACACTCCGGACCTGTGATCCGGCGATCAAAACGATTATATCAAGCTCTTTTCACCCTTCCAGGAAAGTGATAGATCAGCTTGGATCGTATGTGGATGCCTTCCTGAACAAGCCTTATGAAGTTGATAGAATGATAACGGAAGTACGGCGCCTGCTCAATGATTGGGTAGAGGCAGTCGTTTGATGGTTTAATCCTGACCCTTCGCAGCTTACTTTAACTGGTATATGCAGAGATAGCGGTTCACCCTCAATTTACTGCCTGTGGGAGTGATTAGAAACTGCGATGCCGTTCAGCCCGATAGCGATAAGAAATCTGGAGCTGCCCAACCGGTTTGTGAGGGCTGCGTGTGGTGAGCGAAGGGCAGACCGGGATGGTGTTGTTGGTCATGAAATGCTCACGTATATCGACACTCTCGCCCGGGGTGGTTGCGGGCTTATCATCCTTGGTCATGGTTACATCAGACGGGATGGCCGACTGACCGATAATGAGACCGGACTGGACAGGGACGAGCAGGTTGTACGCCTCCGTCTTGTAGCACAACAGGCACAGCGGTCGGGGATCAAGATCGCACTTCAAATCAGCCATGGTGGTCCCCAGTGCAGACCATCTGTAATCGAAACAACTCCTCTCTCTCCCTCCGGCGTGGAGATAAAGAAGACAAAAGTGATGCCTCGTGCCCTTGATGCAGAAGAGATCGAAGCTCTGATTGGTGACTTTGCCTCAGCGGCGGGACGGGTTCAGGAGGCCGGATTTGATGCCGTTCAGATCCATGCTGCTCACGGATATCTGATTACCCGGTTTCTCAGCCCTTCCACCAACCTGAGAGAGGATGAGTGGGGAGGGACTCCTGAGAAACGCCGCCGATTTCTGATTGCGGTGATGGAAGCGGTCCAGGAGAGGGTAGGTTCTGATTTCCCGATTCTAATAAAGATGAACCTGGATGATTGTATCCCCAATGGGATCCCGCTCAAGGAGGCTATCGAGACAGCCAGAATTATCTCTGAGATGGGTGGAGCCGCAATCGAGGTAAGCGGCGGCATGGTTGATTCAGATAAGGGAGCAGCCAGGAGGGATATCACTCCTGGAGACCAGGAGGCGTACTTCCGTCATCTCACTCGATCGGTCAAGAAGAGCGTTGATTGTCCGGTGATCCTTGTTGGTGGACTGAAATCGATCGAAGTAATAAGGGAAATAATAGAGTGCGGCGACGCTGATCTGGTTGCACTCGGCAGGCCGCTCATAAGGGAGCCTCATCTGCCTCTGGAATGGCTGGATGGCCGCCAGGGACCTGCTGATTGTATTTCGTGCAACAGGTGTGCGCTTTATAAAGATCGGGTATTGCGGTGCGAATCCCTGATAATGGAGGAAGAGGAACTTCATCAGCAGCAGCCAGTGCCCTGAATGTAATAAAAGTCATGTTCGATCAGTTATGGGGTGGAATGCGGTAATCCCTGCGATAGCGGGGATCGTGTTCCGTACAGGTTTCCGTGGGCTGATTGGTTGCCAGAAAGATCTCTGTAAACCTGTCGGGACAGGTCGGCAGTGCAAGCTTGTAATCCTGGCTGTCAAGTGTAGGGCTCGTACGGCAGAGTTCGACTTCTACAATACCGGCCGGTCTTACCCAGTCCTCCCTAGACAGGTCCCTCTCTTCATCCTTATAGAGATCCCGGATGAATCGTGCCCAGACAGGCATCGCCATAACGGCCCCGGATGGATCGGGTACTCCGGTAACCGCGCGACCCTCTGGCAGCATCATGCTCTGGCGTGTTTCAAATCCGATCCATACACCGGCCACAACATGCTTGGTGTAACCTATGAACCAGGCATCGCTGAAATCATTGGTGGTTCCGGTTTTGCCGGCGGCAGGCACATCGACATTGTAATAACTCCGGGCAAGTCCGGCGGTGCCTCCCTCTTCAAGAATGCCTTTCATCATATCCACCATCAGATAGGCCAGTTCCGGCTCCAGCACCTTTGTCAGTTTGACCGGAGGTACTTCGATATCTCTTCCGAAACGATCCCTGACGTATCGGATCATCCTCGCCTCGGCTCTGGTTCCGAGGTTGGCGAAGACTGTAAAAGCGCGGACCATCTCCAGAAGGATCACTTCACTGGAACCTATAGCCAGCGATGGGTAGGGCCTCAATTGTGTGGTGATGCCGAATTGTTTTGCGTAGCGGACCAGGATCGCCGGGCTCATCGAGCCGTGCTGTCCCATTCCTCCACCCATTACCAGCCGGGCTGCTACCAGGTTGATGGAACGTCGCAGTGCTTCTCTCAAAGGCAGAGGTTCGCTGACCCTGCCGTAGTAATTCTCCGGAGTCCAGCGACTGCCGTCAGGCTGGGGGATGGTAATCGGCTGATTCATAACCCGCGTTGCGGGGGTGTATCCGTTGTCGAGGGCTGCAGTATAAAGGAATGGTTTAAAGGATGAACCGGCCTGTCGTTTTGCCTGCGTGGCGTTGTTGTACTGGTTCTCCTGGAAGTCCCTGCCTCCGATCATCGCCAGGATGTTCCCGTTCTGGGGATCCATGGCTATGAATGCACCCTGCAGACGGTAGCCCTTTCGAAGGATCTCTACCGAGGATGTATCGGGTTCCTCCCCCTCCGGGGTGTTTTCGAGTATCTCCCGGATGACGGGCTCGATCACCCACCTGTCGTAGGTGGCCTGTTTTTCTGCAAGCATGGCCATCAGGTATTTCTCGGCCAGTGCCTGCATCTCCCAGTCGAGTGTAGTCTGAATTGTTGCGCCATCGCGGTAGAGTATATCTGCGCCGTACTTGCGTTCCATATCCTGTCTGATCCATTCGACAAAGTAGGGCGCGCTGGGGGATCTCTTCCGCTTTCTCGGCAAATACGAGCTGTTTGAGCGAGAGAGTATCAGCCGTGGCTGCGTCCAGGTAACCTCCGTTAACCATGTACTGCAGTACCAGGTTGCGACGACTGAGTGCCCGGTCCGGATTGTTGTAATAGAAGAAAGGAAGTTGGAGGATCCCGACCAGGTGGGCACTTTCCAGCAGGTCCAGAGCTTCCACATCCTTGCCGAAGTAGTTCTGAGCAGCCTGCTGAATCCCGTATGCACCATTGGCGAAGTAGACCTGGTTGAGGAACATCTCCAGGATCTCGTCCTTGGAGTAGCTGCGTTCCAGGGCAACAGCGGTCAGCTGTTCGCGCAGTTTCCTCGTTATGGTTTTCTTTGACCCGATGTTTTCAAAGAGGTTCCTGGCAAGCTGCTGTGTGATGGTGCTGGCTCCCTGGCCGAAATCGAGGTTCCTGATATTGGCCATGATAGCCACGGCAAAACGGCGGAGATTGATGCCCCAGTGACTGTAAAATTCGCGGTCTTCGACTGCGAGAAGAGCTTCCTTCAGATGACGCGGGATCCTGTTCAGGGCGACCGGTTCCCGCTGTTGAACATAGAACTCCTTCAGCAGTACGCCGTTTGTATCGTAAACCCGTGTGACGTGGCTCTGCTCTATCCTCGTCAGCTCAGATGGAGTAGGCAGGTCCCTGGAGAGCCAGTAGAGGAAGAAGGAGGCAAGCACGCCGGCCAGCAGGCTGAGGGCTACTGCCTTCAGCAGGAATTTTCGACCCCACATCCGGGGGAGCCAGTCCTTCATGTTGTCGTATCTGATAAAAGACCATATGGCCGAAGCTGACCCCCTGATAAAACCGATTAACCGGTTGCCATTTTCCCTTGTTTTCTCTTCCCCGGCCATCAGCCGTCCCTTTCCTCATTTTTCTTTATGCTATTATAATGCCCTTGACCAGCGATCGGGGCAAAGGTTCCCTGAACATAACATGGAGTGAGGAGGAGGATCAGATTAAATGCCCTTTCCGCCCGTTGACCAGCAGTTGGAGATATTACTGAGAGGTTGTGATCAGGTTGTTCCCGAAGAGGAACTGATCGCCAAGCTGAAGCGCTCCTGCGACAGGAATGAACCGCTTATCGTCAAGGAGGGTTTTGATCCCACTGCTCCCGATCTTCACCTTGGCCACACCGTGTCTATCCGCAAACTGAAGCAGTTCCAGGATCTGGGTCACACGGTTGTTTTCCTGATTGGAGATTTCACCGGTCTGATCGGCGATCCTTCAGGTCAAAACGTTCAGCGCAAGAGGATGTCCAGAGAACAGATTGAGGCCAACGCAGAAACATACAAGACCCAGATCTTCAAGATCCTCGATCCCGGGAAAACGGTCATAGATTTCAACAGCAGATGGTCCCTGCCGATGAGCAGCGAACAGGTCCTCGAGCTGGCCAGCAAGTATACGGTAGCACGCCTTCTGGAGAGGGACGATTTCAGCAACCGGTATCGCAGCGGGCAGCCCATAAGCATTCTGGAATTCCTCTACCCGCTCTTCCAGGGGTACGATTCCGTTGCCCTGAAAGCTGACGTGGAGCTGGGTGGTACCGACCAGCTTTTCAACCTTCTCGTCGGGCGGGAGATCCAGCGTGAGTATGGAGTGGAGCCGCAGGTTGTTATGACCCTGCCTCTGCTTGTAGGCACAGATGGCACCGAGAAGATGAGCAAGAGTCTGGGCAACTATGTCGGCATCTTCGATCCGCCGGAAGAGATGTACGGCAAGACCATGTCAATTCCTGACGATCAGATATACTCCTGGTTTGAATTGTGCACAGACGTTCCGGGTGATGAGCTGATGGCAGTCCAGAAACAACTGGACGAACGAAGCGTCAATCCCCGGGATCTCAAACGGCGTCTGGCGCGCGAGATAGTGATCCTCTATCACGGAGAGCGGGAGGCTGAATCAGCCGAGGCCCATTTCAAAACAGTTATCGTCGATAAAGATGTGCCGGAGAAGATCCCGACAGCGGTGATTTCAGAACCTGCCGCAATTCTGGAACTCCTGGAGACACATAAACTGGTCTCAAGTAGAGGAGAGGCTCGCAGACTGATTGATCAGGGAGCGGTAACGATAGATGGTGAACGTGTCGAGGATCAGCTGCATGAAGTAAAACCCGGTGCTGAAAAGATCATAAAAGTGGGGAAGAGACGATTCCTGAAGGTGGTTGGTCCCTCCGAAGGCTGAATAACCTGTATTCGATTATTTGGTGAGATTTTCACGAACCGGCCGCCGGTTCCGGTCGTTGAATTTATAGATGCAACAAACAACTCCTGCGATACATCCAGTATTTGAGATGAGGATCATGTCTGAACGACGCGCAGAAATTCGCTCCATGCTGACTCTGCTGGCACTGCTGCTGGTCATAAGTATCCTGGTGATGGCTTCCTCCGGATGTTCCACCGGTTCTACTGCAGAGGGCGGATGGCAGCATGAAATAACCACCGATGGCAACAGGACTGTTGTACACACCTTCAGCGGTTCCATCTGGGAAGGATCGGGCCGGCTCGTTGAAGAAGCCTCCATTGGTGCCGCCGATGGACCCGACGAGTATCTGCTCGGATCGGTGCAGAGTCTCTATGCCGCAAACGATCAGATACTGGTACTCGACCGGCAGGTACCCACTCTGCGTGTATACGATATGGAGGGAAGGCACATCCGGGACATCGGCCGGAAGGGTTGGGGGCCGGGTGAACTCGCATCTCCCAGGAGCGTGCTGGTAGATCCTTCCGATGGCAGGATCTTCATCCGTGATGGCCGTCAGGGACGTCTGAACGTCTATTCCCCTGAAGGTGAATCGGTGGATACGTGGCCGCTGGTATCTGGTGTCTCCATCGGCCGGCAGATGGTACTTACCAATGATGGACAGCTCTTCACCCCCGTATTCATATATCTCGAAAGCGGCAGGTCGGGGGTCGGGATGGCCGTCGTCGGGCCAGAGGGGGTGGGCGCGGATACGCTCATGGAACCGCAGTACGATTTCGAACCCTGGGAAGTTGAGGCGCACAATGAAATCAGCAGCTGGACCGAAGAGGTTCCCTTTGCACCAGGCGTATGGTGGGCCATGTGTCCTGACAGGTCAATAGTGGGTGGTGTATCGGAAGATTATCGCTTCGAGATCTACCACTATGATGGTGGCGTGACAGTTGTTGAAAAGGAGTGGGACAGGACACCGGTTCAACCTGGGGAGGCCAGGTGGTATCGGGACAGGGTTACAACAAACATCAGAAAGGAGTATCCCGGTTGGGCCTGGAACGGCAAAGATGTGCCCGGTCACAAACCGGCCTATGTCAGCCTGCAGCCCGACCTGAACGGAAGGATCTGGGTGCGTCGCCAGGGACCGGGAATTCACCATGAAGGCTGCGACGAGAAACCGGAAGACTCCTCCGCCTTCTACCGGAATCCCTGCTGGACCGAAACCTATTTCTTCGATGTTTTCGACATGAATGGCAGGTATCTGGGCAGAGTCGATGTACCCGACAGACTCCTTCCCAGGCCGGTTCCGTTCATTGATGGTGATCTCTTTCTGGGATTGGTCGAAGATGAGGATGGGACTCCTTACGTAAAACGGTACCGGCTGGTCGTGCCGGATAGTCAGTAGTGATCTGTATATTCCAGTTGTTCTTGATCCCCTTATCAGGGGGCGCTAAGATTTAGAAGAGTCAGTTTTTCCTTCTAAATAGAGATAATTCACTGATTGGTAGTTGACTCGGGAGAATAGTCTCCTACCTTGATGTTTCTGCCCTAAATTGGGCAGTTAATGCTCTTTGACATGTTCGAAGGTGAAGTCGATGGGCGACCGTTCAAGTCGCTTTGAGATGGAACTTTGCCAGACTCACATGGCCGTAGGGCCATGGTGATTTGAGCAAGGAACAATACTCCAAGAGTGTCGATGGGAGGACCTCAGGGTCGGTACCATCACACCATTTCTATATGGAGAGTTTGATCCTGGCTCAGGACGAACGCTGGCGGCGTGCTTTATACATGCAAGTCGTACGCGAACGGGATCTTCGGATCCCTAGTAGAGTGGCGAACGGGTGAGTAACACGTGAGCAACCTGCCTTGGAGTGGGGGATAACCTTCCCAACGGAGGGCTAATACCGCATATGGCGATAGTGGGGCATCCCACAGTCGTGAAAGCTCCGGCGCTCCAGGAGGGGCTCGCGCCCTATTAGGTAGTTGGTAGGGTAACGGCCTACCAAGCTGACGATGGGTAGCCGACCTGAGAGGGTGACCGGCCACACTGGGACTGAGATACGGCCCAGACTCCTACGGGAGGCAGCAGTAGGGAATATTGCGCAATGGGCGAAAGCCTGACGCAGCAACGCCGCGTGGAGGATGAAGTCTTTCGAGGTGTAAACTCCTTTCAGGGGGGACGAAACCTGCTCAGCAGCTGACGGTACCCCCAGAAGAAGCTCCGGCTAACTCCGTGCCAGCAGCCGCGGTAATACGGGGGGAGCAAGCGTTGTCCGGAATCACTGGGCGTAAAGAGTGCGTAGGTGGGAATACAAGTCTGTGGTGAAAACTGACGGCTCAACTGTCAGCCTGCCGCGGAAACTGTATTTCTTGAGTGCTGTAGAGGAGACCGGAATTCCTGGTGTAGCGGTGAAATGCGTAGATATCAGGAAGAACACCGGTTGCGAAGGCGGGTCTCTGGGCATGCACTGACACTGAGGCACGAAAGCTGGGGGAGCAAACAGGATTAGATACCCTGGTAGTCCCAGCCGTAAACGATGAGCACTAGGTGTTGGGTGGGCCGATCCACTCAGTGCCGCAGCTAACGCATTAAGTGCTCCGCCTGGGGAGTACGCTCGCAAGGGTGAAACTCAAAGGAATTGACGGGGGCCCGCACAAGCGGTGGAGCATGTGGTTCAATTCGATGCAACGCGAAGAACCTTACCCGGGCTTGACATGTTTGGGACTCTGGCAGAGATGTCAGTTCGTCAGACTTCGGTCTGGCGTCCATTCACAGGTGCTGCATGGCTGTCGTCAGCTCGTGTCGTGAGATGTTGGGTTAAGTCCCGCAACGAGCGCAACCCTTGCCCCTAGTTGCCATCAGGTAATGCTGGGAACTCTAGGGGGACTGCCGGTGGTAAGCCGGAGGAAGGTGGGGATGACGTCAAGTCCTCATGGCCTTTATATCCAGGGCTACACACGTGCTAC